>Ga0114920_10000750_pt1 | contig 14331 bp, 11 predicted proteins | sample ChitaG_FD_88683 | JGI IMG/M metagenome (GOLD analysis project Ga0114920, IMG submission 88683) | Deep subsurface microbial communities from South Pacific Ocean to uncover new lineages of life (NeLLi) - Chile_00310 metaG | ecosystem: Environmental > Aquatic > Marine > Oceanic > Sediment ... | reverse complement strand
CAGAGTGAAGGATGTCATCGCTTGGCTGGCTGCCAACGCCCTGGACGCCGTAACCACCTACATTAGCTTTCAATTGGGCGGAATTGAAGCGAGCCCCTTGCCCGCTTTCATCCTCGCCAGATTTGGAGCGACTGCTTTCTGGACTCTGAAAGCGTGTCTCACCCTTGCCTTGCCAGTGGCTACGGTGTATCTTGCCGGGCGATACCCTTATGCTGAGAACTTCGCGTGGAGGTTTATGGGGTTCTCAACGGCTGTAGTCGCGCTAGTAGCTGGATGGGGCTTTTACGTGATTGCGAGGTAGCGCTGCTCCCTGGCTCAAGCGACAGACCAAGGGCCAGGGCCTTGCGCTTGCGCTCTTCCGACTTTTGCTGTAGAATACTGTTGCGCAGCCGAAGTCGTCGTCAAATTGTTCGAATCTGCGAAGGAACTCCTCGGGCCACTTCGTGCACTAAATGCTTTTGGAATTGCTGTATTCGCTGTATTGGCAGCGACTGATAGCATTATGGAGTGGATTTACAGGGGCTTTCTGACGTTTGTCAAACTCTGGAAACCTGGAATCGAGTTTCCGGCTGAGCCGTTTGGTTCTGGTCAAAAGTTGCTGTGGCTCGGTGTGCTGACCGTTACGTCACTTGTGGTTGCTGGGTTGCTTGAGAGGCAACGCCTGTAGTTCATGTATTCCATACTGCTTGCGCTGTTCCGACTTTGCGTGTAGAATACCGTTGCCCATCGGTATACCTCTCTCCTTTCAAGTGAGCTGTAGTATCTGGTGGGCGAGCTCACCGTCGGGTTTGTCTGGTATCCCGGCGGGGAGTTTTTTGGCTTCCATCAGAATAGAGTTCTAGATTCCCTGCTGTTGCCAAACGAGGTGAAATCTGGTATACTTGTTTAGCAGCCAAATGAAAAGAACTACCGAGTGCTGGGCAAGGAGGAATAGCAAGTGGGTAAGGATATGTGGAAATCAATCATTTCAGCGTTGTTCGTTCTATTTCCTACGCTCTATTTTGGATACGTAGGGAAGCCAGCCGAAATGGCCTTGGCTCTCGTTGCTGGAGTTGCAGCAGGTGTTTTGCTGAATATTGAGAGAATCAAAGTTTTCAAAGCAGGCCCTAGTGGAGTTGAAGCCGAACTGAAAGAAGTCCTAGAGGAAGCCTACGCAACAATGGCGAATCTTAAGGCTCTCGGTAGACCCCTTCTACTTGCAACTTTTGACGTACTTACGAGGGGAGGACGTTGGGGATGGGGAGCTTCAGGTTCTCCTCTGAAACACAGATTAGTGAGAGAATTGGAGGAGGTTGCAGAAGCACTGTCCCTAGACGACCAAGAGATCCAGGAAACTCGAACCAAATTCTATCATTACCAGACCTGGGATCACTACCACCAGTTTATAGAGAAAGTGATAAAGGATAAGCGCCCTGACAAAGAAATTCAGGATGGGCTTAGGGCCCTACGTAATTATGGTAGCTCTGATTTTCCAGGTGAAGCAGAGATTAGGGAACTGCTTGGAGATCTCTATCAAACTCTTGAACCTGATCACATTGAACTGCTGAAAGACTACCTCCACTATAACCAGCATCACTCGCTTCGCCGTAAGGAGGAGTCTTAAGATCATGCCCCAAACAACAGTATCCGACGGAATGTACAAACGAGTGTTGGAGTTCAAACCAGTAGTAGAAGCTGTGATTGAGGAAACACTTGACATTGATACATGCGTTGAAGTTGTCCTTATGCTAGGTTTGGACTCTATGCTGGCCGATTTAGTGGGGCCATTAGATCATTCTACCTTGCTGTCTTCGTTTCAGCAAATGGCATCAAGGAATCCTGCTGAAGTCTATAGTTATGTCGTCGAAACACTAGACAGAGGAGAAATTGCCCGGCAAAAAGAAGGTCTGAGACGCAAGGTGGGGTTCGCTCTGCCAAGTCATACGGAAGAACGCGAGGCGTAAAACACTCACCACAAAACAGCCACCGAGTCTATCTCAGGCTGTGGCAGCTTGCAGGCAAGGAAAAAGGTCATATTGAGAGTATCCCTCCCCGCTGGTCTTGCAGGTCTCCCGGCGGGGAGTTTTTGTTTCCGCTTACCGATCAGTAGATCCGTCATGAATTGGTAATCGGCCCTGAAAAAGAGACGGAGGACTTGCGCGACCCTGCGCACTGTGGTACAATAGAGTCAGGTGAATAATGAAAACCCCCGACTCGTTTGATGCGAACCATCGAGGCGCGGCCAAGCTGCCCCGACAGGGCTACTCTCGAAGAAGTTTCCGCAATCAACAGAATTGCAATAATACCGTTGCATTCGAGAGGATTAGTCATGTCCAACCTCCAAATTGTATCAGACTTCCAATTGTTGCCGCACTCATGTTGGTCGTCGCGACACTTGTAAGATGCACAGCTTGGCGGCGCATGATACGGTGGCAGTCTTAGGATTGCGAATCACGAAAAGCTACGCGGAGGAGAGAGATGAGTCGAACGAAGTTTAGGACCATCCTGCATTGGGTGGAGAGCATTCTCCATTTGGCCATTCCGGTGGCAGCCGGTTTAGCGCTGATCTACGAGGTGTTTGCTGGGAAACAGATAGACACAGATGCACTTCTTCGATTAGTTCTTGCACTCGTGGCAGGTATTGCGATCTCAAGAACACTCGAGCGATATGTAACGTTGAGGAATATAGAAGGACAAACCAGGAAGCTCAGCGAGATTTCAAATGTTGAGCTACTTCGCTCCGCTCGAGAGTGCGGAGTTGTTGACTTGTTCCGTAGAGCGAATATTGAGCGAGTAACACATATTGTGGAAGCGATCAAAAGTGCCAGAGGCACTCTTGATATTTGTGGTGTTGCTTTGCCAACTATGGTAGAAAACGACTCTTTCAGAGAAGCGATAGTGGAATACAGCGAAAAGTATGACGTCAGAGCACTGTTGCTAAAACCGGACTCAGATGAAGCGACTCGTCGGAAGAATATTGAGGCACCATTAGGCAGAAAAACCATAGCGGACATAGAGGCCACAAGAGATTGGTTGATGACCCAGCAAGAACGAAATAAACGTTTTCGGGTGCATCTATACGATTTGCCCCCAATGCTATCACTGGTTATCACGGACCAATTTGCGTTTGTTGAGCCGTATCATTTCGGTCGACCAGATGGTCTGCAAGGTTGTATCGGGGGCCATGTCCCTATGATGAAGATCAGAAATCTGCCCGAATTGGGTCCCAAGAACCCATATGGATTCTTCAAGGCGCATTTTGAGTACCTTTGGAACTTCACACGGGGCCTGCGGGTGAATTTAACTATAACTATTATAGAGGCAAAGCCGTCCAGCTATGTTGTCATGGAGAATCAAACAGACAAGGATATCCAAATGAATGGATGGGAACTGACGGGACAAGCGAGCCATCGACCGTATCAGTTTGAACCCGATTTTGTTTGGAAACACGGAGAACGAATCGTCATTACTCAGGAGTTGGGAGATTATCCCGACGTCTACAGAGTATTTCAGGCGGAGGGGGATTTCTTAGGGAACAACGCTATCTTGAGACTAACAAGCGACCCCGGCACTTTGGTAGCTGAATGGTCAATTCCCCTATCGGCTAACGGCAACACCGCCAGTTTGATTGAAACATGATCGAACTTGAAAAAGGCTTGTTACCTGTGATGCCACAGGGCAAGTGAGGAGCTGTGCCATTATATTCGCTGTCCCATTGCACCATGAAGTAAGTGGACATCACATTCGGGATTAGGTGCTGCCACGTGACAGCCGCTGGTGTGTCCTGAAGCTGTCGTCTGCTAGCCGGTGGAAGTCCGGTCGTGGTAACTGCCAGGGCGTGGCAGCAGATTACAAAGCCACCTGCGTCAACCGCACAGGTGGCTTTTTGTTGCCAAAGGAGGCAAAACCTGGTATACTATGCCTGACAGCCAATCTGCAAGTTGCCAGCGAATGTAACGAGGTTCAGCAGAGACTAGTGCATAGTGGAGGTAGGATTTGCGCGCTGATAGCCCACTGGGCCTGGAGGTCCAGCGCATCCTGGCCGAACACCCGGAAGGCCTAAAGAAGGCCATCTTGCTCAAACGGTTGCGTGAACAGCAGCCATTCATTCAGGAAAGTCATCTGGACGAGATCTTGGCTGACCGCGATGTCTTCATCGAGCGGCCAGGAGATATCTGGATGTTGGCCCGGCTTTTAAGTGCAGAAGAGCCTCCTGAACGACCTCGCCCCGTGGAGCCATCCCCCGCTGCATCCCTCCCAGACCCACTGCCCATCCCGCCTTTGCCTCTGGATCTCTCTACCTACGTAGTCTTCGATTTGGAAACGTCGGGCTTTGACTTCCAAACCGATGGTATCATTCAGTTTGCTGCTCTGAAAGTTGTGGATGGGCAGCCGACAGAAGGTGGCAACCTCTTTGTCCGTCCCGTCAAGCGTCTACCGCTCTCACTCCGGCAGAAGCTTCGACTGGATACGAATCCAGCGAAGCTGGAAGCCATTGAGAGCGCACCGCCCATCGAAGAGCAGATCGAGTCCATGATGACCTTCTTGGGCGACCTGCCCCTGGTGGCCCACAACGGACGATTCGATCACGCTTTTCTCCACCAGGCCTGTGAATCTCACCTTGGACGTGGGTTGGCGAATCCCCTCATTGACACGATGGAGCTGGCACTCCTGACCATGCCTGGGGCCCCTAGCCACAAGTTGGAAGACCTGGCCCGCGAGCTGGGCGTAGGCCGCGAGGCAGTCGAGATGGCCATCTCCCCGAAGGTTTTCCGCCAAATGGGGTTGGACCTGGCTGACGAGTCCTTTCACGACGCGGGGGTGGATGTTCTTTTCCTGTATCTGATTTTCCGGGTGTTGCGGGCACGTTTCAACGGTCTGCCCAAGCCCATCCTGGCTGAGATGCTCCGCTTGTTGCCCCGAGATCGGTACATTCTGTCGTCTTTGATCGCGCCTGACGTCGCCTCGGCTTCCGAACCGGTGCCTCTGGCTGAATTGCTAGACGATACTACACCGACCGACTCCTACCCACTACGAGACGTGACCTTCTCCTCTGGTGAGATGGAAGCCCTATTCGAGCCTGGTGGCATCATCCAACAGGGGATGGCCACCCTGCAGCGGAAAGCCCGTGAGCGCGGGGACCGAGAAGCACCAGAGTTTGAGGATCGCCCTCGCCAGCGGGAGATGGTCCAACTAGTAGTCGAATCTTTGGCCCAAGAAGCGTCAGCGATGATCGAAGCGCCTACAGGCACAGGCAAAACACTGGCTTACCTGGTGCCTGCGCTTCACTGGGCTCGGACTCAGGGAAAGCAAGTGACCATCTCTACCTCAGTCAAAAATCTGCAGGACCAACTCGTCCAGTCACTTGACCGCCTGCAGCGCATTTTCCCCAACACCTTCCGCTATCACGTGCTCAAGGGACGAGCCAATTACGTCAGCCCGAGTGCCTGGGATGCTCTCCGAAGCCAGGTGGATAACGACTTCCCGAGCTCAGGGAATGCCTACTGGGATACGCTACAGCACCGCCTGGGCCTTTTCTATCTGTTGCGGTGGATGCAAAATGCCCGTGACGGGACCCTGGATGAACTCCACTACTGGTTCGAACGTACTTATCCAGGGTTCAAACCCCTCAGGGCTGAGATTGCCATAGGCGAAGGTAGTGGTGAGTGCCCCGACTGCGACCGGGGCCTTTGCTTCTATCACCGGGCATTGGCTCAAGCCCGTGAGGTCGAAGTGTTGGTGATCAACCATGCTCTGCTCCTCGCCGCCCCGTGGGGCGAAGGCGGTTGGCCCCTGCCCGATTTCCTCATCGCTGACGAAGGACACAATCTCGAGGACGCCTGTACGTCTGCACTGACCGAAGAGGTCTCCGAGTCCACCATCCGTGCTCTGGCCAATCGCTTGCATGCCGCCCGGGCCCGAAGGGGTTTGCTTCTCCGTCTGCGTCGGAACTTACCACCCGGCGTCCGCCAAGCCCAGAAAGCTGTACGTGAGCTTCTAGACATTCACCTGCCCCGCCTGCGCGTTCTCAGCAGCGACTTTGGGCAGCATCTCCGTGACTACGTGGCCCGTAGTGGCCTCAAGATGCACCCACGCTATGGGGCCCAGGCCCGTTTGCTTCGAGACCCACGACGGGTTGATCTGCGGTGGAGCCGGGTGGATCGTTTCCGTGTTGAGCTCCAGACCGAGCTGAACGCAGTAGCCAGCCAGCTGGAGATGCTCTTGGAACAGGTCGCAGGTCTTGGTGACACCTTCCCCTTCGCTCCCGAGACCCGTCGCGAACTACAGCACCTGGCCTGGCTGGCTCGGGAGCAAGCGCGTCTGTTTAGCGAGATCCTCAGCGTACGGCACGCGGCCTGGGTGTACTGGGCTGAGGTGATGGAGTACACTGCCGAGGAGAGTGGTGGTGCTGCCTTCGTGGAGTGGGCACTCAAGAAGGCACCTCTCCGGGTCGGACCTGATCTCCAGGAAAAGATCTACGACAGAATGCCAGTAGTGCTTACTTCGGCGACGCTGACCACTGCCGAGGGGCAGTTCGACTTCTTCCGAGATCGTCTGGGACTGGAAGGCGTCATCCCTCGCGGGCGCTGCCAGCAGATTGCCAGCGAGTTTAGCTACCACGATAACGCCTTCCTGGTGCTGACTGAGTACTTGGAGGTGGCACCCCGGGGCGAGGATTTGGAGCGGTTCAAGGAGTATCTACTTGAGGAGTTGAAGCTGCTCCTCCGTCTCACTGGAGGTCGAACTCTGGGATTGTTCACGGCACGAGTCCGCATGGAGTACGTCGCCCTTGGCGATCCGGAAAACGGCCGGGAAGGGCTACAGGCCTATCTGGGTCGTTACAGCATCCCCCTATTCTATCAGGCGAAGGGATTGTCCCGCAAGCAACTCCGGGAGGACTTCAAGGAGCGAGTGGAATCGGTCTTGCTGGGCCTCAAGAGTTTCTGGGAAGGCATAGATGTTCCGGGTCAAACCCTCTCTTTTGTGATGATGGAGAAGCTGCCCTTCCCTATGATGGGCGCTCCACTGATCCAGGCCCGAGCCGAGGAATATCTGCAGGATGGCCGGGTGGACCGCTTCACCCCTTACATTTTGCCCCTGATGCTCATCCAGTTCAAGCAGGGTTTTGGCCGGCTGATCCGCAACCGAAATGACTTTGGCGTCGTGATCCTCTACGACAAAGGAATCCACCGCAAGAGTTACAAGCCGGAGTTGTTGGCCTCGCTGCCCGGCTATTATCGTCCGGACACACCTGACCGCTTTGAGGCCGACCGGCGGCAAACCTACGAAGAGATTGTCCGCTTTATGCGCGACCACGGTGACCGCATGGCCGTGGACGAGGAGTTTTGGGATGAACTGCCCGAAGCGCTACGCACTCGTTTCGAGGAGCGGATGGCCTCTTGGACTGAGCGCTTTAAGGGGTTGCTCCCAATGGCCTGGGATGACTGGGCCACGGTGCGACCTCTTGTCCTGGAGGCTATGCACGACCTTTTCGGGCCAGGGTTTACCGGCTTCAAGAGCCCCGAGCAGGAAGAGGCTGTCCGGGCCATGCTGACCGAGGGTGATCTGTTGGCCCTGATGCCTACCGGTGGCGGCAAATCCCTGGTCTTCCAACTGCCGGCCCTTCTACGAGAGGGGCTCACGTTGGTGGTCTCGCCTCTCATCGCCCTGATGCGGGACCAGGTGGACCAACTCCACGCCCTGGGGATCGAGGCAGCAGCTTGCATAATCAGCGGCATGCGGGCTGAGAATCGGGAGCAGATCCTAGAGCGAGCGGTCGCCGGTCGGCTGCGCCTACTCTACGTCAGCCCGGAGCGATTGCGCGACCCAAAACTGATTGATATGCTGCGCGAGGTCCGCGTCCGCCAATTGGTCGTTGACGAGGCCCACTGCGTCGTCACCTGGGGCACCGACTTTCGCCCCGACTATCTTTACGTTTACGACATCCTGGAACGATTGGGGAAACGTCCCCCCACGACAGCCCTCACAGCCACAGCCACCCAGGATATGCAGGTCACCATCTGCGAGCGTCTGCACCTGCGCGACCCGCGCACTGTGCTGGCCTCTTTCGACCGGCCAGAACTCAAGCTGGTGGTCTACAACCGGGACACGGAAGCCTACTCGATCCGTCACCGCACGGACAAGCTCATGCAGCTTTTGAAGATCCTGCGGACAGCGGCGCAGCGGAATGAGATCACCATCGTCTACGTGGCTCGTACGGGTGACGCTGAACAACTAGCCCGGCTGCTGCGTATCTATGGGATCAACGCTCTACCCTATCATGGCAAGATGGTTCCCCCCGACCGCCGGGCGGTGGAAGAAGAGTTCCAGGCCGGAACTGTGGACGTAGTCGTGGCGACGAAAGCCTTCGGCCTGGGGATCAACAAGGCGGATGTGCGCTACGTGGTTCACTACGATATGCCCGGTGACCTGGAGAGTTACTATCAGGAAGTGGGCCGGGCGGGGCGCGACGGCAAGGACGCATACGGAGTGATGCTCTATCACTCTTCGGATCGACGCATCCACGACTATTTCATCGAGTCCGCAGCACCACGGATAGAGTGGCTTGAAGCCCTCTACACCTACCTACGCCGACATCTGGCGGAACCCATCTACCTCAATCCCAATGAGATGGTCCTGCTTTTGGATGACCGAGGGAAGATGAATGAGACTAAGCTAAAGGTGATGTTGCATCTGCTAGAGGAGCGAGGCTACTTGCGGCGGGAGCAGGACTACACTCGCCAGGCCGCCGTAACGGTCAACCGCTCCCGTGAGCACTTCCTAGAGGCCGTGGCCCGCTATGCCCCTGGCGAGAGCGCTCTAGCCGAGGCGCTGTTGGCCCAGGCTACCGAGGGCGTACCCGGACGATTCATCCTCAACCTGCCGGCCTTGGCTCAAGTCCTCGATCAGCCGATTCTCAAAATTGAGGAAATACTGAACCGCTGGGATCGAGCGAACTTGCTGGTGTTCCGCAGCTTCGAGCGAGGCTACGTTATCTGGCCAACGGAGCGCCTGCGGACGGAGTCGAACCTGGGATGGGATGTCCAGCCTATGTCAGCTCACCAGGCCGAGAAAGAGGCCAAGCTAGAGCGAATGATCACATACGCCGGGGCCCTGGCAGCCGGCCTATGTCGCAAGCGGTACGTGTTGGGCTATTTCGGTGAGAAGCCGGATTGGATTCGCTGCGGGGCCTGCGACCACTGTCCCCCGCTACAGGTGCCCTGGGGGACCATGTCCATCGGCGAGTTACCCAGGATTAGCGACTATGTGGACCCGCCATCCATCATCCTTGAGGCGCATCACTGGAATACGCGGCGGGCAGCGCGGCTAGGGCGGCTGCCCAAGGGCTACAAGGCAGTAGAGCGCTGGCTGGTGGGTGATGACTGGTACGGTGTGCCCGACGCCTTCCCCTACTTCGAGGTGCTGGCCCAGTTAGGGGAGCGTCGCCCAGGTCGAGGCCGGTTGGCCCGCATTCGACAGTTGACGCAGCGCTTGCTACGAGAGGGATATCTGGTTGAAAAGTCGGCGGATGCGAAGATCGAGGGCCAGCACCGCACCTGGACCTACTACGATGTCACGCCGGCCGGCGAGGCCATGCGCGGCACAGCTTTCGCGTGGGATGAGTAGACAGAGATTGGTGGAGTGATAGGTCCATACACCAGCACGTAGGAAGCGAAGTTGAGTGATAGAGACGGAGGTAAGGCGGTGGATAAGACAACGGTGTCTTTTCAGGCTCAGGGACTAGGTAAATACAAAACCGCCAAGGCCTATGCAAGGCTTGACCCCGGCGAGGGCACTTTCATCATCAATGGCGAGCCTGCAAGAGCCTATTTCGGAGAGAATCCAAGTTGGCGGAAGGCCCTAGCTCCATTCAAGGTCGTTGGTCTGGATGAGACGACATTTGACATCCAGGCTTATGTGGTAGGACGTGCGAAACGCTGGAGCAAGCGCCAACCTCATGCTCTGGCCCATGCCATCGCTGGTGCACTGATTGCTTTTGATCCGGCCCGACGTGATCAACTTTGGCAAGCTGGATTTCGATTCAAGGTTCTCTATAGTTCGGATTGGATCCTGGAGCTCCCCGATGGTGCCTGGCCTGCCCTCGGGGTAGATCCTGATGAGCTCTGGGCTCGACACTACGGGTTGTTCAGTGGCCGTCTGCCCAAGAAGTGGGCGAGCAACCCCCACGTCCTGACCTTTCGCAGTCGCTGGCTACTGGACATACTCCTAATTCCACTGGAGGCCGACGATCTCATGCGGGTCCGAGGCTACCTGGATGAGCAAGGCCAGTCGGTCTCTGACATGGAAATCCTAACGGAGCTCTTCGAGATCACAACTCGCGATGACGCGTTCGATCGCTGGCGATTCACCCTCAGTTATCGCCTGAACCAAAAGGCACAAGAGTTGGGTTTGGAATTCGTGGGCTCTGGTAGGCTCTGGCGTTGGGCATTAGAAGGGGATCCTATCGAGAAGCCTCAACGCCACCGACGATTGCGGGGCACAGAGCGCCTGACAATCAAGTATGTTGAGGCGGAACAGGTCGCCGCCGAGCTGACTAGTGACGAGGAGCCACTGGACGAACCTACAGAAGAGCTGCCGGGACAGTGGAAACCGACCCGACAGACTTGGGAGTATGTACTGACCTACTATGACTGGGACAACGGTGTGCTTCCTTACCATCGTCAGACACGGGAGATGATCCCGCCCCTGAGCGAAGGACAGCGGCGAGCCATGCTACACTTCGTGGCTGAGCAGGTAGATGACGAACCATTTGAGGTGACCCTTCGCACCAAATCCAACTTTACGTGGTTGGAAAGCATGGGTTTGAAAGAGCTTTTTGTGGGCTATCTGGTGCCTGGAGCTCGAATCTGGATTGATCGCACTGAAGAGCCTAGCCTGTACAAGATTCGCTATCGACCTACGGCACGGCAACGCCGTAGTCTACTCTTCTTCAAAGAGCACCGAGTCCGCCCGGTGATCGACGAGGTGTGGGTCGCCTGTGTAGTGGATGAAACCATGTTGCTGGCTGAGGGACGGTACAGCAATATCGAGGCTCTTGACCAGCTGGACCTTATCGACCGTCGCACGGCGCCCAAGGTGCTGGCCGGGGTCTTCGAGCTCATTGGCCTGAAAGACGAGTCCCGGGGCGTCTACTGTGCTCAGTTCGATGAAGTCTTTCCCCTGCTATGCATCACGAAGCCTTACGCTAAGAGCTACGTGGAGAATATCCTATACAGCCGAAAGAAGTACCCTTGGTTCTACCGTGATGAGGAGCGCGAGGCAGGGTGGTTTGTGTACGATCCAGACCAACCCGGCCACTGGTTCTTCGATAGTCAGGTGGCAAGCCAGATCACCCCGGCCATTAAGATCATCGAGCGGTTGGATGAGAGGCTCCCATCTTTGCACCAACGGGTGGAATCTCTCGAAGCTAAGGCTGAAGACCAAGCCAGGCGGCTGCAGTTCCTCTCGGTGTAGCAGGCCGAGCGGTAAAGGAGATTCACATGGCCGATGAGCTGATCAAGGAATTGGAGAGGCTAAAGCAGGATCTCGCGAAGCTCGAAGAGAGGCTTCAATTCGCGGAGGCCACCTTGCAAAGGAACGAAGAGCGGATCGAGGCCTTGGTCAAAGGGTTTGTTGAGAAGGATAAGACGATTTTGAAACTGCGCTCCGACGTTGCCACAAAGGAGCGAAGGATCAATCAACTGCGCCAGGAGAAAGACCGACTTGACCTGGAGCTTAAACAGCGAGCAAAGGCGATAGAAGACTTACAAGCTGAGCTACGACATACTAGATCCCCTAGAGAGGCAGACATCGCAAGGTTAAAAGAGAACTTGGAGAAAAGAGAAACAGTAATAGCTGACCTGCATGGTCAGATAGCAAAACTCAGGACAGAGTTGCAAGAAAGGAATGCTAGAATAACGAGACTTGAGACCCAATTGGAGCAAGCCAATACGAAATTAAAGCATCCCATGATCAAGCTTATATCGAGGTTTATCCGAGATTCGTAGTTCCAATAGGTATGCGATGCATGAGAGGTCTCACTCCATTGACGAGGAGATAGAGGTACGCTTTGTCCAAGAAACCAGGGCCGCCCACGTCTTTTATCTGGCAGGTCCGAGAGTATTGGGTCGTGCAGGTCGAGAGCGTCACCATCCATGCTGTGGTTGGCCTCCCCCGGGAGACCTTCAAGACACGCGCACTACCGCTAAGACGGCTATCCTGTACGTGGAGAAGCACAAGCCGCCGGAGAGTCATCAGGTGCTGTTGGCTGAGGTGGCGCAACTTGACCTGAATGGAGGAGCGAATCCAGAACTGGATGCGGTGGTGACAGCAGTGCGCAAGTGCTAAAAAGCCACAACCCCAAGCATGAAAAACACAACCACTGACCTTCCCCCTAAACTCCAAGCCTTCTCTTCCCTGCTCGCTGGACAATTTCGCCTTGAAAGGAGGTTCGGCTGTAGAAGATTAGATTGAGACGAGCGAACGAATCAAGGGTTCCGAAATGCGTCTGAATTTGCGTTTTTAACGAAGTACTTTCTCGAATTGGAAGTTGTCTGCCCTGCTTGCAAGGAGGCTTTAATGGAACAGTTCATGGATGATGAAGTGGGCTATCTGCAGTGGGTTAATACCAATCCCGAGGGTTTCGTTGTAAACTGTAATAGATCGCCTAGTCCTAGCTACTTAGTCCTTCACCGTGCACACTGTGGCACAATTATAGGAAGGCCAGCGAGAGGAAGGTTTTGGACAGTTCTTTTCATCAAGATATGCTCATTGGATCGAACGGAACTTGAAACTTGGGCGCAGCAGCAAATCGGCGGTAATCTGAGACCTTGCCAACGCTGCAATCCTTGACCTCATTTCTGAGAGCACGGCAGATAACAGCGTGTCTGTGGCTTGCTTCGTTCACCCAAATGCTTCGCACGTCGCAAAGCCGGAACACGACGTTAAACGTCGTCTGCTCGGCAGAATGCTTGCGCCGGCGTGCCGTTCGTGGCCGCCCGCTTGTCAAGAAGTTTCTGCCCAGGCACTTAGTAGAGACTTCCGCTAGTACGATCCGAGTTTGTTGGCCTCCATAAGACCAATTTGACGGGGTCAAACGAGGTTTCAATCGCCGAACAACTCGGACGGCATCTACGCAACGCTGTACTTAGGAGGAAGTACAATGGATCAAGCGGTCTATGCAAGATTAAGAGAAGTAGCGCGCTTGGGCCACTCGATTAGCTATGGCGAAGTAGGCCGACTAATTAACTTGGACCCTTCTACGGAGGAGTTCTATTGGAAGATTGGGCCTGTGGTTGGTGAGGTCTCTGCTCGCGAGTACCATGATGGCCATCCGCTACTCTCAGCAGTGGTAGTCAACAAGGAAACTAAGGAGCCAGGTCAGGGATTTTCTAGATTACCGTGCTGGTTGGGTTTCGGTGATTGTTCCGACAAAAGTGCCTGTGATAATACTCGACATTATTGCCCTAAGAAGGGTAAACTGATATCGATCTGGAGCAGCTGGCATAGTGTTGCTATTAGGAATTTAGAGGAGGCTTGGGTTTATGAGTTGAAAAAAGTGTACGACTACTGGTCATCCCATTGAGTTGCCAGAGAAGTTTTAGCTTGAAGGATTTTGACCGCACCTCATATGACCAATACCCATGAAGCTCGCTCATTTGTCATAGTTTACTCGTTTCACACAGTACCGGTACGGTGACCTTCTGCCAAAGCATGCGCCCCTCGGCCCGATGGGCACTTTAGGGCACATTCCCACAGCGAGAGAGTTCTCATTGGCCGCCGAGCTGGACTTGTCCATGACAGCGTAGCGGCAAATGCGCAAGTCGGCGACTTTGATCACAAAAGTGTTGACATTGTTTTCGCTCATCCTTTGTCGTCCACCCTCGCGGTTGCCCCCAAATTTCGTCCTACGATCTTCTCTGTCTCCGACCGATGAATTCGCCAGCCACGTCCAACCTTGAAGGCCTGCAGTTTGCCTTCACTGCACCAGCGCCAGATGGTCGTGCGACTCAGTTTCAAGTACTGGGCTACTTCTCGGACCGTAAGAGTCTCATCCAAGGTATGCGATCAGGCTTTGAGGTAAGGGCCTGTTTTGAGCTTCTGGTTGGGGCTCCTAATACTACCCATCAACACAATTAGGGAGGGCTACCTCTTTGATCGTCCAAACTTAATCCCGGGGCTTATCATTGCGAATTATTGTGAGCTGCATCCACTCCAACTCTTCTGCTTCTAACATACTCCTGGATGTCATCTTCTAGGAAGATGTATCTACCTCCTGGCCCTCTAATATAAGGAATCTTGTCCAGTCTGGCCCATCGTCTAACGGTAGATGGAGTGGTGTGAAAAATCTCT
>Ga0114920_10000749_pt1 | contig 14334 bp, 16 predicted proteins | sample ChitaG_FD_88683 | JGI IMG/M metagenome (GOLD analysis project Ga0114920, IMG submission 88683) | Deep subsurface microbial communities from South Pacific Ocean to uncover new lineages of life (NeLLi) - Chile_00310 metaG | ecosystem: Environmental > Aquatic > Marine > Oceanic > Sediment ... | reverse complement strand
GAAAACCGGGATTCGGCACGCTCGGGGAGAGGTCATCCTGTGGCTGGACGCAGACGATACCTACCCAGTAGCCTCGATCCCTGAGATGGCGGCGGCTCTGCGGGACTCCTACGACCTTGTTTATGCTTCCCGGCGCGGCAGCCGCACTCGCATACCAGCTTTCAACCGCATAGGCAACGCACTGTTCCGGTGGTCCATCCGGGGCCTTTATGGGTTCGAGCCTTATGACCCGTGCACTGGATTGTGCGGCGTCAGAAGAGAGCACCTGGAGCGGATGCGGTTGAAGGCCACAAGATTTGCTATCGAGCCCGAGATCGCGATGAAAGCCGGTAGGATGAAGCTCCGAATGCTTGATATGCCGATCGAGTATCGGCCCCGCATAGGGCAAGCGAAGTTGAACGCTATCAAGGTGGGCTTTGAGGACACATCGGCGATCTTAGGCCACTTGTTCTGGCGGCCAAGCCGAGACCACCGCGATGGGAGCCAGCCGTGAGCCTCACTGTCTCGGTCATCATTTGTGCCTATACGGAGGAGCGGCTCCGGGACATCCGAGATGCTGTGGCTTCGGTACGGCAGCAGACGCGGCCGCCGGAGGAGATCGTCTTGGCAGTAGACAGCAATCTAGCCCTCGGTGAACTGCTGGAAGCGGAATTCAAGGGGCAGGTGCGTGTGGTGTTCAATGATACGGCCAGGGGCCTATCGGCAACTCGGAACGCTGGCATCGCCGCTGCCCAGGGCGATCTGGTAGCTTTTCTGGACGACGATGCCGTGGCGGAGGCGGAGTGGCTTGCTAACCTGGTGGCCCTGTTCGACGATAGCAGGGTGCTTGCGGCTGGAGGGCGCGCCATTCTCGAATGGGTGCGAGGCCGTCCCTTCTGGTTAGCCGATGACCTAGATTGGGCTGTGGGCGGCAGCTTCACCGGGCTCCCGCTCGAGCAGGCTCAGGTGCGAAACCCTCACGGCCACAATATGTGCTTTCGTAGGGACGTATTTCAGGAGGTGGGGGGCTTTTCCGTCGAGGTTGGAGGGATTGGGACCACGCCACGCGGGGGCGAAGAAGCTGACCTCTGCTTAAGAGCTCTTCGTCGCTGGCCCGGGATGAGAGTTATCTTCGAACCACGGGCGGTAATCAAGCACAAGGTGCCACCAGGGAAGGGATCGTTCCTCTCGATTATGCGACGCGCCTACAACGAGGGGTTCTACAAGAGCTGGGTCCAGCGGGCTGCGGACAAGAATGGAGCCAGCCGACCCCTGACGACTGAAGGGTCCTATCTCCGCCACCTGCTGTTTCGCGCTATCCCGTCGCGGCTGGTGCGTTTCTGGCGGCCGGCGGCGCTGGCGCAGACGGCGGCCATCGTGCTATGCATCGCGGCTGTGGGCATGGGGTATCTGGTGGGGAAAGGACAGTTTCGGGGGATGTCGTGTGCCCCCTGGACGCAGGCCAGGCGGTCCGGGTGAGAGTCCAAGCGAGGCGAGGAGGCCAGATGGTTAAGAAAGCCCTTGTTACCGGAATTGCAGGGCAAGATGGCTCCTACCTGGCCGAGTTTCTGCTTGGCAAGGGCTATGAGGTGCACGGGGTTATCAGGAAGGCGAGCACGTTAAACACCTATCGTATCGAGCATCTGTTTGCCGTTCCGTATGAACCAAGGCTAAGGATGTTTCTGCGTTATCGCGATCTGTTGGACGGTAAGCAGTTGACCCACTTGATTTATGAAGTCGAGCCCAACGAGGTATACCACCTCGGAGCTCAGAGCCATGTCGGGGGTACCTTCGACAGCCGAGAGTACACCGCGGACGTAGCGGGTCTAGGCACGGCGAGGATTTTGGAAGCTATGAGGAGGAGTGGCGTCAAGAGCGAGTTCTAGATTGGCTGAACTGTCTGCGACCGATTCCATTCGGTCTTGAGCCGGACGGAAGCAAGATGATCTGTGTAGCTGGATCCGGAGGCGAGTAGCAATGACGGTGTTTCCCGGTGCTGTCTAGGAGCGTGAACGATTGGTTGGAACAGCTCCCACGCTAGGACTAGAAGGGCGTGTGCACTTCTTACATGGTGCCCAGGAGAAGAACGGGAACTTTGACGTCGTTTCAGGAAGGAGGGCGACGTGAGAGACCTGAAGGGCCAAAGAGTGCTCGTAGCGGGAGGCGCAGGCTTCGCGGGGGGGCCAGTTGGTTCCCCTAGTGCATGGGGAAGCTGGTCGACCACCATTACAGCCGGGCCAGGGTCAGGCGGTTCAACGCCGGCGCCGGAAGGGCTTTGGCGAAGATGCAAGAGCTCGAAGCCAGGGCGAGAGTTTAGACGAGGTGAGGAAGTTAAATGATCAAGGAAGCTCCCTCTAGCGGATGCCGGATTTCTGGGTGATGAAGAGGGTGGTGTTGCAACGGGCCCCGAGGATGCGCTTATCGGTGTTCGAGAAGGTACGCATCCCCTTCTCCGTTCCCGGCAGGGTGACATCATGACCAGCCCAGTTGCGGTGGTGAGGTCGGGCTATGGCGATGCCCATCAGAATCTCGAGCGGGCCATCAATCTCCTCGAGCCGCTACAGCTTGCCAGTCATAGTTCGGTAGCCATCAAGATCAACATGTGTAGCGCCCGTACGGCCGAAACAGGGGCAATCACCCATCCTCTGCTGCTTGACGCGTTGCTCCACTATCTGCGGGAACACTATGAAGGCTTGAGAATCTTTGTCGTGGAGAGCGACGCTACCGTGGTTCACGCTGATATGTTCATTAAATGGCTAGGTTACCTACCGATCTTGGAGAGGTGGGACGCAAGCTGGGTCAATTTGACCAGGGAACCTATCATCTGGCAGAAGATCGCCGGTCTCAAGATGAAAGAAGTGCCAGTCGCAAAGATCCTAGACGGGGCTTTTCTCATTACTGTTCCCAAGCTCAAGACAAATCTCCTTACCGGGATTACATGCTGTCTGAAAAACCAATTTGGCTGTTTACCCATGATCGATAAGAGTATCTATCACCCGCATATCGACGACGTGATCGTGGATGTGCAACGAGCCATGCGGCCGGAATTTTGCGTCGTGGATGCCATCATTGCGATGGGCGGCGTCGGCGGCCCTGGTGCGGGTGTGCCCCTACCGTTGAAGACGATCCTATGCGGATCTGATCCTGTTGCGGTCGACGCGCTTGGCGCTAGGCTGTTAGGTTTCAGCCCCTGGCTTGTTGGGCACATACGAAAGGCTGCCTTCTGCAAAATTGGCTCGATCAGGTACAGGGTCATTGGCGATCCGCTACCCAAAGTCAATGTCGAGATCAACTGGGCTGAGATGCAGCTACTGAAACTGGCAAGTTCTATTCAAATGCGGGCTCTGCTGCGGTCTAGACGCGCATGGCGGAAACTGAACCGATGAGAGTGGCTGTCATTGGTGCGGGTGCTATCGCCCGAAGAGGCCACCTTCCCGCCCTCAAGAAGCTTGACGGCGTTGAGGTTAGAGCGATCGTGGATACCGACGAAGATTTGGCCAAGAAGGTCGCCAGAGAATTCAACGTGCCGAGCTACTTCTCCCGCTATGAGGAGGCACTGGACCGCGAGAGCCTAGATCTGGTGGACATCTGCACCCCACCAACTGTGCGGCTTCCGGTGATCGAAGCTGCGGCCGAAGCAGGTAAACACGTTCTCGTGGAGAAGCCCCTTGCCCTGTCGGTGCAGGAAGGAACGAGAATCTGCGAGGTTGTCAGTAGATCTGGGGTGAAACTCAACGTTGTAACGAACTACAGGCATTTCCCGGCGGTCTTGCAAGCGAAGCGTCGCATTTCGGGCCAGCGGATAGGCAGAATTGTCACTATGCACAGCCTTGGCAGCTCTCAGTTTCCAAGTGAATACACCCGAGGTACTTGGCAGTACAACGAAGGAGGCGCTCTATTCGACTTCGGTCCACACGTAGTCGACCTGCTAATGTGGTTCGCGAGGACGCCTGTTAGAAGGGTGGCGGCTTTCGGTGGAGACCTGACTCGCGGAGACATGGGTTTTCTAACGTTTGCCCAGCTCCTGATCGAGTTTGACAACGGACTGGTGGCAACAGTGGACTTGTCATGGGTGACCGGGATTTTCCGCTTCACTGTTGAGATCAGAGGCACGGGCGGACACATTTGTCTTGACGTGCGAAATGACGCCTCCCTGGAGCTCCGGTGTTTCCACACACCAATTGACGACGCGCGTGCTTTCTTGCGACGCGTTTTGGGAGTTTCAAAGGGAGTAATAGACGGGACCTATTTCAGCGGGGCAAACCTATTCTATCCAGTCCTCATCAAGAAATTCATCGACAGTGTCCGGTCAGATAGCCGACCACCGTCTCCCGGTGAGCAGGGCGTAGCCGTGGTAGCTGTTCTTGAAGCTGCGCAGAAGAGCATTCGAGAAGGGCGCCCTGTATTTGTCGAAGAATTGTTTGGGCAACACTCGCTCTACGACTCCGTCAGACAGGCATTCGGGAACGATCAGCCATGAGTAGACTGTCCACACTAGTATCCGTACTAATAACGTCGTACACAAGGCAGCGCCTTGGCGATGCCCTTGAAGTGCTGGAGAGCTTACAGTGCCAGAGTCACCCCAACGACGTCATTGCGTTCGTTGATGATGAGGCTCTCCCGAGGAAGGAGTGGCTGGAGCGGCTGTTCCGAAACTTTGAGGACCCAGAGGTATTAGTCGGCGGAGGTCAGGTTGTGCCCTTGTGGGAGGGAGAACGTCCATCGTCGCTGCCTGAGGAGCTGGACTGGGTATTGGGTTGCACCTATCGGCCGTTTCCCACGGGAAGGGGCCAAGTGCGCAATGTGATTGGCTGCAACATGGCGTTTCGGCGAGACGTGTTTCAGCGCGCCAGCTTCTTCTCGCCGCCCTGGGGGTGTAGCAAGGGCCGTTTCCGTGCAAGGGTCGAGACCGAACTATATATCTGCCTCCCGGCTCGCCTTCCCAAGGCCAAGATAATCTATGACCCAAGACGGAGGGGCGGTATCCCCATCGATCGGGCGCACATTTCGGACGTGGCTCCCACCGTTTTGTCAGTGATGGGCTTGCCAATCCCAGACGGGATGGAAGTCCACCTGATTGGTTTGAGCGCGGTGGGATCAGCCGCGTCGGAGTCCGGGGACTGGTTCCCGGTACGGATGGCCACATGAGAAATGTGTGTTTTTACGTCACTGACCACGGGTATGGACATGCGGCAAGGGACATAGCCCTCATTAGGCATCTGGTCAGAAGGGATGACGAAGTCAGGGTTTTCGTGAAGGCGGACGTTGCGTGTGAGTTCCTACGGTCATCCTTGCCCTCTGACCGCGTTGAGGTGATGAGGAGACGAAACGACTTCGGGATCGTAAACCACCCCGAGCGAAACTTGGACATCGACGAGGAAGGGACACAGTCCGCACTGAAGCAGTGGGTCGGCGGCTGGGACGTCTATGTCAAAAGGGAGAAGGACTTCTGCCGGCGACAGAAAATTGAACTGATTATCTCTGACGTCTCTCCTCAACCCTTCATCGTAGCCGGCGAGCTAGGGATCCCGGGGATCGCCGTATCCGACTTCGAATGGCACTGGGTCTACGAGAGCCTGTTTGGCAACACGCTCGACGTGCGAACCATTGCAGAGGCCTACTCGGCCGCCAGCCTAGCGCTGGTCCTGCCCTTGGCTGCTCCGACGCAGGTCTTTGAGCAAACGAAAGAGGTCGGCTTGCTATCGCGAGAGATTGGCAGGAGCAAGAAGCAGATAAGGAGAAAACTTGGCATATCGGAGGCCGATGCCTTGGTCTATTTGGGCCTCGGGCTGTCTCTCGACCCTTCATGCTTAGCACGCGTGGAGACTTCTTGGCATCGGCGGAACCTAAGGCTCCTCGTCTCATGGAACGTGAGCTTGCCTGGAGCGCTAAAGATCCCTGCGGCAGACACCGAGTCTCAGGACTACATCGGCGCCTGTGATTTGGTGGTTTCCAGGGCCGGCTACAGCACTGTCTCAGAAGCCATAACCGCAAGGGTTCCGATGCTCCTATTCCACAACTTCATCGAGGGCGAGTGGCTGTTGGGGGAGGTCAAGGCCCTGGGGATAGGCGAGGAGATAACAAGAGAGTCGTTCCTGGGAGGAGACTGGTCGGAGAGGCTCAGCATTCTAGACCGACTTGGCGCAGCGTATGCTCATCTTCCAACCAGGCTTGCCACTGACGGCAGCGACGAAGTGGCCAGCGAGATCTTGAAGGTGCTCGCGGCGAGTGATTCCTAGCTGGAATAGGAGGTGAAGGGTGTCGTTCTGGGACGGCAAAAAGGTTCTCGTCACTGGCGGAGCAGGGTTCATCGGCTCACACGTGGTGGACAACCTCGTCCAGAAGAGGGGCGTTGCGAGGCAAGACATTGTTGTTCCCAGGTCCCAGGACTGTGACCTAAGAGTATTCGAAAACTGTCTGAGGGTGGTCGAAGGAGTGGACGTAGTAATTCACGCGGCCACCACTGTGGGCGGCATAAAGTATAACAATGAGAACCTCGCTACACAGTTTTACAACCCCAACCTAATTAATTCACAGATTGTGGAGGCGGCGCGCCTGGAGGGCGTCGAGAAGTTTGTGAGCGTATGTTGCGTCTGCGCCTACCCGAAGGATGCCCCATACCCTCTAACTGAGGATTCCCTCTTTTGCGGTAGACCCGAAGAGACGCACCTGGGTTACGGCTTCGCCAAGAGGATGATGGTACCGCAGGCTGAGGTCTATCACAAACAACACGGGATGAACATTGTGGTGGTCATCCCGGTCAATTCCTACGGACCTCGGGATAACTTCGATAAAGAGACCGCTCACGTAATCCCTGCGCTCATTAGAAAGTGTTTCGAAGACGAGCAGTTGGTCGTCTGGGGTGACGGCAGCCCTGTGCGGGACTTTCTGTACGTCGAGGACTTAGCGGAGGGCGTGGTCTTGGCCGCCGAACTCCTGAATACTCACGAGCCGGTGAACCTCGGGGCCGGAACGGAGACAAGCGTGGGCCAATTAGTAGACCTGGTGGTGCAGTTAACTGGGTTCAAAGGCAAGGTTTCGTATGACCCGTCAAAGCCGAAAGGACAGCCTAGGCGGTTGGCAAGTATAGAGCGGGCAAAGAGCTTGTTGGGCTTTCGACCTCACCACACTATCGAAGAAGGCCTCCGGAAGACGATCGACTGGTATGGGGGGAGGCACTCATGAAGAGGGCACTAATAACGGGAATAACCGGGCAAGACGGGGCCTACTTGGCTCAGCTTCTTCTGAACAAGGGGTATGTGGTCTATGGCACATTCAGGAGATCATCCACCCCGAACTTTTGGAGGCTCCAGGACCTCGACATCGTGGACAAGGTTCGCCTCATCCCCATCGAGCTGGTTGACACAACCTCCATTACGCGTGCGGTGACAACGTCCGAGCCCGATGAGATCTATCATCTAGCAGCCCAAAGCTTCGTAGGCATTTCGTTTGAGGAGCCCGTCGGCACGGGTCAGGTGACCGGCCTAGGCGTTACCAGGGTCCTAGAAGTCGTAAGACAGCTAAATCCTAGGATAAGGGTCTATCAGGCGTCGACTAGCGAGCTGTACGGCAATGCCAGCCGGGGCGGTCGGCCGTGCAACGAGGCGTCGCCTCTGGCGCCAGTTAGTCCGTACGCTGCGGCCAAGCTCTATGGCTATTGGATGACCCGCTTGTACCGGGAAGCCTACGGGCTCTTCGCTTGCAATGGGATGGTGTTTAACCACGAGTCACCTCTCCGAGGCCTAGAGTTCGTCACTCGCAAGATTTCCAATGGTGTGGCCAAAATCGCCCTCGGGCTGACGGATTCGCTAACCTTGGGAAACCTAAAGGCCCGGCGGGACTGGGGTTATGCCCCTGAGTATGTGGAAGCCATATGGCTGATGCTCCAGCAGGACAAACCAGATGACTACGTCATCGCTACTGGGGAGGCCCGCTCCGTCGAGGAGTTTGCCGAGGAGGCTTTCAGGCTCGTTGGCCTGGACTGGCGGAACCATGTTCGGGTCGATCCTGCTCTGGTCAGGCCTATCGACGTGGGATTCCTGCAGGGGGACCCCCAGAAGGCGAAAGAAGTTCTCGGTTGGCAGGCCAGAACTAGATGGGGCGAGCTGGTGGAAATCATGGTGAGGTTGGACCTAGAGCGGTGGCAGCGTTGGGTCAAGGGCGAGAAATTCCCGTGGGATGCTCCGAACTACCCTGAAGAGGCCATTTACTTGCTCAAGCAGGAGCCAACCAGGAGCACATCGCGATGATTCCTCAGTTTGAGCCCTGGCTGGGCGAAGAAGAGGTTCTGGCGGTAGCAGAGGTCCTTCGATCCAACTGGATCACGGAGGGTGAGAAGACTAGGCAATGGGAGCGCAGCATCGCTCAGCTCTGTGGCGTCAAACACGCGATGCCTGCGCCCAATGGCACCTTAGCCCTCTATTTGGCGCTCAAGGCCATAGGCGTGGATAAGGGGGACGAGGTGATTGTCCCTGACTTTACCTTCATTGCCACTGCCAACAGTGTGGTCATGGCCGGGGCGACCCCCGTCCTAGTGGACGTGGACGTAAGGACCTTCAATATGGATCACGAAAAGTTGGAGGAGGCCATCACGCCAAGGACGAAGGCGATCATGCCCGTTCACATCTATGGTCAGCCGGCCGACATGGACGCCATTGGGGACATCGCGAGGCGCCGCGGCATCTCAATCATCGAGGATGCGGCTCAAGGCATCGGCGTGAGCTTTCGTGGCAAGCCTGTCGGTAGCTTTGGTCTGGCGGGCTGCTTGTCCTTTTTCGCAGACAAGACGATCACCACGGGGGAAGGCGGGATGATACTGACCGACGATGACGAACTGGCAGAGCGGTGCCGCATACTGAGAAACCAGGGGAGGCCGGAGCGGGGCCCCTATGTGCACCCTCACATTGGCTTCAATTTCCGCACTACCGACGTTCAGTCAGCTATTGGCCTGGCCCAGCTCGCCAAGCTAGACAGCATCATCACTCGAAAGAGGCGGAATGCGGAGCTGTACAGGACACTACTTGGCGACGTGGAAGGAGTGGAGTTTCCCTGCGTTGAAGTCCGAGGGTTCAACGTCCCCTTCCGCGTGAATGTCTTGGTAAAGGACCCCGAGACGCTAATGCACTATCTGGAGCGCGAAGGGATCGGGGCGCGCCGCTTCTTCTGTCCGCTTCATGTGCAGCCCTGTTATCGGACTTATGCGATGAATGGGGACTTTCCTAGCGCAACGGCGGCATACGAACGGGGGCTGTCTCTCCCTTCAGCGGCGACGCTGACCGAAACAGAGATCGAGTTAGTCTGTCGGAAGGTCAGGCTGTTCTTTGAGCATTGCAGACCGTGATGTGCAATTCGGCGAGCGGCACGAAGGGGAGAGTGTATGCGTATCTCACTAACGTCCGCGCATCCAGCTGAGGGCGAGCAAACAACAGACGTGCTGGAGCTCTGCGAAGAGGATTGCTATGCCCAGTCGCCGTATTGCGGTGATGGACAATTGACGGAAGAGCTAGCGAGAGGGGCAGGTCCCCCAGAATTCTCGCGTATCGAGAAAACGAACAGGAGGAGCGCAAGAGCGAGGCAGAGGACAGATCGCTGTGGCTCATCTGAGTCTGACTTCAGTCCTCCCCCTCGCGTAGAGCGCGTCCTGAAATTCGGATCGCGCCTACGGCCAGAACCGAATTTCTCAGGAGAGCCTGACATGGACAAACACGGAACTGACAGCCATCCAGTAACCTTGCGCGCGATGCAGATTGGCGACCTTTGGTCGATCCACAGAATGTATGATTCGCTATCTGAAGAAAGTCGTCGTTTCTTGCCCTCCGGAATTCTGGGGCTGAGATCAATTAGCTGGTACTGGGTGCTTGGTCAAATAGCCCTGATGCTTTCGTGCAACTCTTTTGCCAGGCGTCTGTTGCGACGAGTCTATCCAGATGCCTCCTTCTTCACACTGGTTGCACTAGACCCAAGTTGTCACGATGAACTCGTCGGTTTCGCGTATCTGCGCGGACATAGACCTTACACGACCCTTTTCCTGGGTATTTGCGTCAAAGACTCTTATCAAGGGTTGAAGATTAGATCGAGGCTAATGGAAGAGCTATTGGGTCGTGCCCAGAAACACGATGCTTCCAGGATAGTCTTGTGGGTTCACGCTGAGGATGCTAAGGCCATTTCGCTATACGAAAAGTATCGGTTCGAGGTGGAGCAACTGATGATGAGCCGACGGGTTGACTGAGAAATCTCGGCGTGTGCGCATGAGTTCCGAGGACGAGGGCGGACCCAGCCGCCTTGTCTCGAGCTGGTGCACTGCTCACCTTGCGGGCCCTTCGGAACACGGTGCAGACCATTGGTTTTGAGATAGAAAGATTAGGTGGCGTCGGCTTCTAGCCTTTTTCACCGCCTTTGGCCAGGATGCTATGCTACAGCAGACAGGAGACATTGGGCGTACTTGATTGTCCAGACAAGGAAGCTTGGGCGACCGCCTTCTAGCTGCAAGGTCATGAAACCGCCTTGGGAGACACACATGGCGACGAAGAAGATATATTTTGAGCCATCGGGAAGACTCCATCCCGCGCATCGGGAGCTCGTTCGGAGGCCGCCTAAGGGATACGAGTTTGTCTTGCAGAATACGAGGTGGGACAAGGCCATGAACATCGGCGTAGGCAGCGACTTCATCTATAGGAAGCTATATTTTGGCTTGCGCCGGACATTTCCGCTCAATCTAATGCCGTTTCATCTCCTGAAACTCTGGCTGGAACAGTTCTCGAAGAGGCCGCCGACAGGAACGGATCTGACATACTCCTACAATCACGTCATCTTCAGGAAAGAGCCGTGGGTCGTTCAGGTGGAATACCCCGTTTTTCTAGTAGGCTTGCATGCGGGCCTTCTCCACAGGTGGCGTCCCGTCGTGGAAAGACGGCTGGCTTCACGTTGGTGCAAGAAGATCTTGTGCTGGAGCGAAGTAGCAAAGAAGTCGCTCCTCGTCAATCTGGATCACCGTCTGATCCAGGACAAGGTGCAAATCATCCCACTCAGCGTTTCCCCGAAGGCGTTCACGAAGACATATGACGCGGAAAGGATCAAACTCTTCTTCGTGGGTTCCGGTAGCGAACCGCGTAGGTTCCGTGAGAAGGGCGGCAAGGAAGTGCTGGAAGCCTTCCTTTTGCTGACCAAGAAGTATGACCACCTGGAGCTGGTTATCAGATGTGATGTACCGCCGAATGTCAAGCGTACCTGCGAAGGGCTCCCAAACGTGAAGCTGATGGAAAAGCTGGTCCCTTGGGAAAAACTGGAGCAGGAATTCAAGACGGCAGACATCTTCCTACTTCCAACGCTGTTCCCTGGGCAGGATATGGCTATTTTGGACGCGATGAGCTATGAACTACCGGTCATAACCACAAGTTACGGTGCCAACTCGGAAATGGTCAAGGATGGAATTACGGGGTTTGTTGTTCCTAGCTCGGGTAGGATACCAGAGTACGACGAAGACCTGAACCCAGCAGAACTATCAGCTCTCGCGTCCCGGTACTACAGGGCCATCAAGACAACAGACTACCGGGTCGTGGAAGGCATCGTGGACAAGGCGAGCATGCTCATCGAGGATTTGCACTTGCGCGAGCGGATGGGAAGAGCGGGGAGACGGGAGGTTGAGGAGGGGCAGTTCTCAATCGGGAATACAAACACAAAGCTAGGAAGAGTTCTTGATGAGGCGACGGCTGACACACCGTAGGCGTTCATTGCCGGGCTTCCTTGCCGAGGTCTTGACCGCACGGTTTCACCCCAGGTACCAGGATTCTCAAACTCTGGTCGCCGCGACTGACCTCGAGGTTTCGGCAGCGAGAAACCAAGAACGGTTGCGCTAGAAGGCAGCCGCCATGTCACACCTTACGCCGAAGCAGCTGGCTCTGCAAAAGGCATCTCTCGGGCTCACTCTCGCCTCTGCTCTGGTCTGGGTTTACGGAATGTCCTGGGACCCATCTAGACTGGACATTCATGGCGTTGTCCCTGGTCTCCCGGTGTCCTTCCTAGTGGCAGTACTTCTGCTTCTCATTGCCGCAGTGCCCTGCTTGGTCTTGAGGGAACCTTGGGGGTGGCTATGTCTGCTGCAAGTGGTGCTACTCATTGTATTCTTGTCGGTCACCCCGCTGGTCGTCTGGAACAGCCGCGGCTTCTACTACGCGTACGGATGGTGGCAGAATGTCGACTTTATCCTGACGAACGGGCAAATTGATGAGTCATCACTCGACTATCATTCGTGGCCTTTAACATGGATCTTGTCCGCGGCGCTGGCACATGTTGCCGGACTGGACGACCCAGAGGTGACAATTACGTGGGCAGCGTTCGGCTTGCGTTTACTCTACCTGGCGCCGCTCTATCTGCTACTAAGGACAGGTTTGGGACTACGAGGAAATGTCCTCTGGGGAGCCCTGTGGTTGTTCTCTCTCGGCACTTGGCTGCAAGTCTGCTACTCGGCTCAAGGGCTAGCCTTCCTTCTATTCATATACTTGCTAAGCATGTTGGTCATTGTACGTCAAAGGGAAACCGTCCGAGAAATGGGCAGGACGATCGCCCAACGCCTAGCTGCCATCCTGGTGCTAGGAGCTTTGACTACAGTACACGCCCTGACTTCTCTGGCCGGCTTGGGTGCCATTGCGGCGTTGTCCGTCCTGAGGAGATTCGAGGCCCGCAGTACGGCAATTCTGGCGGCCGTCTTCATCAGTGGGTGGACCATCTATGAGGCGACAGCCTTCTTTGAATGGAACGTTCCCAGGTTTTACGACTTGGCCTTTCGTCTCGATTTGCTGGGGTCGCAGATGGGTGAGCGGGCTTCGCAGTCGGTAAGTCAGGCTCACCGCATTAGGACCGTCGCCCAGATGGTCTGCGTGGGGGCCTATGGCTTGCTGGCAGCGGCTGGCCTCACGCTCGCGTATGTTCGAAGGCGAGTCACGAGTTCCGACAGTGTTGTCTTGTGGATGGCCCTGGGCATTTGGAGCGTATTTCTTGTTTTGGGCGCCTCGTATGGGCGTGAACACCTCGAGCGAGCTTTCCTCCTGCTACTTCCCGCACTAGCTCTTTTCGCAGCTAAACTTCTCAGTTTTCGAATGGGCCGGTTCGCCTTTTGCGGGGCTCTGTTCGCGTTGATTTTGCCATTGCTTGTGGTGCACTTCGCGGCGGAACCAGCAAACAACGTTACGCCCTCCTACGTTGCAGGTTTGAGGTTCTTCGACGAGCAAACGACCCACGGCTACATCGTAGGAGGGGGAGCGCATGGGCTCGGGGAGATCACTTTTCATCCGGCGGGTCAATACGTCCTCGTACCCTACGAAGATCTTGCGAGGGATGGCATGTGCTACAGCCATCGGTCTGGTAGCTCGCCAGCGGCGGACGATGGTCAACCTGGGTACCCGACGTACGTTCAGACCAGCGAACACCTCGAGGCTTTCTACGAGTACGAGTTCAATGACGTGAGCACATTGCAGCAGGTCGGCGCGATGTTGAATAGCTCATCCGATGCCGCTCTGGTCTACGAGAATCCTCGCTTCACTCTGTTCGTGAGCTCCTGCAGCCGCGAGGCTAGCGCATGCGGCGGGGGATCCGGCCAGCTTGGTCAGTTCGGTAACGCAGGCTGTCAAGAACCGCTGTTTGAGACAGGAACGGGAAAGGAGTAGCAAGCAGTGGCAGGAGCTCCCAAGGTGCCGGTCATTATTGTTGGCCGTGCGCACGCCGGGGTCGGTAGCTACTACGGGGCCTTCGATACCCAGGCGATCTTCGGAGGGTTCAAACGTGAGGAACTCGGGGTGACGCCCTTGTTCTTCGACAACGCCTTCTACTGTCGATGTTGCGGGGCGGTGGCTACGCCGAAGTCTTGTCCACATGGCAAAAGTGAACGGGTGGTCTTCTCGAGCACCCAACTGCGAGGGATGTTCCGGGCAGGGCGGGAGCCACCCTCAGAGTTCACCCGTCCTAGGGTGGCGCAGGTGCTCATGGAAGCCATGGCTCGCGAGAGTTCGAGCAGTTAGCAAGCGGGATCTGGGAGTCGTTAGTTGGAAGCTGAGGCACAAACAAGGGTAGAGGTTGCTGGTCCCGTCCAGCGGTTGTGGGGCCTTCCGCGGACGCTTCTCGGGACGCGGCTCTACGCCAGCGCCTTCTATCTGTGGGTCAATACTGCCGTTACCTCCGCCTCCAGCTTCATCTTCTGGATAGTCGTGGTGAGGCTCTACGACGCCAACGATGTGGGCCTGGCCGCGGCTGCGGTCGCTGCCCTAATGCTGCTGGGCGCGGTGTCCAATCTCGGCCTTGGTCTTGGGTTGATCCGCTTTCTGCCTGAGGCAGGTGATAGAAGCGCCTCTCTCCTCAATGGAT
>Ga0114920_10000748_pt1 | contig 14352 bp, 13 predicted proteins | sample ChitaG_FD_88683 | JGI IMG/M metagenome (GOLD analysis project Ga0114920, IMG submission 88683) | Deep subsurface microbial communities from South Pacific Ocean to uncover new lineages of life (NeLLi) - Chile_00310 metaG | ecosystem: Environmental > Aquatic > Marine > Oceanic > Sediment ... | reverse complement strand
GTTTGGTGATAGAGATTTCGTTGTATGGAAATAACGAACGATTATCACTTTATTTTTCCACGAAAAAGGAACTATTCGTCGGTGAATTCCATACATCCTGAAGTGCGTTATGGCGAAAATAAAACTCAATAATCCTGCCAAATGATGCATTGTTAATTTGAAGTTATTATTACCCTTCTGTTTTTCGCTTAAAACTGAAAATGCGCGAAATCCACATGCCAACATCGCCACGCCACATATCCAACCCAACCGCCAGTATAATGATTAAACCAAGCGTGATGTTCTGCCAGGCGGCTGGGACTGCATTCAGATTCAGTCCGTTCTGAACAACCGCAACTGTCAGTGCGCCGAAGAGGGTATACACGATATTTCCAGAGCCGCCAGCCAGGCTTGCCCCACCGATCACAGCAACGGCGATAGCTGGTCTGGTGGGAGGAATAGAGATCGGGGAGGTTGAACCGGGGGGCATTATTGCGGATCTTCCAGAGGATGCTCCTTCAGCTTCGAGTTGCTCCGCTCAGGACAGACCCCGGTGTCCCCCGGCTGGTAGTGTTCGAGTTCGCCCATCTGGGCAATCATCTGCCGCGCTTCAGAGAGACTTCCAATCTCTCCTAAAGTAATAATCTGCATGATGGCGTTTCCCTTAACGGTCGCCTCGGCAGGCACGGCTGTGACTGGTTTTCCCGCGGCATCGGCCGTCATCTGGTTCAGCAGCCTGTTCCGGGAATCTCCGTCAACGATGTGTATCGCCTCAATCTCCATCCATGGCGGCGGCTTCCAGGTCGTCCCACTCTGCCCCATTATTTTCAGGGATTGGTATAAATCCATACCTGCTTCCGAGCTTCCTCCCAGGTGGTGCATATAAACGATCAGGCGTCTTGACCAGCCTCCAACCACTGTTACAGCTGTTATGTTAGACTTGGCGCGGTATTTTTATACAAATCTAGCTGATTCACCCCAATATGTTAGGGCTTGCAAGTCACCAACCGATTTTTGGGCAGAGATCTCAGAGACGTATTGACATAAAATAATTCTGTTGCTATACTTTTATCAGGTTTGAAGCGTTGTTTTGAATAATGAAACAAGTTTTCTGGCCCAGCTTCAATCTCAAAGAATCATGAAATTTTATTTTTTATGGATAAAGATCACGACCTTCCTATTCTAAACAAGTCGGTCGATAAGGCTTTCGCTATCCTGGAATTCTTGGCTAATGCTGATTCCCCTAAAGAATTGGTTTCAATTTCTAATGCCCTCAAGATGAACAAGAGCACAACTTATCGGTTCCTGACCACCCTAGAAAGTCTGGGATATGTTGTTCAAGATCGTGAAAACAATCGTTATGCTCTGGGATCCAAGATAGTGTGGCTGGCATCCAGATTCCTTAAGGCAATCGATTTACTTACAATCGCACGACCAGTGCTGACGCAGCTTCGCGACGAAACCGGTGAGACTATTCATCTTGCCATTTTGGATCATTTCGAAGTTGTTTATATCGATAAATTAGATGGCAAATCCTATGTGCGTATGGCGTCCAGTGTAGGAAATCGTATGGCCGTCCATTCTACGAGTCTGGGTAAAGCCTTATTGGCATATATGCCGGAAGATGTCTGGCAGAGTTATGTAGAGAAAGTGGGGCTTGTACGACGCACATCAAATACTATTACAGATCCTGCTGTTTTTTTTCAAGAGCTGCGACTTATCCGTGAGCGTAATTATTCGATCGATAACTCTGAGAACGAAGATGGAATTCGTTGTGTTGCCGTGCCAATTCGTGACCAAACGGGCAAGGTTGTTGCAGCGATCAGCATTACCGGTTGGACGATCACAATGACACCCAACCGCGATCTGGAGCTGGCGACAATTGGACTGAAGTATGCCAGCATACTCTCTGCAAAACTAGGTTTTTTGCAGAAGGAACTGGTTAATATCTGAGACAGAAATGTGTAATCAGAACTTCGTATCCATTGACCTTGTATTTGCTAGTCTGTTGGAAGGAACGCTAAAGAGTAGACTGCCAGCATTCACCCGCGTAGTGCGAATTACCAGTGCGATGCTAGGAAGGCGCTCATCGGGTATGGGCGCAGTTATTCAAGCATAGACAATCGCATTGCACCAAATTACCGACCGAAAGGAGGTGAGGTTTACCCAAGCGACTCGTTGAAGCAAGCAAATGCTCCCCCATTTTTCAAGCATATTCTAACTATAAGAGGAGAGAGTGAAAATGAAAAAGCTTATGTTCCTGATCAGCCTCGTGCTGATCGCTAGTTTTATGTTAGCCGCCTGTGGGCCTAGCGCCGCTCCTGCGACTTCCGCTCCTGCGACTTCCGCTCCTGCGACTTCCGCTCCTGCGACTTCCGCTCCTGCGGCTGACATCGATGTCACAACGGCGATGGCGGATCCGACGAACCTGTTCCCGAACGGGATTGGAGAGGTCACCTGCGAGGGTGTCAATCTGGTGGTCGCGACACAAACAGGGCCGCAGATCGCGAGCCCGATGGAGAACAAATGGAAAGAGTGGGGTGCCAAGACGGGCGGCACGGTTGAAGTCCAGACCTTCCCGTTTGGTGATCTGTTTGCAAAGATCCAGACCAGCTATGTGAGTGGCGCCAGCCCGTTCGACATCATCGTCTACGCTTCGGACTGGGCGGGCGACCTCATGGGCGCCGGTTATCTACTGGAAGTCCCACAGATAAATCAGGACATGATGGGCTACGAGTACCTTATTCCGATCTACCGCGATCGGATTCTGACATGGGGCGGCACGGTCTATGCCACTCCGTATGATGGCGATGCGCACAACACGTACCTGCGCAAAGACCTGTTGACAGACCCGAAGAACCAGGCCGATTTCAAAGCGAAGTATGGCTATGATCTGCCGGTGCCGATCAAGACGTGGACGCAGTATTACGAAATAGCCGAGTTCTTCAACGGCAAGGAGATTGACGGAACGACGATTTATGGCGCAGGGACGGCGTTCAAGCGCCAGGGCCAGTCTTACTGGACCTATCTCGGCGTCGCCGCACCGTTCGCCAAGTCGCCGAACGATCCGTCGTACTTCTTTGACCCGGACACGATGGAGCCGCGGATCAACAACCCGGGGTTCGTAGCGGGGCTGGATTTCTACACCTCGCTGGTAAATGTGGGGCCGCCGGACGTCCTGAACTGGGACGTGGGTGACATTCGCGCCAACTTCCCGGCGGGCAAGTTGGCGCTGGGGATTGACTGGGGCGATGTAGGTCCGTTATCGGCCGATCCCAGCTCGTCGGTTGTGACCGACGGCTGGAGTGCCCAGGCCCACCCGGGCGTGGATAGGTATTACGATTCGATAGCCGGGCAGTGGGTTGAGGCGTATAATCAGGCACCGTTCCATGCGTTCGGCGGCTGGGTCGGCAGCGTCTCCAAGACGACAAAGAACGCGGACTGTGCGTTTGACTTTCTGTCGTTCATGGGCAGCCAGAACATGAGCCAACTGCTGGTGGTGACGGGCGGCTCGGGTGTGAACCCGCACTTCTACAGCGACATGAACAATCCGGATCCGTGGATCAAGAGCGGGATGAGCTCGTCGCAGGCGACGGAATACCTGGACGCAATTATGAGCACCATCAGCTCTCCAAATGCGGTGGTGGACCTTCGCATCCCGGGCGCGGCCGAGTACTTTGATGCGTTGGACACGCAACTGGCGCGAGCCGTCGCAGGCGAAGCGACTTCACAGGAGGCTTTGGACCAGGTGGCGAAGGATTGGAATGCAATCACCGACCGACTCGGCAGGGACCAACAAAAGGCGCTCTATCATCAAATGCTGGGACTACCGTAGATCGCTGGTAGTTAATCTGACAGTGCCACGCTCCGCATCGGTGCATAACAAAGGGACCCCCGTTCCGAGTTGGTTTTTCGCTTCAAAAGCCGGATGCGGCGCTGTTAGAGAAATTTAGTCATCGGTAGTCAGTAGTTGATGCGACAATCAGGCTACTGGCTACCGATTTTTCGATGAGGAGAGCACGCAACAAGCAACTCGTCGGATTTCTCAATCAGACAACCGCCGACCAAGCGTTGGCGAAATAAGAAGATGTCTATGAAAAATACGGAGGATTCGATGGGCGATTCCGCGCCTCGCATGTTCACGGTCGAGGAATCGCCGACGACGAAAAAGGATCGCAGAGTCAGCTATGCGTTTCTAATGCCGACCGTTATTCTGATTTTAATCTTGTCTATCTTCCCCCTGCTCTTTTCGCTGGCGTTGTCGTTTGCGAGCTGGGACCTGTCCCGGCTGGAGGGGGGCGTGCGCTTTATCGGTTTGCAGAATTTTGCGACCCTGATTTCCGATACGCGCTTTTGGGATACGGCGAAGAATACGGTGTACTTTGTCGGTGGCGCGGTCGCCCTGCAATACCTCCTCGGCTTTTGCTTGGCCATGCTCCTCAACCAGGAGATTCGTTTCCGCCGCTTTTTCCGCGTCGTTTTCCTGATGCCGATGATGCTGACCCCGGCGGCGGTCGGTTATCTCGGGCGCATGTTGTTCAATGAATCGATGGGCCCGATCAACGATATGATCAAACACCTCGGCCTGCCGATTGTCCCCTGGTTGAGCAATTCGAAGATGGCGATGCCTACTCTGATCTTGCTAGATACGTGGGAGTGGGTGCCGTTCATGACCATTGTCCTGCTCGCGGGGTTACAGTCGCTACCGCCGGAGGTGTTTGAAAGCGCGACCGTCGATGGGGCGAGCGACTGGCAGAAGCTGCGGTACATCACGTTTCCGATGCTCGTGCCGGTTTCGATCACGGTCATCCTGATCCGGGCGCTGGAAGCATTCAAGCTTTTCGACATTGTGGTGGTCATGACCGGCGGCGGCCCGGGCACGGCGACGGAAACTGTGACGATGTATGCCTACACCGTGGGCATGAGGAGCGGCAACCTGGGCTATTCCTCTGCCATAGCCTATTCCCTGCTGGTCATGGTCATCTTGTTTGCTACGATCTTTTTGAATTCCCTGCGCGGTCGCGCTGCTGCAGCGGAAGGATGAGGTGGAATGATGCAACTCACAATGCGACAGACCAAAAAGGCCAAGTCCTTCATCACGCACTTTTTACTTGGGCTCTGGGCACTTGTCTGCCTCGCTCCCATCTACTGGGTGCTCATCACATCGTTCAAGCTCCCGATTGCGGTGTTTCAGGGGCCCAAATATTTTCCGTGGATTGACTTCAAGCCCACGCTCGACGCGTGGAATTTTCTCCTGATCGGCCCAACCTCGGCTGCTGTGTACCGCAGTTGGGCCAACAGCGCGATCCTGGCAACGACTAGCGCCGCTATCGCCGTCATAATCGGCGGGATGGCCGGCTATGCGCTGACGCGGTTCCGCTTTTACTGGCCTGGGCTGAAATGGAAGAACACCAACATTTCCTTTTTCATCATTTCCCAGCGCATGCTGCCTGCGGTCGTGATAATTTTGCCCTTCATGATCATGTATCGCATCTTTGGACTCCTTGACACGCATCTGGGGATGATCTTGGCTTACACCGTGTTTAACCTGCCGTTCGCGGTCTGGATCCTGCGCGACTTTTTTGCCGGCCTGCCGGTGGACCTCGAAGAAAGTGCGCTGATTGATGGCGCGAACCGCTTTCAGGCATTCCGCATGATCGTACTGCCGTTAGCTGCACCTGGGTTGATTGCGACCTTCCTGTTCTGCCTGGTATTCACGTGGAACGACTATCTCTTTGCGCTGATGCTGACCTTTAGCAAAGCCAGCACGCTACCCATGTTCATCGCCGGGGAGGGGACGCAGTCGTATGGCCCGCAGTGGTGGTATCTCTCTGCGCTTTCTCTGCTCTCGATTGCGCCGATGATTCTCATCAGCTTGCTCGTTGAGCGGTATATCAGGCGCGGCTTGGTAGTGGGCGCGATCAAGTAGAGGACGCATTGGAGGCACCCTAATGGATTACCGATTTGTGGGACGAACCGGCGTCAAGGTTTCGGAGATTATGCTCGGCTGCCAGACCTTTGGCTGGAGTGCCGATGAGCCGACGGCGCACGCGCTCGCCGACTGCTTTGTCGACGCGGGCGGCAATTTTTTCGATACCTCGAATACTTACAATGAGGGCGAGTCCGAGAGGATTCTCGGAACCTGGCTCAGGAGCCGGGGAAACCGGCATCGCTTTGTGATTGCCAGTAAGGTCTTTTTCCCTGCGGACGACAAGGGGCCGAACGATCACGGGCTGACGCGCAAGCACATTATGGACCAGATCGACCGAAGCCTGAAGCGCTTGCAGACGGATTATATTGACATTTACCAGACGCACTGCTGGGATGCGTCGACGCCGCTGGACGAGACGCTGCGCGCGATGGACGATTTGGTGACCGCTGGCAAGATCCGCTATATCGGCGCGTCGAACTGGACCGCCTCGCAATTGGTCCGGGCGAACATGCTCGCCGAGAAGCACCACTGGGCGCGCATCGACTGTTTGCAGCCGGAATACAGCCTGCTCATCCGGAGCCCGGAATGGGAACTGCTGCCGGTCTGCCGTGAGGAGGGCATCGGGGTCATTGCCTGGTCGCCGCTCGCGGGTGGGTGGTTGAGCGGCAAGTATCGCCGTGACCAGCTGCCACCGCCAGATAGCCGAGTGGGACGGGCCGACCGTTGGGATGATCTACCCGAGCAACGCGAGAGCGAGATCACCTGGCAGATCATTGATGCCTTGATTGAAGTAAGCGGTGCGTGCGGTAATTCGCCAAGCCAGGTCGCGCTAAACTGGCTGCTGCAGCAACCCGGCGTGACCGCGCCGGTCATCGGCGCGCGCACGCTGGCGCAACTGGAAGACAACTTGGGGAGTGTGGGCTGGTCGCTGAACGCGGAGCAAATGGCGAAACTCAACGCGGCGAGCGACATTCCGCTCCCTTCGCCTTACAATTTCATCGCGAGATACACACGCCAACGCGCGTGAGAGGTGACCGATGCGAGCACTTTGGGGCAAAGCGCCCTTTCAGTTTGACTTGCGCGAGGTACCAACGCCCACACCCAACGTGGATGAAGTACTGGTGCGGGTTACCGGGTGTGGAATCTGCGGCACTGATCTGCACTTCCTGCGCGTGATGAATCACGAGTGGACGCCACTGGGTCACGAACTCTCTGGTTGCGTTGAGGAGGTCGGCGCGGGCGTCAGCCGTTTGCAATCGGGCGATTCAGTCATCATCGAGAACAATAGCAGCTGCAATGTTTGCGATGCGTGCAAGAACGGCGAAAGCCGTTACTGCCGCAACATCTGGACATTTATGAACGATCAAGCCGGGATAGGCGATTACGTGTGTGTCCCGGAAATATCCTTACAAAAATATAGCAATCTCACATCACGCCAAGCCTGCCTGGCAGAACCGCTTACTGTAGCGATCGATGTGACGCTGCGCGCTGACATTCCGCTCAACGGCGAGGTCGCAATCTGGGGCGCAGGTCCCATCGGGATCATGGCTTGCCAAATCGCGAAGTTGCGCGGAGCGCGGCGCGTGTTTCTCGTCGGCTCGCCGCGCGACAACCCACGCAACCGTTTCCGGCTTGAGCTCGCCCACGAGTATGGCGCGGACTTGACGATCAGCGGAGATGAGGATGCCGTGGACGAAATCATGCGCGCCACCGGTGATGGTGTGGACAGGGTATTGGTGACCGCTCCACCTAATGCAATTCCTGAGGCGCTGCGCGTTTGTCGCTTTGGCGGCATCGTTGCCTTGATTGGCCTGGAAGAGAGGGCAGGCGAGACGGTCATGCTGGATATCAATGCATTCCATTTTCAGAAACTTCAGTTGCGCGCATCGCATGCGATCCCTAATCATTATTTTCCCATTGCGCTTGACCTACTTGCGCGGCGCGTTATAAATACGGACCGGTTGATCACTCACACCTTCCACTTAAATGATTTTCAACGCGCCTTCGAAACCGCGACCGAGCCGGACGAACGCGTCGGCAAGGTGATGATCGAACCTTAGTCATCCACTTCAAGGCTGATTCATGAAACAGCATCCCTTCACTTTCTCCATTTCGGTTCCTGATGAGACCCTGTCCGAATATGATAATCACATCGTTCGCCGCCTGTCTGCGATGGTAGGACAGTATCAGGACGCGCAGGCATTTACAGCGATGCTAAGCCAGGATCCGGTGCTCTACGAGGTATATGAAATCAAGCGTCCCGAATCTGAGGGCGAGCTGATGAACGGCATCTCAATTGTTCACCCGGGCAAGGTCGGTGAAGAGTACTTTATGACCAAGGGACATTTTCACACGGTGCTCGACACCGCTGAAGTGTATTATTGTTTGAAAGGAGAAGGCATGATGGTGATGGAAACTCCAGAAGGCGAGTGGTCGATCGAAGAATTGCACCCTGGTTGCGTGCTCTACGTGCCGCCACGCTGGGCGCATCGTTCCGTCAACACCGGTCAACTGGTTAACCTCGTCACGTTCTTCATATACCCTGGAAACGCGGGACACGATTATGGGACGATTGAGCAGCAAGGCTTTCGCAAATTAGTTGTGGAACGCGACGGGCGCGTGCAGGTCATAGACAATCCACGCTGGCATCCAAAAGAAAGGTAGGTAGGCGATTCGCAATCTCAAATCATGTCGAGTCCTCGTGACCCCGACATCCTACGGGAAGAATGATCCGCGACTACACAGCGAGATAGAAGCCGCAGTCGGTCAAGTGATCTACAATCCTTTTGAACGTCCGCTCACCTCGTCGGAGGTGGGCGCTCTATTGCCTGGATGCGACGGGTACATCGCTGGCTTAGATTACATCGACCGAGCAGCGATAGATAGGGCTGACCAGCTCAAGGTCATTGCCCGTTATGGTATTGGTGTGGATCGGATCGACCTGGCAGCCGCAGCCGAAAAATCGATTGTCGTCACAAACACACCCTTTGCCAACGCGGTCTCGGTGGCTGAGCTGACAATTGGCATGATTCTTTCGCTTGCGCGCTCGATCCCAGCCCTCACGGCAGATACTCGCACAGGGGGCTGGTCGCGCATAGCTGGTATCACGCTTGAAGGGAAAACGGTCGGGCTGGTCGGCCTAGGCTCCGTTGGAAAGCAAGTAGCGTTACGACTGCGCGCTTTCGATTGTACCCTGCTTGCATACGATCCCGCGGCGGATGCTGATTTTGCCGCTGCAAATCGAATCGAATTGGTGGCTCTCGAGGATGTGATCTCCCAGGCCGATTTTCTGTCGCTACACTGTTCACTCCTCCCGGTGACTCGCGGTATGGTGAATGCGTCGTTTCTCGCACAAGTCAAGCCTGGCGCGTATCTCATCAACACTGCGCGCGGTGAGCTCATCGATGAGGCTGCTCTGATTGAAGCCTTGCAAAACGGGCACTTGCGTGGTGCGGCGCTGGACGCGTTCGCTCAGGAGCCGCCGGGGAAGGACAATCCTCTCTTGGCACTGCCTCAGGTGATTGCGACGCCACACAGCGGCGCGCATACCGATGGTGCGATGAACGCGATGGGATGGGGGGCGTTACACGATTGTTTGGCTGTCCTGCGAGGCGAAGAACCGGAATACCCAGTCAATCTGAAATAGTAATATAAGGAGCATCCATTCGTGTTAGAAAACGTTGCACAATACCAATTCGTCGCCAAACCGCAACCTACTTTTTATTTCATTGGCGTCACGACGACCAAATCGTCCATCATGAAGATCTTTCCGCTGTGGACAAGAGAACTGGGGCACCCCGAAATTGTAATAGAAGGTGTAGACCTGAAATTGCACGACACGGTCGAGGCGTACCGGCAGGCGGTCGCGCAAATCAAGTATGATCCCAACTCGCTCGGTGCGCTCGTCACTGCCCACAAGATCAGTCTTTACGAAGCTGTACATGACCTGTTTGATTATCTCGATCCATATGCGCAAATCTGCGGCGAGGTTTCAAGCATATCGAAACGGGATGGCACGGTCGAAGGGCACGCTAAGGATCCTATCAGCTCGGGTCTGAGTCTGGACGCGATCCTGGGTGACAATTATTTTGCCCACACTGACGGCGAGATCCTTTCGTTTGGTCCGGGCGGCTCGACAACCGCAATTGCTCTCCACCTCATCAACAAATCGAAATTGGACGATCGCCCGCGCCGTTTCGTTGTGGTTGGTCGCTCCGCCCGCAGCATCGAGCGGTTGGAGCGGACTCTAGCCAGCCAGAAGACGAATATTGTCTTTGAGTACATTCTGAATGACGACCCGCAACGCAATGATGCGATCATGGAGCAAATGCCGCCAGAGAGCATCATTATTAATGCGACGGGGATGGGAAAAGACCTGCCGGGATCGCCCATTACCGATCAGGGCATCTTTCCGGAGAACGCCATCGCGTGGGAATTGAATTATCGTGGGAAGCTTGGCTTTATGCATCAGGCGCGCGCTCAAAGCGAGGCGCGCCAGGTTCGCGTCGAAGATGGATGGCTGTACTTTCTGCATGGCTGGACGCAAGTGATCGCTCAAGTCTATCAACTGGAAATTGTAGGTGATCTGTTTGATCGCCTCGCCGCGATCGCGGGAGGGATTGCCCGATGAAACGTTTCATCCTCGCACATGATCTGGGCACCACCGGCAATAAAGCCACTTTATTTGACGACGAGGGATCGTTGGTGGCAAGCACATTCAGCGGCTATGAAACCGCGCATCCGCAACCGACCTGGGCGGAACAAAATCCGGAAGATTGGTGGCGTGCGGTAATCAACGCGACTCGCGAATTGCTGAGCAAATCACGCATCGCACCGCAGGATATTGCGGTCATCGCTTTCAGCGGACAAATGATGGGATGCTTACCGGTTGATGAGCGAGGCAAGCCTCTCCGTCCCTGTATCATATGGGCGGATCAGCGCGCAGTTGCTCAGGCCAAGCGGCTTGACGAACAAGTCAGCGAAGAACGGATCTATCGTATCACCGGTCATCGCATCAGTCCAACTTACAGCGCGTCCAAAATCGCGTGGGTGCGCGATAACGAAACAGAGGTTTTTAAGCGAGCGCATAAATTCTTGCACGTTAAGGACTACATTGCCTATTGCATGACCGGTGCATTCGTAACAGACCGCTCGGACGCGAGCGGAATGAACCTCTATTCTCTGGAAGGAGGCACGTGGTCGGATGAGATTCTGAAGGCGATTGATCTCGACCCACTCTTATTGCCGGAGATTCACAATTCGACCGATGTAATCGGCGAACTTACGAAGGAAGCTGCCGAACAATTGGGGCTAACAACTGGAACTCCAGTCGTTATTGGGGGCGGGGATGGCGCAAGCGCAGCGGTGGGCGCGGGAGCTGTGATGGAAGGCCCTGCATACAACTACATAGGCTCTTCCTCCTGGATTTCCTTCGCCGCGCCGCGCCCGATTTACGACTCGGGTCGCCGCATTTTCAATTGGGCGCACATGGTTCCGAATATGTTCGCACCGTGCGGCACGATGCAAGCCGCGGGCGGGTCGTATCAATGGTTGCGTCGTCAGGTATGTTGGATTGAAGGTCGCGAAGCGGACGAGACCGGCGAAGATATTTACGAGATCATGAATCGCCGCGCAGCTGAAAGCATACCTGGCGCGCATGGGTTGCTTTTTCTGCCCTACCTCCAGGGTGAGCGGAGCCCGCATTGGAATCCAAAAGCACGCGGAGGGTTTGTCGGCTTACAGGTCACGCACACGCGTGCTGATTTGATCCGCGCTACGCTCGAAGGCATCAGCATGAATTTGCGGACCATACTGCAATCGTTCCTCGATGCAAACGCACACATCGATGAGGTGATCTTGATTGGAGGTGGCGCGAAGGGAGCGCTATGGCGGCAGATCCTCGCAGATGTATTTGGTCGCCCAACGTTGCGCCCGCGCCTGCTCGACGAAGCGACCTCGCTGGGAGCGGCGATTGCCGGCGGCGTCGGTGTAGGGCTTTTCCACGACTTCTCTATCGTCAAGCAGTGTACCGAAATTGTAGACCGGCATGTACCCAATCCGGAAGCGCGAGCGGTTTATGATCAGCTCTATCCGATCTTCCTCAAAAGCTATAACGCCTTGGTTCCCGTCTTCGACCAGTTACATGAAGTTAGTTCACTATGATCTTATAGGCCTGCGATTTTTGAAACCCGTCAGGCTTGTCCAATCTATTATCACAGGAGGTTCCCATGCCTAAGTATGGTGCTCATGCATTTGTCTGGGTCGACGAGTGGACAACTGAAAAAGGCAACCACGCGATTGAAATGGCAAACCAACAAGGGTACGATTTTATTGAGATTCCATTGCTTAAGCCGCACAAGTTTGACTCGGCAGTGCACAAAAAGGCGCTGGCGCGCGCTGGCATATACGCGACCGCCTCGCTCGTGTTGCCAGATGACGCTCATATGCCCGCCCAGCCTAAGCGGGCAAAGGAATTTCTGACCCTCGCGCTCGATAAGCTTGAAGCCCTCGACGGTGACTATCTATGTGGGTGCATCGCCTATGCGCTTGGTCTGTTCACTGGCGCGCCGCCAACTGAGGCGGAACGGCAAACGGTTATCGAAGTGTTGGGTGAAGTGGCGGCAGACGCGAAAAAGCGCGGCATTACATTGGGACTGGAAGCGGTTAGTCGCCACGAAGGTTACATGTACAACGCGCTTGTGGATGCCCGTGCGACGATTCTCGCGATTGGAGCGGACAACATCCAACTCCACGCCGATACATGTCACATGAATATTGAAGAGGAAGGATATTACAAGCCGCTCGTTGAGTGTGCGGATGTGCTCGGCTACATTCACATCAGCGAGAGCCATCGCGGGCGATTGGGTACCGGTACAATCAACTGGGACGAGGTGTTTCGCGGACTGACGGACGCTCATTATAAGGGACCATTAGTGCTGGAGGCGTTTACTTCAATCAACCCGGAGCTGATTTCATCGACCCGCTTGTGGCGGCCACCCAAAGACGCCCCAGATCTGATCGCAAGCGAAGGGCTCGTTTTCATGCAACAAGCTGCCAGGCGCGTCGGGCTGCCCTGAACTAATGAGGATGAACCGCAATCGGTGCGCAAGATGGCAGTCGAGGCGGCGTTCAGCACTGTAGCCAGGTCAGAGCAATAAATTGAGTAAATGGTGCCGGATAAAAATAGGAAGGAAGTTATTCGCTCCGTGCGCGGCGACATCCAACCTGCAGAGCTCGGCAGGACAAATGTCCATGAGCATTTGCTAATGTGATCGCCGCTCCTGCGCGGAGAAGAGTTGGACGACCTCGAGAGGTCAGCTGCCGAGGCCAGCGAAATGCACAATGCCGGGATCGACGCCCTTTAGGATTAGAAGGGCGAAGGCCAAAACGGTAGAGAGGTTTTTTTTTATGCCAGATCATTACACAATCGGGTTAGATTTTGGGACCGAATCGGTCCGGGCTGCCTTGGTAAATGTCCGCAAGGGTGAAGTTATTGCCTCAGCAATCTACCCCTACCCTGATGGGGTCATCTACCGGACACTTCCTAGCAATAATCACGCTTTACCGCCCGATTTCGCCCTACAAAACCCCGCTGACTGGTTGACAGGCTTGGAGGAGACTATCCGGCAGGTGATGCTGGGATGCGATGCCTCCCCGCAGCTAGTAATCGGGTTGGGGATCGATTTTACGGCTTGCACAATCTTGCCGACCACCGCCGATGGGAAGCCGCTCAGTGATGTGGACACTTTCCGGAATAACCCGCATGCATGGGTGAAATTGTGGAAACATCACGCCGCCCAACCCCAGGCAGACCAGGTTAATGAATTGGCCAAGCAACGCAATGAAGCCTGGCTTTCACTGTACGGGGGAAAGATCTCTTCTGAATGGGTGCTGCCAAAAGCGCTGCAGATCTATCAGGAAGCTCCGGAGATTTACGAGGCAGCTGATTGCATATTGGAAGGAGTAGATTGGGTTGTCTGGCAATTGACCGGGCGCTTCGCCCGCAACGCCTGTGGCGCAGGCTATAAAGCAAACTGGCACAAGGTGAATGGGTATCCATCAGCGGAATTTCTGGATGCACTAAAGCCCGGCTTCGGCGAGTTTTTCCAGGAAAAGTTTGCCGGCGAGGTGGTGCCACCAGCAACGTGCGTCGGGCGGCTCTCGCAGGTTTGGTCGGAGCGGCTCGGTTTGCCTGTTGGGATTCCGGTCGCTGCTGGGATGATTGATGCCCATGCTGCGATGATTGGCGCTGGGATCACCAAGCCGCATGTGATGTTCATGATCATGGGTACTTCCACCTGTCACATGCTCATGGCTGAGAAGGAAGAGCGCGTGCCTGGCATTTCTGGCGTAGTCGAAGATGGAATCGTTCCCGGTCTTTTTGGATATGAGGCAGGCCAGGCTGGCGTGGGCGATATCTTCGCCTGGTTTATCGAATCTTC
>Ga0114920_10000747_pt1 | contig 14356 bp, 13 predicted proteins | sample ChitaG_FD_88683 | JGI IMG/M metagenome (GOLD analysis project Ga0114920, IMG submission 88683) | Deep subsurface microbial communities from South Pacific Ocean to uncover new lineages of life (NeLLi) - Chile_00310 metaG | ecosystem: Environmental > Aquatic > Marine > Oceanic > Sediment ... | reverse complement strand
TGTTTAAGATCTTTAGATTACGCTGCCAAAAGCAATTTCAATAAATATGTCAGATTAGCAGCTTTATTTCATGATGTTGGCAAACCCCGCACTAAACGAGGGGAAGGCCAGGACTCTACTTTTTATGCTCATGAGGTGGTGGGAGCTAAAATGACCATGCAGATTCTAAGCCGGCTGAAATTCTCCAAAAAAGATATTGAGAAGATTGCCAAATTGGTTAGATACCATCTTTTTTACTACAATGTAGATGAGGTGACAGAGAGTTCGGTAAGAAGATTAGTCAGGCAGGTTGGCCCGGAGAATATGGAAGAACTTTTAGAAGTTAGATTTTGCGACCGGATTGGTTCAGGCGTTCCTAAAGCCGAACCTTATAAATTGCGACATCTAAAATATGTCATTGAGAAAGTTTCCAGAGATCCGATCTCTGTTAAAATGCTGAAAGTTAATGGAGATGATGCGATAAAACTTTTAAAAATAAAGCCCGGGCCAAAAATAGGACATATTTTAGATATTTTATTAGGACCTGTCCTCGGCGACCCCAAGAAAAATAAAAAAGAGTTTTTAGAAAAGGAAATTAAAAAATTGGGCAAGTTATCTCCCGGTGAGCTTGTTTTTTTAGCTGAAAAAGCCAAGAAAGAACGGGAAAAACTGGTGATGAAAAAAGACGAAATGACCAAGCAAAAATACTGGGTAACGTAATAGTTATTAGTTTTAGGTTTAAAGTTTAGTTAGCGGGGCGTGGTGTAACGGTAACATGCACCCTTCGGGAGGGTGAGATTTTCTGGGTTCGAATCCCAGCGCCCCGACAAATTGTTATGCAAAATCAAAAAGGACAAATTAAACTTATATTTATCATTTTAGGAGTGATTGTGGTTTTTTTGATTATTCATTTTGGCGGCATATTACTAGGGAGGGGCCCATCAGCAGAGCTTGCTCCAGGAGAAGTGGTTTCGCCGGAACTAGAAAAAGATAAAACACCGCCGGTCAGAGGCAATCTCTTTCCGGACGGCACTTTGGCTGCTGGCCTCAGCCAAACCAAAATCAGCTTGAGCACCAATGAACCGGCTGAGTGCCGCTATTCTACTCTGGCTGGCGCCGGTTATTATTCTATTTTAAGGAAGAAATTTTCCAGCAATGAAAGCAAGACTTTTCATTCTGCAGAAGTTAAAAAACTGAAAAATGGCCGAACCTACCAATATTTTGTTCGCTGCAAGGATTTGAAAGGAAATAAAAATCCGGAGGATATTATGATTCAATTTAGCGTAGGTAGTTCTATTTCTTCATTTGGTTCTTATACTCCTCCTTCTCCTTCTGCAGGTCCCGATACAGTACCACCTTTAAGAGGTGACTTTTATCCCTCCGGTAATTTACCGGCCGGCACCTTCGAAACCCAGATTAGTTTAAGCACCAACGAACCGGCCGAATGCCGTTATTCCACTCTTTCCGGGGCAGGTTATTATTCCATACTGAGGAAGAAGTTTTCTGCCAGCGGAAACAAGCTGCTTCACACTGCCAAAGTTACCGGTCTTCGGGACAACAAAATTTATCAATATTTTGCCCGCTGCCAAGATTTAGACGGAAATAAAAATTCCGAAGATGTTATGATTCAATTTAGCGTGGGCAGCACCTCTCTTTTGCCATCTTCGGCAGAGCCGGGACAAGATACCACCTCTCCTCGTCGTTTCAACCCTTCTCCAGAGGGAGATTTACCGGTCCAAACCAGAAAAATTACTCTTAACCTGGAAACCGATGAAATAGCCACCTGCAAATATGCTACTGTTTCCGGGATATACTATGAATATATCCAGCATACTTTTTCCAATACCAACGCTACCTCTCATTCCACTTTAATTACTACTTTGAGCGAAGGCCAGGATTACAAATACTATGTGAGATGCATTGATGAACAGGGTAACAAAAATATGGATGATTTTGAGATTTCTTTTAGCGTAAAAGCACCGGAGGACGTAACTCCCCCGGTTCGTCGAGGCTTAAATCCTACCGGCGTTTTAGCGGCCGGCACCACTACCACCACTATTAGTGTCTGGACTAATGAACCGGCTTATTGCCGCTATTCTACCGAACAGGGAACGCTTTATAAGTCAATGAGAAAGCGTTTTTCTCAAAATAAGAAGAAGACTTATCATTATGCTAAAATCAAAGGCCTGGAAGATGGAAAAACCTACGATTTCTTTGTCCGCTGCAAAGACTTGGAAGGAAATACTGATACCGGGGATGTAATAATTCGTTTTAGCGTTGGTTTATGAAACTAAATAATCGTTTCCAAGGATTAAGAGGAATAGAGGCCGGAATAAATAAAAACCTCTTTCTGATTTGCTCCGGAGTGACTATTGTAGCAATGTTAATGATAACTCTGGAGTTTTTCACTCGGGGCGCCTTTCCGCCCACTAGAATGAACCTGTTTTATTTAGGGGTTTTGATTATTTATTCTTTGCATAAAGAAATGGTCAGGTGGCTGGGGAAAAGAAAGATAGAACGTCAGGGAGAGCATTTTGTCTATAGTTGGATTGGCTTAACCACCCTTTTTTATATTATCAATTTTTTAACTAAAAACTATTTTAGTTATTCAGCTGGAGGAGAGCCTTTGGCTACTTTGAAAGAACTGACCATTTTAACCCTGGAGGTGCTGGGAATATTTATTTTCACCCGATGCCTGAAGATATTAAAGGTGCTTTTGGTAAAGCCGAAATGAGAATTATTTTAGAAATAAAAGAAAATCCCTATAATTTAATGAGAAAGTGCGGTTATCATTCCGAGGGAATAGATAAAAAAACCGGCCAGACGGTTTTTGCCCGACGGTTGGGAGTCGGAAATTACCCCCGTTTTCATGCTCATGTTTCCCGTGAAAAACAGGAAATAAACCTCCATTTGGATCAAAAAAAGCCGGTTTACAAAGACCAACCAGCTCATGCCGCCGAATATGAAGGAGAATTAGTTGAAAAAGAAGCCAAAAGAATAAAGAAAATATTTAGGGGCCTATAGTTTAACGGTAAAACGTCGCGTTCGCATCGCGATAATGGCAGTTCGATTCTGCCTGGGTCCATCACTTCGGATACGTCAAGCTTTCCGCCTCGCCGCGTTCTTCAAAAACCGCCAAAGAACCGGAAAAATATCGTCTCGAACCACATTTTAAAAGAAAATTTTTCATATATGTCAGAAATTTCAATGAAATTTCTGTTTTTGGTTGAAAGGGTTGATTTTTTTATTTAGTATGATGTATTATAAATAGTTGAAAATAACAAAAATTTGAAAGGAGGATAGCACCTTGACATTAAGTATAGACGTAGACGAACTAGAAGAACTCTTTGAAAAAGCTTGGTCCAAAAAGACTAGCGCATGGCTAGATAATTGGAGAGAAGATAATTCAGCTTGGGGGCAGTGCGTAGCAACAGCTTTAATTATTCAAGATTATTTTGGGGGCGAAATATTATGTACAAAGATTGATGGAGTAGGTCCGCATTGTTGGAACAGATTGCCCCATGGAGTAGAGGTTGATTTAACACGATGTCAATTTCCCGAAGGCATTGTTATTCCTGAGGGAAAAGCAAGACCGAGAAAGATGTTTACTGAGGACCCCGATGTTTTCGAAAGATACAAAATCTTAAAAACAAAAATAGAGACCCTAATTTTAGAAAAAGAAGAGAGGAAATTGCGGGGCTGAAAAAGCCTTCCAATATGTTCGTATGAATGTGGCACGTAGGAGATCATTAACTGATCGCTTGTACTACGTGCTTTTTTCTTTTCCGGAATTTGCCGCCAAAGAGAAAATCTGTTAAGATTTTATTAGCAAGCTTCGTTTGCTAAAAACTTGAAATTGTCAAAGAACGCGGCGAGCCCGGCTTGCGGGCGAGCCGCACGTTACGGGGATTTCCCCTCGCCGCCTGTGGTGGCGGCGAAAAATGTTCGAGCTAATTTAAGAATAGTCCACAATTCCTTAAACGACACCCGAGGTCGTTTATTTCTAATGATGGGAGTCGAACTCCTATCATTTTTGAATTTCCAAGCAAAAAAGGAAGCCCTTTCAGTTTTGCTTGACGTGTTTTTTAGATGGTGGTAGGGTGGGGTAGCAATTTAAAAATTGAATAGGAGGTGAAGGTGAAATATCAAGAAGCCGGAGTGGACATTTTAGGTTCAAATCAGGTGCTTAAAGAGATAAAAGAATTGGCCGAATCAACTTATGATAAAAATGTTTTGGCTGGGATAGGTCCTTTTGGAGCAATGTATGATTTGAGCGAGATTAAAGAATACAAGCAACCGATTTTAGTTCAGAGTATTGACGGGGGTGGCACTAAGTTAAGGCTCGCTAAAAAAATGAATGTTCATTTTTTGTTTGGTATCGGAATGGATATCGTTAATCACTGCATAAATGATATTTTATGCCAGGGAGCAAAACCCTTAACCTTCCTGGATTATATTGCTCAGGATAGGTTAAAGAAAGAAGAAATAGTCGAGCTTTTACGGGGGATGGCTTTTGCCTGCAAACAGGCAAAGATTTCTTTAATTGGCGGAGAAACTGCTCAAATGCCCGGGATTTATCAAAAAGAAGGACTGGATATAGTCGGCCAAATTACCGGAATTGTTGAGAGAGAGCAAATGATTGATGGAAGCAAGGTTAAGCCCGGTGATAAAATTATTGGTTTGCCTTCTTCTGGCCCTCATACTAATGGCTATTCTTTGATTAGAAAAATTATTAAAAAGAAGAAATATTCCCTTTATAGTTTTTGGCCGGAGTTGGGTGGTTTGCTTGGCCAAGCTTTGTTGGCCGTCCATAAAAGCTATTTAAAGTCGGTTTCCTTGGTTCTAGACCAGTTTGAGGTTCACGGGATTTGCCATATTACCGGAGGAGGCCTGATTGATAACATTGCCAGAATTTTGCCAGAAGGGTGTCAGGTTCAAATTCACTTAGGAAGCTGGCCGGTTTTGCCCATTTTCCATTTTATTCATAGAGAAGGGGGAATTTCAGTAAAAGAGATGCATCAGGTTTTTAACATGGGGATTGGAATGATTTTAATTGTTTCCCGTGAAAACTTTAAAGCAGTCTCTGGCTTGTCTTGGGAAAACAGAGAACCCTGTTATATAATCGGCGAAATAACCGAAGGAGAAAAGAAAGTAAAATTTCAGGAGGTGAGAGAATGAATCAGATTGAAAAATCCTTGATGCATGCTTTGTTTAAACATTTGCATCATAATATTGATCAAGTGATTGATTTTGGGATGATAGAGAAAGTTAATCAGGAAATCAGCAAAAAATTACCAGGGATTCTATTAGTTGGTCCTGGAGATGACGCCGGAGCTTTTGAATTACCAGGAACTAAACAATGGCTTGTGGTTAAACTTGAAAGTCATTGCTCTCCTGCTGTGCCCAGGCCCTATGATGCCGCGGCTACCGGAGCTGGTGGAGCCATGCGGGATACTGTGGCCATGGGGGCAATGCCTATTGTTCTTTTAGATTTTGTAGGAACTTGTTCTTTAGAAGAGAAAGTATTGGTTGGTCCCTGTGGTTTTGACGGGGAATGTATCTGCGGAAAATGTGAAGAGATGTTAAATCAAAAAAGACTGAATTTAATGATGAAGGGAATCCAGAAGATGTGCCGGACCATGGATGTTTTCCTCATTGGTGGAGGTCTTTCTACTTCTTTGCAGGGAATTGTTCCAGCAGTGGTAGTGGCAGTGATTGGCATACGTGTAGTTGAAAAACCCCTTACCAAGCCCGCCAAAAATCCTGGAGATAAACTTATTATCATTGGTGAAACCAACAATGATGGAAACGATACTCTATACCGAGCAGGAATGACAAAGGAAATGCGACCAGCTATAGCTCTTTTTAAAGAAGAGAGAACAACCAGAGAGGCTACTCTGGCTGCTTTCCTGACCGGTAAAGTAAAAAGCTGTTCCGATTTAGGAGCAGCTGGGGTTGGAGCGGCTGTTTGCGAATCAGCAAGGTATGGGAATTTGGGAGCAAAAGTAGATCTGGCTTTAGTTCCAATTAAGAAGGGGGTTGAAGGCAAAATAACTCCAGAAGAGATTCTTATTTGCGAGACTCAGGCCAGAATGATGATTCAAGTTGCTTCCGAGAATGTTAAGGAGGTAATGAAGGCAATTCGTTCTAAAAATGGAATAGCTTCAGTAATTGGCAAGATTACCGATAAGAATAAAGTGATATTTAAGTATAGAAACAAAACTATAGCTACTATTCCCAATGCTCCTTCCAAAGAAATTTTAAAACAATTGTAATTTTAAATGGTCGAGACTAAACTCGACCATTTTTATTTAAAAGGGTTAGTTGACAGATTTTCTGAATCGTTTATCTTAAAAAGAGATTCAGCACTTTAAAATAAAGGAGATAAAGAAATGAAAGAAAGGATTAAATTTCTTCTTTGCACCCTGCTGTTATTTGGCTTAGTCCAAGGATTAGGATTGGGAATAGCTTTTAAATTCAAAGAGCTAAATATTGCCTGGCCAGAGATTACTTGGTGGTGGGTTTTGGTTTTCTTTTTTTCAGCCACCTTCGTTGTTTACATAGGCGTAAGAAAACTAAGAGCTTCTTACCTCCAAACCTCTTGGTTGGAAATAACCCTTAAGTTTATTTCTGTTATAATGATTCTTTATGCCAGCCACCTGACCTTCGGTTTTTTCTTTCCTGAATCCATTGTTCTATTTTTCAGTGCAATTCTGGTTTCAGCTTTTTTGTTTATTCCCAGGGTTTGGATTTCTGATTTAGTGATGATATTGAGCTTAGCTACTTTTGGGGCTTTTCTCGGGTTTTGTTTTTCTACTTGGGGGATAGTAATTATCTTAGCAGTTATCTCTGTCTATGATTTGATAGCCGTTTATAAAACGAGACATATGGTTGTTTTGGCCGAGGCAATGGTAAATTCTCAAATAATTTTCGGCCTAATCATCCCCAAAATAAGACCTTCTGATTTTAAGGCAAGCTTAGAAGAAGTAAAAACCGACCTCCTTGGTAGTTTATCAGGGAAGATAAAGGCAATGAGGTTTTCAGTATTGGGAGCCGGAGATTTGCTCTTCCCGCTTCTTTTGATAGTTTCGGTTTTCAACCATTACGGAGTTTTCTCGGCTTTGGTGGTGGCTGGCTTTGCCTTATTGGGTTGTTTAACAACTAATCTTATTTTCCTCCGGCTGAAAGAACGACCTATGCCTGCCCTGCCTCCAATTGCTTTTTTAACCATTATCGGATTCCTGGTTATTTACGGAGGTTTGACGTGAAACAGATAAAATGCATTGATCCCCATGTGCATTGTCGGGACGGCAGAGAGGAATACAAAATTAACATCAGAAGGGTGACCGAGATTTTTAAAGAATTAGGTTTTACAGCTATTTTTGACATGCCTAATACCAAACCCCCAATTTTGACAGAAAAAGAGGTGATAGACAGATTAAAATTAGCCGAGAAAAGAAAACCCAAGGTCAAATATTTCTTATATGTTGGGTTGACTTCGGAAGAAAAACAGATTCAAGAAGCAGTTAAACTTGTTGAAAATTATCCAGAGGTAGTAGGTTTAAAACTATATGCAGCCGAGGAAACAGACCAGGAAAAAATTTATAAAATTTTGGCAGAGATAGAGTATACCGGGGTTTTAGCAGTTCATTGCGAAAAAGCAAGCTTGTTTCAACCGGAATTATTTGACCCGGAAAATCCCCTCCACACTCATAATTTGGCCCGACCTCCAGAAGCTGAAATTGAGTCAGTAGAAGATCAAGCTATTTTTGCTTTAGGGACTGGATTCAAGGGACATTTGCATCTTTGTCATATTTCTTTGCCGGAATCGGTAGATATAGTTTGGGGGATGAAAAAAGAGCTTAATATTACTTCCGCGATTACTCCCTATCACGCGTTATTATCAATCCAAAGTCCGGAAATCCAGGGACAAGACAGCTTATTATATAAAGTTAATCCACCCTTGAGAGACCGAAAGGCGGTCAAGGAAATCCAAAAACGCCTGCTGGAGAAAAAAATTGATTGGATTGAAACCGATTTTGCTCCCCATACCTTTGAGGAAAAACTAAATCCCCCTTATCTTTCTGGAATCGCCTCCCCCCAGCTTTATCAGAAGCTTTTAGCCTGGTTAGGCCAGCTTAGAATGAGCCAGAAAGACATAGAAAATTTAACTTATTGGAACATAAAAAGAGTGTTTGGCCAAAAACTCAAAGATTTATAATAAAAGAAAAGAGTCCGAGTAAATCCTCGGACTTTTTATATTAAACATACTCAATAGTGGCTGGAGGTTTGGGGGTGTAATCATAGAAGACTCGGGTCACTTCAGGAATTTCATTGGTGATTTTCTTTACTAATGCATCAATAAAGAATCTGGGCAATTCGGTGGCAGTAGCAGTTCGAGCATCAACCGAATCCACCGACCTGATTGCTATTTGGCATCCTAAATTTCTCCTCCCGTCTTTAATTCCGGTTGCTTTTCCCTCTAATAAAGCTGGAAAATATTGAAAGGGTTGGATTTTTGGCACAGCTTTGATTATTGAAGAAAATTCTTCTTCCACAATCTTGGTTACCTTTCTAATTAACTCTACTTTTTCGGGAGTAACCTCTCCTTCAATTCTCCCGGCTAATCCAGGGCCCAAAAAGGGCGGTCTTTCAGAAATTTCTTTAGGCAAACCTAAGGCTTGAGCTACTTCTTTTACCCCGTCTTTACGTAGGTTTTTCAGAGGCTCAATTACGGGTGGAAGTCCGTATTTTTTGGGATTTAGTCCTGCCCTGACATTATGTTGAAGTTTCCAGCCAGCCCGAAATTCTTCTCGGTCAGTAAGGATGGTTCCCTGGAAGAAAAACTTAGCCCCATAATCACGGCAAAGTTTAGGAAAGACTATTTTATAAAAAGGCCTTTCGATACCTAATCCTCGCTTTTTTTCTGGATCTGTTTTTTTCTTCAATGCTTTAAAAAAGACATCGGAAAAATCAAGAATTTTTACTTCAATTCCCATTTTAGCAAAGGTATTTCTAACCCATTGACCCTCACCCTCTCTCATCAATCCGCCATCAATAAAAACAGTGATTAATTGATTTCCGATTGCTTTGCGGGCTAAAACCGTTACTACCGAACTGTCTACTCCGCCAGATAAAGCCACTAAAGCTTTTTCTTTACCTACTGTTTCTCTAATTTCTTTAACTGTTTTTTTAATGAACTTTTGGGTATCCAATCTATCCTCCTTCTAAAATTTTTAATTATGTTATCATTTGAGTAGAAGATGTCAATAACGATGTATCAAAAAAAGCTCCAACAATTAGGTTTACCAGACAAAGAAGCCAAAACTTATTTCAAGGTATTTTATAAATTAGAAATGCTCGAGCCTAAACTCGAGCATTTTTCTTCTCTTTGAGAATTTTAGTGATTCTCCACCAGATTCTTTCATCATTCATTTCCGGCGGGATTATAATTGATGGTTCGTTAGGGTGTTTCATAAGGTGATCTTGGTGCTCCCTCATTGAAATAGTTATTCCAAAGGAAGCCGAAACAACCTCTCCATCAATCTCTTTAGAAACTCTGAAATCTTTACCTTTGGCATCTTCTGGGCTATTAGCCGGATATCGTTCAAAAGAAACAAGTTCGCTGGCCTCTTGTTTTTTGGCAAGAAGGTCTGCTACTCTATCTTCGGTCATTCTGCCCAGCTCACTGTGTCGCATAGCGTGGCGATCGTTGAAATCCTGATGTTTTTTCATGGAGCGGGATTTTTTTTCTTTTTTCCGACTCCGCTTTTTATCCACTTTGGTCTTAATTTTTCGAAAATTAACCATTTTAACCACCGTTTCCGCCATTCAATCGGTTTAAAAATCGACGCATTTTTCACCTCCTTCCCAGAATCCATTAACAAAGAACGACATCGTTAATTAAGACTCTGGGAAAGAGGGGAGAGAGTAGTTTTGGGAGTCCCTCTCTCCCCTTGTTTACTTTTCGTGCTGGAGAAATACTCGGGGAACCCACTCTGCCTTCCGCCAAAACCCCTTTATTTTACCTTTTTTATTAAAGACAGCTCCTCCCTCCCCTTTTTCTAGGAGAGTTTCAAGAAGTCCTCTGCGGAAGAAGGGTTCATCGTAATTTACAAAAGCGCAAGTTCCCCCATCGCTTGAGCTTAGGTGATGCCTGTTTCCGTCTCGCTCCTCGAATTCTGTGACTATCCCGGTTCCTCTCTGTGGGAATACCTCTCCACAATCATATTTGAGGTTTTCCTCAGGGATGATAATCCTTACTACATCACCCGGTTTCACGTTTAAGTGAATATTTTGGAAAGTACTCATCGTAGATTACAATCCTCCTTTTTATTTCTGGAACTGCGGTTTCGCTTTATCTTATTTAATTCGTCTAAAGTTCCCGTTCTCGTTTATTCCCTAACGCTGTAGTCTATCCGCTACAGTGGATTGATTCTCCTTCCCACAATCCATCTCGGGCTATTGCTTAACTAAGTTAAGCAATAGCCCAAATGGACTCTGGGAAAGAGGACAATCTCCAGCCAGCTGGGAGTCTTTTTGGCACAAGGCCGTTATCCCGAGATCTCGGGCCTCAATTAAGGAGGTAATTGAGGTAAGGCTCCCATTTGGCCGGAGACTCTTTTTTCTTCTTACTTAACAGCCAATTATAGCATACACCCAAAAGTTTGTCAAGCCGCACGACAATTTTCCCCTTGACAAGCTCCTTTAATTTATTAGAATAAGATTAGCTTGGACGCCACTCGCCCGCCACCCTGATAAGAAATTTTTGTCCGTTGGATTGCGGACATTTTATTTAATAACATGGACATAAAAAATTTTACATCGGCTATTGCTCAAATTGCTGAAGAAAAAGGAATTCCGGCAGAGAAAGTGATAGAGACTATTGAAATGGCAATAGCGGCCGCCTACAAAAAAGATTATGGGAAAAAAGGCCAGATTGTTAAAGCTAAACTTGACCCGGAAACAGGTTCAGTTAAGTTTTGGCAGGTAAAACAGGTAGTTGATGAATCTATGATTTATTCTGAAGAGGAGGTGGAGAAATTGAAAGAGAGAAAGGAAGAAGTTCCCGAAGAGCAAAAAAAGATTCGTTTTAATCCGGAAAAGCATATTATGCAGTCAGAGGCCAAAAAAATAAAACCTAAAATTAAAGTAGGTCAAGATTTAGAGACTCTTTTAGAAACCCAAGAAGATTATGGAAGAATTGCCGCCCAAACCGCCAAACAAGTAATTTTGCAGAGAATTCGGGAAGCAGAAAGAGAAGTGGTATTTTCAGAATATAAAGAAAAAGAAGGAGAAATTATTTCCGGGATTGTCCAAAGAGTAGAAGGAAGAACGGTTTTCATGGATATTGGCAAAACCTTGGGAATTTTGCCGAGAGAAGAACAGGTGTTCGGTGAATTTTATAGACCGGGTCAGCGGCTTAAGGTCTACGTGATAAAAGTGGAAGAAACTCCAAAGGGGCCGGTAGTTTTCTTATCCCGGGCTTATCCTAAAATAATTTCTAAACTTTTTGAGTTGGAAGTTCCCGAGGTTTCAGCGGGCTCGGTAGTTATTAAATCGGTAGCCAGAGAGTCAGGCTCACGCTCCAAAATTGCCGTAGCTTCTACTACCGAAGGAGTGGACCCCATCGGTTCTATGGTTGGTCAACGGGGGACCAGGGTAACAGCGGTAATTAATGAATTGGGAGGAGAGAAAATTGATATTATTGAGTGGTCAGAGGATCCGGAAAAATATATTGCTAATTCTTTATCTCCGGCTAAGGTTCTGGAAGTAAAACCACTTCCAAAAAACAAAGCTTTGGCCATTGTGCCCGAAGACCAGCTTTCTTTAGCTATTGGCAAAGATGGGCAGAACGTCAGATTGGCAGCCAAACTAACCGGATGGAAAATAGACGTGAGGTCACCGGAACAGGTCAAGGAAGAAAAGCCGAAAGTTAAAGAGAAAAAAGAGACTAAAAAGAAAAAAAAGTAATTATGTTCTACCTTCCTTTTATTGTTTCTCTCTTTACTTTAGTTTTTGTTTTCTTTTTGATTCAGCAAATTCGAAAAGCTCCCAGGGGAGCAGGTAAGATGGTTGGCATTGCCGGAGCAATTAGAGAGGGGGCCAAGGCTTTTTTGAAAAGAGAGTTTAAGATAATGGCTATCATTTTTGGGGTGGTGGCCTTAGTCCTTTGGGTAATTTCTGACCAGTTTAGTCAGGCCCTAACTTTTTTGATCGGAGCCGGGGTTTCTTCTTTAGCCGGCTACATTGGGATGATGATTTCTACTCAGGCTAATGTTAGAACGGCTAATGCTGCTAGGTTTAGCTTTCCAAAGAGTTTTAGAATTGCTTTTTTGGGGGGGGAGGTAATGGGTTTTTTGGTAGTAGGTTTAGGGCTGTTAGGAGTGACGGTGATCTGGTTTCTCTTTAAAGATACCAATCTTTTAATCAGTTATGCTTTTGGTTCTTCTTTAGTTGCTCTTTTTATGAGAGTGGGCGGAGGAATTTTTACTAAATCAGCCGATGTGGGAGCAGATTTGGTAGGTAAAGTGGAGAAGGACATTCCCGAAGATGACCCTCGTAATCCGGCAGTGATTGCCGACCAGGTTGGGGATAACGTTGGAGATATTGCCGGGATGGGCTCTGACCTTTTTGAATCCTATGTTTCAGCCATTATTGCCTCGATGATTATTGGGGTAGTGGTTTTTGGGACAAAGGGACTTTTTCTACCAATGATTTTGGCTTCAGCCGGAATTTTAAGTTCTATCATTGGCAGTTTTTTTGTTAAACTGCCCCAAAACTTAGAAAAAGCAGAATTTGTAAAACAAACTACCGAGATTCGAAAAGCAATGGAGAGAGGGATAATTGTAGCCAATGTTTTAATGGTTATTGCTGCCTTTTTTATAGTTCAGAGAATTTTTGGCGAGCTTTCCCTTTTTTATGCGCTTTTAACAGGTTTGGCAGCCGGATTTTTAATTGGTAAAGTGACCGAATACTTTACTTCTGAAAGAAAAAAGCCGGTTTTAAGTATTGCTAAAGCTGCCCAAAGCGGGGCTTCGCCGGTAATTATTGAAGGGTTTTCAGTGGGGATGCAAAGTGCTGTTTTACCGGCGGTTGGAATAGCTATTGCTACAATTTTGGCTTATCATTTCGGGGGATTTTACGGCATTGCTATTGCCGCGGTTGGAATTTTAGGAGTTTTGGGGATTAATCTTTCTTCTGATTGTTACGGCCCCATTGCTGATAATGCGGCTGGAATTTCTGAAATGGCCGGTCTTCCTCCTGAGGTTCGACAAAAGACCGAGGCCCTAGATACAGTAGGAAATAGTACGGCAGCTACCGGCAAAGGATTTGCCATAGGGTCGGCCGCCTTGGTTGCTTTAACTTGGCTCGCTACTTATTTCCAGGCCGCAAACCTGGAAATAGTAAGTTTATCTCAACCCCAAGTGATTGCCGGGCTTTTAATTGGAGCAGCCCTTTCTTTTTTGTTTTGTTCTTTGACTATGAAAGCAGTTTCCAGAGGTGCCCTGGAGGTAGTAAAAGAAGTCCGGAGGCAATTTAAAGAAATTATTGGTCTGGCCGAAGGCAAGGCAAAAGCTGAGTACGGCCGCTGTGTTGATTTAGCCACCAAGAGTGCTCAAAAATCAATGATTCTTCCCGGAATCTTGGTTATTTTAGTGCCGCTGGCAGTTGGGGCCTTTTTGGGCCTAGAAGCTCTAGCCGGGCTTTTAGCCGGGAGCTTGATTTCTGGATTTTTACTGGCTTTAACTATGACTAATGCTGGTGGGGCTTGGGATAATGCTAAAAAATATATTGAGTCAGGTCAATTTGGAGGAAAGGGTTCTGAAGCCCATAAAGCCGCCGTAATTGGAGATACGGTCGGAGACCCATTTAAAGATACGGCCGGTCCCTCTTTAAATATTTTAATAAAATTAGTAGGCATAGTTACTTTAATTTTCCTGCCCTTGTTTTTGTAAAAAAGCACCGAGTTAATCGGCGCTTTGGTTCTCCTTTATTATTTTTTTCTCTTCTCTTTTAATCCAGAGTTGGTCAGTTGAATATTGGCTGTAGTATTCCAGTTCTTCCGGAGTTCGAGTTCCAAAAGAAGAAACGATTGGCATTAATTCTGCTAGACTAAGACTTAAAGGAATTACCCCTGCTTTGGTGACAAAAGTGGGGGGGAAGCTGCTCCAGAAAAATGGAGAAGAAAAAAGAGACCCCACTATTAGTTCTGAAGGCAAAATAGGTTCTCCCTGGATTGATTTTAGAGTGATGACCTTAACTATTGCTCCAATTTCCCAGGTTATTCCATCTTCTTTAGCAAACAAGCCAGCTTGATATATTCCAAACTTCCCCGTAACAATTTTTTTCTTGATGAAATTTAATAAATTAGTTT
>Ga0114920_10000746_pt1 | contig 14358 bp, 13 predicted proteins | sample ChitaG_FD_88683 | JGI IMG/M metagenome (GOLD analysis project Ga0114920, IMG submission 88683) | Deep subsurface microbial communities from South Pacific Ocean to uncover new lineages of life (NeLLi) - Chile_00310 metaG | ecosystem: Environmental > Aquatic > Marine > Oceanic > Sediment ... | reverse complement strand
GTATTACCTGGGAAAAAAGGGGTACACAGACTTTCTGGGCATCGATATCTCCAGACAGCAGGTGGATTTCTGCAGAGAAAACATCTCCCAACGAGTCGAACTGGCGGATGCGTTCGAGTACCTCAAAGATAAAAAGAAAGCCTTCGACGCTGTCGTGGCCAATGACATGCTGGAACACATACCGAAAGAAGAAATTATCACATTCGTAAAACTGGTCAACACGGCCTTAAAGGATAACGGGATTTTCCTCATCAGGACGCCCAATATGGGAAATCCCTTTGCCGTGTATTCGAGATACAAAGATTTCACACACGAGGTGGGATTCACGGACAGGAGCCTGTACCAGGTCTTCTGGACAGCGGGCTTCCGGGAAATCCAGGTCCTGCCTTTCCAAAATTATCCGATTCGGACTTTCAAACGCTTTGTAGAATACAGAATCGCCCGGATGACAGGCTTTGTCCTGACCAAGCTTTTCCAGTTCCAGGGTTTTACCGCGCCTCGTGTACTGACTCCTCTCCTGATGGGAGCAGCCAGGAAAGAGAAGAAGTGAAAAAACTCACGGTAATCCATCTGGTCGAAGACATGAAAACCGGCGGTGCGGAGAGGGTCATCGCGGATATCGCCGAGGGGCTGGACAGCGAAAAATATGATGTGCGGGTCTGGTGTATCGCCAGAGGAGGAAACACAGCCGATGAACTCGCCGAGAAGGGAATCGAGGTGAAGATCCTGGGCATATCGAGCTATCATAATCCCCTGAAAATCCTTAGGTTGAAACGTCTCCTCACAGAAGCCGGGCCGGATATCGTTCACACTCACGGCTATTTCGCCTCGGTCATCGGCCGGCTCTCCGCCAAAAAAGCCGGGATTCCGATCATCTTCGCGCATGTGCACAGCACATACTGGGATTACAAAAAAAAACACATCTTAATGGAAAGGAAATTGAGCCGCTTCACCCACAAGATCATTTGCTGCTCCAGGGCTGTCGAGAATTTTGTTAAGGATATCGAAAAAGTCGGAGACGGAAAAACTCTGGTTATCTATAACGGCGTGGATGAAGAACGGTTCTATCCGATGGAAGACGCCCCATCCATTCGCACAGAGCTCGGCATAGACGAGAAAGCTCTTGTTGTCGGGACGGTCTCCTCTCTCACTCCCCACAAGGGCCACGAATACCTGATCCAGGCCGCTTCTCTGGTTAAAGAGGAACTCCCCTCTGCGAAATTTCTGATCGTCGGAGATGGGCCTCTTCGGACAGAGCTGGAAGACCAGGTGAAAAATTTTAGTGCCCATCCTTTTATCATGTTTACAGGGACAAGGAAGGATGTCCCGAAGATACTTTCCGTTATGGAAGTGTTCGTGCTCCCCTCTTCCTCCCGGGAAGGGCTGGGCATCGCGATCATCGAGGCCATGGCCGCAGAAAAGCCTGTGGTCGCGACTGATATCGGAGGCATCCCCGAAGCGGTCAAAAAAGGAGAAACCGGTTTTCTTGTTTCTCCTGGAGATCCGGGCGCGCTCGCCAAAGCCATCATCGAACTTCTTCAAAATCCGGGAAAGGCGAAAGAAATGGGGAAAAAGGGGCGTGCCAGGTTCAAGGAAAAATTCACAAGAAAAAAAATGCTTTCAGAGACAGATGCTTTGTATCAGTCTTTTGCCAGCCAAAGAAAAGCAAAAAGTGATGAAACAGCATAATATCCTCTACACCTCCCTGTCCGGCCAGATGCTCGGAGGCGGACAGAGGAGCCTTCTTCTGCTCCTGGAGAGACTGGACCGAAAAAAATTCAAGCCTTTCCTGGTCTGCCCATCCGAAGGAGGCTTGACCGAGAAGGTCGAAAGCCTGGGGATTGAAGCCCGGATCATAAGAGTGAGAGGAGCGAAAAGCCTGAATGTTTTCGCGACTGCCGCAGCAGTCTTCAAATTTAAAAAGCTCATCCGGAGGAAGGGCATCCACCTGATCCACACTGATTCTCCGCGTCAAGCTTTTTATGCAGGCCTGGCCGCAAGGCTGACCAGGACGCCTTTAGTCTGGCATGCACGCGTCAGCACGCCCGAAAAAAGATCTTTCGAAAAATTTCTGTTCAATCATGCCAGCAAGGTCATCGCTGTTTCAGATGCGGCCAGTCAGAGGTATCGCGGATTTGAGCGTTTTGACGAAAAAGTGACGGTCATCCATAACGGAGTGGACTTGACCGAATTCGGCCCAAAACCGATAGACAGGAAACTGAAACAGGAGTTTAAGATCAAAGAAGACTTGATGCTTGTGGGAACTCTGGGCCAGTTAATTCCAGGAAAAGGACAGGAAGTCTTTTTAAAGGCTGCCGCCCGGATTTTCGATCGCACGTCCAAGGTGATATTCATGATCGTGGGGGATGGGAATCACGCATACAGAAAAAAGCTTGAAGACCTGTGCACAGACCTGGGCCTCTCCGGGAATGTCGTGTTCACCGGATTCCGGGAAGACATTCCTCGAATAATGAACACTCTGGACATCGTGGTCCTTCCTTCGACGACTCACTTAGAAGGATTCTCACGAGTCATAATAGAGGCCATGGCATCTTCGAAGCCAGTGATCGCAACCGATTCGGGCGGAAATCCCGAAGCGATTGAAAATGGAACCACTGGAATCCTGGTGCCCGCTGAAGACTCTAACAGATTGGCTGCATCCATCCTGGATCTGGTCCAGGATGAAGACAAAAGGAAGCGTATGGGAGCTGCCGGAAAGCAGCGGGCCGAACGACTGTTCAGCATCGAAAAGAATATTTCCCGAATCGAACAAACCTACGAGGACCTTCTATGCTCAGATACGTGATATGCGATCTCTGCGAACAGAATAACACCGAAATCATCCAAAAAACCGAAGCCCCTTTTCAAATCGTCAGATGCAAAGAATGCGGTCTTGTCTATGTCGACCCTCAACCCCCACGGCAGTTCATGAGCGCGCATTACAATGAAGATTATTATAAGGAATGGATCGAGACTCAGATGGAAAGACGGATCCTGATGTGGCGGAAACGGCTCAAAAGGCTGTCGAAATACAAAAAGAACGGATGCCTTCTGGATGTCGGATTCGGGTGCGGGACCTTCCTCAAGCTCGCTAAAGAAAGGGGATTTGATGTCCGTGGGACTGAGATATCCGAGTATGCCTGCCAGTATGTCAAAGACAAGCTGGGATTGGACGTCTTCTATGGAGATTTAAAGAAAGCCCGTTTCCCCGAAGAAAGCTTTGATGTTGTCACTGTCTGGCACACGCTGGAACATCTTCCCAGCCCTTCAAAGACTCTGGAGGAAATCCACAGGATACTGAGAAAAGACGGACTGCTGGTCGTTGCCGTCCCGAACCTGAACAACTTCATCACTCGAATCCTGTATTTTCTTGCCCGATGGAAAAAACTGAAGTTCTTCTCCGTGAAAGCTAAAGAACTTCATCTGTATCATTTCTCTATTCCTACCCTGACCGCGATCCTCGAGAAAACCGGGTTCCAAGTCAAGAAGATCGACCTGGATCTCGCCCAGATAGAACCCTCCAAAAAAATCGTGGATGTATTCACTCGCGTTATCTACTTTTTCTCGAGAAGAAATTTCGGGGAGGCCATGAAGGCTTACGCTGTAAAGGCCAGAAAAATATGACATACACAGGGTGCAACTTGTGTCAAGCAGATAATTCCTCACTCCTGTTCACTAAGGATTCCCTCAAAATCGTCAAATGCCTCGAGTGCGGGCTTATCTATGTCAATCCACAGCCTTCTGAAGAGGAACTGAGAACGATTTATAAAAATGGGTACTTCAACGGGACCTGGCAGTCCGATTATCTGACTGAAAAAAAGCTCTACGGCCCGCGTTTTAGAGAAAGACTGAAAGACATCGATTCTCTGAAAACCAAAGGGAAGCTGTTGGATGTCGGATGTGCCGTAGGCTACTTCCTGGAAGCCGCACGGCAAGACGGTTGGGAGGCTTCCGGGGTGGAGATATCTTCCTATGCGTCCGAATTCGCCAAAAAATCCGGCTTTGATGTGTTCACGGGCAGGCTGGAAGACTCCAGATATCCTGATAAGCACTTTGATGTGGTGACTCTCTGGCATGTCCTCGAACACATACGTGACCCGGCCGGATGCCTGCGGGAAATCCACCGCATACTGAAAGATTCCGGTGTATTGGCCGTAGAGCTGCCGAACATAGAATCCAAAAGATCCAAAAAATCAGGAGAAAACTGGGACCAGTTGAAGCCCCGGGAACACCTTTACTATTTCACACCGGGCGCGCTGAGAAGGATTGTCGAGAAAACGGGCTTTCAGGTCGTCCGGGTTTCCACTCTTCCCAAAGGCACACACATCGGAGAAAAATTAGAACACCTCGGCTGGACAAGAATGAAAAAATGGCTGATCAGATTTTATCCGCTCACACAATGGATCAAAAAGATTCTGCTCCGTATAAAAAAAGTTGCGGGAGAGGATGATATTATTTTACTGTATGCTTTGAAGGCCAAACCCGAGTAAATCCTGATGGCAAAGACGAGCAAGGTTTTCAAAAGAATCTATCTGGCGCTCAGGTGGGTCAAATTCTCCGCCTATTCTGGATTCACTTATTCGATGCGCAGGAAGACGTTCGACAAGAGTTCAGTCAAGAGTGTCTTTGTCTTCCCCCTAAAGAGGCTTGGTGATGCGGTCCTCTCGATTCCGGCTTTCCGGGCGATCAAGGAAAGTCTTCCTCAGAGTCGAATCACTGTTTTTGCTCCATCCTATGTCACGGATATCCTGGAAAGAATCCCCTCTATCGACTCCATCGTCCCCTATTCTTCGGATTCATCGTTCTTTCAAAAAGCCAGACGCGTTCGCAAATTGTTTGACAATCCGTTCGACCTAGCCGTGGACTTGACCTGCGATTACACGATCGAGGGCGCTCTTCTGTCTTTTTTGAGCGGTGCAGGTTACAGAGTCGGGTATGACACCTGGCGGCGAGGTTTTCTGTTCAACCGGCCGGTCAAACATGACACAGGACCTGTTCATGTTGTTGATGAAATTTTAAACATTGTCAAAAGCATCGGCCTGGAAACCGATGACAAAAGCCTGAAAATATCCGCCTCCGGAGAAGCCATAGAAACTGCGAGAAAATATCTCCGGTTTAAAGATGTGAAGGATAAGGACCTGATCATTGGCATTCATCCTGGAGGGTATTATCCCACTCAAAGATGGTTGAGCGAGCGGTTTGCTGAAGCCGCAGACAAACTGATTGAAAAGCACAAGGCGCATGTCGTACTTATGGGAGGCCCCAAGGAAGAAGAACTCATCAACCGGATAAAGACCCGAATGACAAGCCGACCGATCGTATTCCTCAACCAGCCCATCGGAGAGCTCCTCGCTTTGATTCAATCCTGCCACCTGCTTATCTGCAACAATTCCGGACCGCTCCACATGGCCACGGCTGTGGGAACTCCGACTGTCTCCACTATGGGCCCCACTCTTCCCGAAAGATGGTGGCCTCAAGGGGATGAGCATATCGTGGTCCGCAAAGACCTTTCCTGCATGCCCTGCAATCAGGGCCGCTGCCGTCTCAAAACACTCGACTGCATGAAGTTGATCACTGTCGAGGACATGCTTGAAGCTATTGAAGATCAACTTTCACGGATCAAAAAAACATATAAATGAAGCGATGATGCGAATCGAACTGTCTCGAATAAAGAATGTCCTGATCATCATGATGGGCGGAATCGGCAACATGATCTTCTTCACACCTGCCCTGAAAGCACTGCGCAAGACCCTCCCCTCTTCCTCTTTCTGTTTTCTGCTGGGGCCGTATGGAGCAGAGAAGGCCGTAGAGGGAAGTGATCTTTTTGACCAAAAGATCATAGTCGAACCCAAAAAATTCACAGGCTTGTCAGGGAACATGAGACTTATCCGAAGACTCAGGCAAGAAAATCTCAACCTGAGCATCACATCGACCGGAACGAATCCCTTAAAGAGCGGATTCCTCTGTGCACTTGCGGGAATCGAATACAGGGTGGGAGAAAACATCGGAGGAAAGGGTATTTTTTACAATCTCAAGGTCCCTTTTGATCATGACCGTCATGAAGTCGAAAGCAACATTCATCTGGTCCAAAGGCTAGGCATTGAAGTGGAAGACAGACGCCTGTTCGTGCAGAGATCCGAGAAAGACAAAGAATCCGCCCAGAAATTTTTCGCTCAACACAGCCTCAAGGGAAAGGTGGTCGTGGGCCTGCATCCCGGGTCTGGAGTCCATCAGGCTGGCTTCAAGAGATGGCCCAGAGAGAGGTTTGCGCAACTGGCAGATAAGCTCATCACGGACATCGGCACCTCAGTGATCATTTTCGGAGGAGCCGAGGAAATGGAGTTAGCTGAAGAGATCAAGGACGGAATGCGATCTTCGCCTTTGATCATGACCGGTCAATCCACGCTGGCCGAAACCGCGGCATTAATAGAGAAATGCACTCTGTTTATCAGCAATGACAGCGGGCTTCTTCATGCAGCCTGTGCGGTGGACACCCCGTCCATCGGAATTTTCGGCCCCACTAATCCAAGACGGACCGGACCCTATCCTGACCTGTCCGCTGTGTTCAGGAAAGACCTGGCCTGCAGTCCCTGCTACGAAGGCAAACCCGTTCACTGCGGTCACTTCGAGTGTTTGAATCTCATCACCGTCGATGACATGATCGAGGAAGTCAAAAAAAGACTGGATAAACATGCCCAATAAAACCAAGGTGCTCCACATCATCACACGCCTCGATAAGGGGGGGTCCGCAGAAAACACTTTTTTGACCGTGAAGGGATTGGATAAAGAAAAGTATGACGTGACGCTGATGAGCGGGCCGGTCGAAGACGCGAGCCAGGAAAGAAGAACTCAAGTCGAGGAATACGGAATTCGATACATCCATCTTCCCGTGCTCGTGAGGAATATTCACATGGTCTACGATCCCATCGCTCTGTTCAAGATATACCGGTTCCTGGCGAAGGAAAAGTTTGATGTCGTCCATACCCATACATCCAAAGCGGGCCTTCTGGGCAGATTCGCCGCCAAGCTCGCAGGAACTCCCCTTGTCGTCCACACGCCGCACGGCCATATCTTTTATGGCTATTTCGGCCGGTTGAAAACGAAGATGTTCATCCGGCTCGAAAAACTCGCCAGCCGGATGACCAACAAAATTGTGGCGTTGACTGACAGAGAAAGATCAGATTATATCACCCACAAAATTGCCAGCGAGGGAAAATGTATCGTGATCCACAGCGGAATAGAGCTGGACAGATACAGAGAACTGACTCTGGAAGAAAAAAACAAACTGAAAAAAGAGATCGGGATTCCTGAGGATGCGTTGGTTGTCGGAACGGCTGGCCGGCTCATCCCTGTTAAAGGCCCTGAATTCATGATCAAAGCTTCTCAGCACATCTGCCTTGAATCCCCTGAAATATACTTTGTCTTCGCAGGAGACGGTCCACTGAAAGAGGAACTGCAAACGCTGGCTAAGAAGACAGGCACAGATAAAAACATCGTCTTCCTGGGCTGGAGGGATGATGTCCCGCACATCCTCTCCGTTTTCGATATCTTCCTGCTTCCTTCCCTGAATGAAGGGATGGGAAGAGTTTTGGCCGAAGCCATGGCTCTCGGAAAACCGATCGTGGCCAGCAATGTGGGAGGCGTCCCGGATCTGGTCATCCACGGGAAAAACGGATATTTGGTCCCGCCTCAAAATCCTGAGGAACTGGCAAAATACACACAGCTTCTGTTGGAAGACAAAGACAAAAGAGAAAAGATGGGACGAGCAGGAAAAGAAATGGCCTCAGGTTTCACCCATGAAGCTATGGTCCAAAAAATCACAAACCTGTATGAAGAATTAATGAAATAGGAAAAAGGGGCCTGGCCCCTTTTTATTCTTTTTTTTATTCTTTCTGGTCTGATCTGCGGCCTGTGCGCATCAGGATGACGATGATGGCAAAGATTAAAAGCGCCTGGAGAATCTCAAAATAAATCACTATATCACCGGTTGCCCTCAGGATTACTCCGCTGATCCCCAAACAGGCCGTGATCAGAAAAATGAAGAGAACCGTTTGGATCTCAGTCAATCCCAACGCGACCAGACGGTGATGAAGATGGTCCTTCCCTGTGTATTCGATCCATTCCTTGATATTTTTCACCTGTCCTCTGTATATTCTCGACACGGATATGTAAATCACATCAAAGATGAACACGCTCAAGATCAAGAGAGGCAAACCCAACGCGACCTTAGGATTGTCCTGGGCCCAGCCGCCCATGACCGCTATGCCTGCTATCGTGAATCCCAAAAACGTGCTTCCTGCGTCTCCCAGGAATATGGAGGCCGGCTTAAAGTTAAATATCAGGAAGGCCAGACAGCTTCCCGCAAGAGCTATGGTCAGATATCCCAGATAAGGCTGATTGGTCAGCAGGGCCACGATGAAAAAGGATACACAGCAAATCGCGATCGAACCCGTGGCCAGTCCGTCCATCCCGTCGAAAAAATTCACTGCGTTGGTGATGCCCACGACCCAGATCACAGTCAGGAGAACCTCTCCTCCTATCCCCCACCAGTTGTTGGGCAAAAAGCTCAATCTGACTCCATAGTAGATGAGAATTCCCGCAGCCAGAATCTGGGCCATCAGCTTCCACGTGGCTGAGAGTTCTTTGATGTCATCGACCAAGCCGACTACCAGGATGACTGTCCCCCCAAGGATGACCCCTTTCAGCTCAACGGAGAAACTGAAATTTAAAAAGATGGCCGCGACATAGGCAATATATACGGCCAGACCTCCAAAAAGAGGTATGGGCTGCTCATGGATCTTTCTCTCTTCAGGATAGTCCAGTATTTTGAGCTTTGTCGCAATCCGTCTTATCACCAGAGTTAAGATAAAAGCGAGAAGGAAAGAAAAGACAAGGAGGAACAACCACCTGAAAGGAACCCCTCCCAGGAATGCGTGAATACTATCGAGGATACTTCGCATACTCCAGGCAATATCCTAAAATATTTCTTTGACAACAGCAATGATTTTCTCGATCTCTTCTTGTGTGAGAGACGGATAAAGCGGGATCGAAACCGTCCTCTGCCAGGCTTCTGTGGTGTGGGGAAAGCCAGAAAGCTCTAAACAGACATGGAGAGGGATATGGACCGGCCGCTGGCACATGACCTTCTTCTGCTGACATTTTTCAAGGGGGGAAGAAGCATTATCCTGTGTCTTGACAACAAACCGGTAGTAGATATGTTCTCTCCCATCCTTTTGAACAGGGAGCGCAAAATCACACTCTTTAAATTCTCTGAAATACAGAGAGGCAATCTCTCTCCGCTTCTCCAGGAATTTTTCCAAATGAGACAGCTGGTTCAATCCCAGGGCGGCTTGAATATCCGTCATCTTGGAGTTGAAACGCACAGCGAAATCATCTTTATTGTCGTACTCCCTGAGGTCTTTAACCTTGGACACCAGTTCTTCTGAATCACTGACAACCATGCCCCCTTCTCCAGTGGTGAGCACCTTGGTGGCGTAGAATGAATATACAGACAGGATACCGAAGCGCCCGACCTTCTGGCCCTCATAATTCGCGCCCACGGCCTGGGCGCAGTCCTCGATCATCGGGATTCCCAGCCCGGACAATTCTTTTATCCCAGCTGGGCAGCCAAACATATGCGGAACAACGATCGCCCGAGTTTGTCCGGTGACCGCTCTTTTTGCAGCCTCCACAGATATATTGTACGTCTCCGGGTCTACATCCACGACAACAGGAGTCGCCTTGGTGTAAAGGACTGCGTTGAGGACTGCGGTACAGACAAAAGAAGGGATGATGACCTCATCCTTTTCCCCCACTCCCAAAGCCAGCAGGGCCAAATGGAGAGCAGCGGTCCCAGAGTTTGTGGCTGCGGCCTCTTTTCTGCCGATGTAGTCCGAGAAACGCTTCTCGAATTCTCTGACCACAGGTCCTTGGGCGATCTGCCCGGATTCAATAACAGAGGAAACGGCCTTTGAACCTGCATCGGTCAGAGTCGGGCGGGAGTGCGGGATAATAGAATCAGACATCGCGCAAAAACCTGAAGGCCTTGAATCCTTCGGCATACTTGACTTTCCCCTGGAACCCCCGGAAATTGGCGATGGCTTTGACACTTTCCACCATGTCCAGCTTTGTGGGATAGGCTTTATCCACTTGAGAGGAATACACCTGAATCAATTTTTGTTTTTCTTCAAGGACATCCTCGATATCCACAAAGATATCCGGCTCGAAATTAATGGATGTGTAATCCTCGTAAAAGAACACTCTTTTCACATACCGGGTCGCTGCCAGAGTACACTCCGCGAGCATGCGGTGATCCTGGTGGATGTCTTCGATGTAATTCACGTAGACTTCATCCGGCTTGACTTCTTCGATGACCTCATCGATCTTGGTGATGACGATCCTCTCACTCGGAAGCTCTGTATCGATATATCCCCCCCAGAAAATCTTCTTTACCCCCAACAATTTCATCGCTTCTTCCTGTTCCTTCTCTCGTGTTTCCGGGTCCCCACCAAATTCTCCTTTGGTCAAAACCATGAAATAAATGTCCATTCCCTTTCTGGCGAATTTAAGAAAAGTTCCGCCACAACCGTATTCAATATCATCTGGATGGGCTCCTAACGCTAAAATTTTCACTTCACTCTCCTTTCTTTAAGATGGAAAGGCTATCCGGCCCGCAGTTGAACAATAAATCGATGATGGATAGAAAAGGCTCAAAATCCCCGTAAAGCTGGTCATAACGGGGGTGCTCATAATCCTGGAACGCCACTTGAATGCCTTCCTGTTTGAAAAGCTCTAATTCCATGTATTTTGCTCCGTCTTTGCCCGAAAGATAGATGTCGGCTCCCAATTGCTGGCATATATCGATGAGCCGCTCTGTGCTCCCTTCCTTTGTTTCGAGCTTTGAGGCCAAGACAAATTTCTTATCCGTCAGACCCAGGGCTTCTGCCAGATACTTGACTATATGTACGTTGATATCGGCTAGATATTTCCACTCTTGAGCATAGGTCTGTTCAAAAAAATCGATGTGGTCATTAAAAAACGGAGCCTTGGAGTAGTGCGTGGCCAACGCATTCAAATGTTTTCTTCCCCACTGAACGGTACTGTTGATCTCCACCTCGGATATCTTTTGTGTGAACCTGTGGATTACCGGCACAGAAAGCCACTGCCAGCCCTCGGATGTCTTGATCTTATTCCGGTTCTGCCATTCATTCTTTTTGAACTGCACGTTATCCAGGAATACGAACACTTCACTCCGTGCGATCTTATCGAAATATCCTAACCAGGGCAGGTATTGAGGCTGATGGATGGAAACGATCACATGGACTCCCTTATCTTAATCAAAAACAATTAGAGGAGGCTGTCATCTACGGCTTTTTCGACATGCAGAACAGGAGATTTCGAAAGGTCGATCCTCTTCGGCTCTTCCGGAGGTTTCCCGTCTGAATCGAAAAAGATTTCCACAACAGGGCGCAAAGGCTGTTCCTCATAAGTCAGGACAACACGCCCGATCTCATTATTGTTCAGAAACACAAAGCTTCCCAAGGGATAAGGAGTGATAAATTTTAAAAACTTTTTGACTAACCGGGGATCGAAGACGCTCTTGGCGTCCTGGACAACCTGCCTCACCCCGTCATACGGGATGATCTTTTCACCGCGGTATGGCCGGGGATGCGTCATGGCTTCGTAGACTTCAACTATGGCCACAATTTTGGCAGATTCGGAAATATCCATCCCTCTCTTCCCTTCGGGATAACCTGTTCCATCCATTCTCTCATGGTGTTGGTAGATGACCTCCTGGACGGACTCGGGCATGTCACTGATATTTGCTAAAAGCTCCAGACCGTATGAAGTGTGTTTTTGAACCTGGGCAAACTCATCCTTGGTCAACTTCCCGGGCTTTTTGATTATATTCTCTGGAATTTTCAACAGACCAAGGTCATGGAGCAAAGAGGAAACACATAGATTCAGGAGCCGGCTGTCGCTGTACTCCAGAGCCATCCCGATCCCCCCGCTTAAAATGGCGACATTGATAGAATGGGAGTAAAGATAGTCATCTGTCTCGCCTAAAAAGCCAAAAATATTTATGAAAGAGACTAAGGTATTCTTATCGACTCGGAGATGAAGGGTTATTCTCTCGGCGATGCTGAAAACTCTTCTCCCCGTAATTTTCTTCCCTTCAAGGACATCATCCATGATATTCCTTAAATCGACGATCGCATCCTCGTATATTTTTTTCATTTCATGCATGTCGGACATGGCTTCTTTCGCTCGAATCGCTTCAGAAATCAGGCCTGTCTTCTCTCTGGTTTTCAACTCTTGCGCTTTCCTCAAAATATCAGATAATTTTACCATGGGATTAATGATCCAATCCAGAAATGGCCTTTCTGACTAAATCTGTGTTTATCCCTTTGGCTTTCTTTGTGAATCCCAGCAGCAAGCTCATATCGCAAATGCTGTTAATCTCTCTCGGAACTCCTCCGGAATTCTGCCAGATCAACTCATGGACACTGCTCGCAAAAATTGCATTTTTCGCGCCTGCGACTTCTAATCTGTGCTGAATGTATTCTTTAGAGTCTTTTTTACTCAAAGGATTCAAGTGATACCGAATGGCCAATCTCTGCTTTAGCTGTTTGTATTTATCGATCATCTCTCGCAGTTCCGGCTGACCGATTAGAATTAGAGTCAAAAGGAACCTGTCATTCAACTGAAAATTCAACAGCAACCTCAATTCTTCCAAAGTCCTTATGTCTTTGATCGATTGCGCTTCATCGATGATGATGACCGTATCTTTGTGGCTTCTCATATTCTTATACAGCCGATCATTCAGCCCCATCAACAACTGCGTTTTTGGCCAGGTCGGAGAACTTTTTATCCCCAATTGATTGCAGATTTCTCTTAGGATTTCAGTCGGGCTCAATAACGGATTGATCACCAGCGCGATATCGTACTTTTCCGGAGGCAGCATCTCAAAAAGCCGGCGGCTGATCAGTGTTTTCCCACAACCATATTCGCCTGTCAGCAAAGCGGATCCTTTGCGTTCCTCGATCGCGTACGTCATCCGTGTCACAGCTTCCAGATGCTCGTGAGAAGAATAAAGGAACTTCGGGTCTGGAGTATTCTCGAAAGGCTTTTCTTTTAAACCCCAGTAGGCTTCGTACATGTTTTTTTATTGAGAGAAAAAATCATCTTGCTTACTTTAATGCTCATAATAACTTAAATAATTTATTCAAGTCAACCGATATGATAATATACTTGCGAATTTAACGGCAGATTTCTGCGTTTGAAATCTGTGTTATGATCCTTAGGACAATGAAGAGATACCGAATCCCTGGCTTGCTCTTCTTCTTTTCTGTGTTCGCACTCACCATAATTGGTTCTGCTCAGACGGATGAATACCTCCAGGTCCCCGGGCTCATCGACCTCCGCACCGATTTCAGTGATGGGTCTCATACTCTCGAACACATCATTAGGTTAGCCAAGAAACGAGGCTTTGATGTCCTCTTCATCACTGATCATGACCGGAAAGTTCTGGAGTACGGAGTCCGTCCGTTCCAAAACATCATAAAAAAAAGAGTTGAGACCGCTTCGATCAACAGGGGCGGACCTGACAACTACTTGAACATGATCCGATCCGCTTCAAAACAGCATCCGGAAATGATTCTCATCCCGGGTGCAGAATCCGCTCCTTTCTACTACTGGAGAGGAAGCTATTTCAAGAAAAACCTGACTGTCTGTGACTGGGAGAAGCACCTGATCATCGTGGGAATGGAAACACCTGAGGATTTCAAGCAATTGCCGATACTCCACAACGGCTATTCCGCAAAATATCTTTCTTCGAGAATATCGGCAGGATTATTTTTGCCGATCATTTTTCTTTCTGCTGGCATATTCTTGATCACAAAAAGGAGAATTCTCAGATATTCAGGAATTGTCTTATCTCTTTTATCCCTGCTGCTCCTCCTCAACAACCACCCTTTCCGGAGCTCTCCGTATGACCAGTATCATGGATACCAGGGAATTTCGCCTTACCAGCTTGTGATAGATTACGTTAATTCTCGAGGGGGAATGGTATTCTGGAACCATCCGGAGACAAAATCCGGTGGAGGAAAAATTGACTTCATTTTCAAGGATACTCCTCCTCATCCACAAGTCTTAATAGAATCCAAAAATTATTCAGGCTTTGCGGCTCTTTACGGGGAAAGCCCCACCATAACAGAACCGGGAAACGTGTGGGATACGGTCTTGAAAGAGTACTGCATTGGCCAGAGAGCAAGACCAGCATGGGGTATCTCTTCGGCTGACTTTCATCATGAGGGAGCAGCCGGAGAAAAGCTGGGAAACTTCCCGACTGTTTTTTTG
>Ga0114920_10000745_pt1 | contig 14359 bp, 11 predicted proteins | sample ChitaG_FD_88683 | JGI IMG/M metagenome (GOLD analysis project Ga0114920, IMG submission 88683) | Deep subsurface microbial communities from South Pacific Ocean to uncover new lineages of life (NeLLi) - Chile_00310 metaG | ecosystem: Environmental > Aquatic > Marine > Oceanic > Sediment ... | reverse complement strand
TTTCTTTTTCCAGATCTAAGCGCTTTAATTCTATTTCAGATCTTAAAGGTATTATTTTCTTTCTTGTTTCAAAACTTGCGTTTGCAATTACATCTCGTTGTTCATTACTCAGATCCAGCATTTCAAGTCTCATCTTCTGGCGCATTTTATGTTTATGTGGATGATCTGCTTTACCATGCCCATGACATTCTTGAGCATATCCTAACGATGTTATTATAAAAAGAGCAGTTGATAGCAATAATATTTTTTTCATTTATGACCTCCTTCTGTAGATTTAGACTATAATTACTATTAAAAGGTTTAATAATTTCGACAAAATGGCTATTTCTCTTCAATCCATATTTTTTCCATGACAACTGGCGTTACAGGTCTGTCCATTGCGCCGGTTTTTGCATTACCAATTTTTTCAACAACATCCATTCCTTTTATAACCTGACCAAAGATTGTGTAACCGCCATCAAGTTGTGGTAAGGGCTCAAGACAGATGTAGAATTGACAACCATTGGTATTCGGACCGCTGTTTGCCATGGCAACAGTTCCTTTTAGATGTTTCAGTTTTGGTGTAATTTCATCATCGATTCGATAACCAGGAGAACCAGTACCATTTCCTTGAGGACACCCGCCCTGGATTACAAATCCCTTTATTATTCGGTGGAATGTTAATCCATTATAAAAACCTTTTTCTGTTAACTTGACGATATTAGCAACATTATTGGGTGCTTCATTTTCATGCATTTTTATAACTATGTCTCCGTAATCTTTTACTGAGATATTCATATACGTACCTTTTTCCGAATCTCCGGTAGTTTCCATTATGTTCTCCTTTTTTGGCCCGCCACAGGCGAGTATAATCAAAAAGCAAGCAATTAAGTACCTCATTTTTTACCTCCTATTTTTATTCAGCCAGTGGCTGAATACGCTTACCCGCAAATATTTTTATACAGTTCTTCATAATAATCCAGAACTTTTCGGGCGATGTTGTTCCATGATACACCTATAGCAAAATTCCTTCCTTTATTTATTAGCGAGTTTCTTAATTTTTTATTCTCTAATACCTGAATAACCTTATCAGCAATATCGTCTGGATTTTTATAATCGAACAACAATCCATTCACTCCATTCTGGATAACCTCATTATAACCACGTATATTAGAGGCAATGACTGGTTTTCCTGTTGCCATTGCTTCTGTAAGAACGATTCCAAACACTTCTCCACCAGTTGCTGGAGAAACATAAACATCACAGGTTTTATAGTATCTTGGCACTAAGTCTGCTGAAACCCTGCCTTCAAAATATACAGAATCACGTAGATTGTTTGGAATTGATTTTCTGTAATAGTCAATCGAAGGTCCAGAACCTACAACAATCAATATAGCATCTTTAATCTTTGCTTTAATCTTTGGATATGCTGATAAAAGCCTATCAAGTCCCTTTCTTGGATCAAGCCTTCCTAAAAAGAGAATTTTCGGTTTATCCTTAGGAAATTTATCTAATGGTTTAACATTTGGATTGAATCTTTTTATATCAACACCATTTGGTATTATTCGGTAAGGAATAGGGAAATGTGGAAAGGTCGTTTCATAAGCGGTCTTTGATGGATAAATAGCGCCGTGCATCCTTTTGTGGAATTCTCGTTTAAATATAACTTTGCCAATTTTGTATAAGTTAATACCAGTGAATGCAGTATGGAATGTTGCGACATTTACTGCCTTTGAATAATGGAATGCCCAATAGGGTAAAGTCCAGCCTAATGGTCCGTTTGTGTGAATAACATCAAATTGTTCACTTCGGATAAAATCCCTGACAAGTATAGGCAACTTGGGATGAAAAGTAATTGTAATTGTGGCGCTATTCCCTTTGAAGAGATAGCATTGTCCTATTCTCTTTGTATGTGTATCATCTTTATGTGGATCAGAATATTTCGGTGTTAGTATAATAACTTCATTTCCAGTAGCTCTTAGATATTTACCCAAGAAATGCATGTATTCTGAGACTCCACCCGGATGTGGGTAATAAGAGTCAGAGCAGAGAAGTATCTTCAAATTTCATTTTCCATATTATAATAATAATAATAAATATCAGAAAGTCAAACACTTTCTTAGCCCTTTTTCAGCCTTTTTAAAATGTATTGACAAATGGGCTTAATTTGATATAATTATCCTTCGAATAGCAAAAGTATTCGAAGGGGGATTTATATAAATGAAAAGTTATTCACACGATGAAATGAAGAAGTTGTTTGATGCGTCTTTTGTTATGCTAAAAGAGGGTGAGATTGTGAAAGCTACTGTAATTAAACACATGGAGAAAGGTGTTCTTCTGAATCTTGGTTTAAAGGCAGAAGGTTTTCTACCGATTGAGGAGTTTCCCACACCTGAAGATGCCGCTGTAGGTAAAGATGTTTTTGTGTTTTTGGAGGCATATGAGAATCGTGATGGGTTTCCGGTAATTTCTAAAAAGAAGGCGGATTTTCAACTTGCCTGGGATAAAATAAAACATTTGTACGAGAATGGCGAACTTGCGAATGCTGTAATCCGGAAACGCATAAAAGGTGGGTTTGCTGTTGACATTATCGGAGTAGAGGCATTTTTACCCAGTTCGCAGGTTGAATTTAGATCACAATCTGATGTTAATGCAGTGATCGGTCAAAAGATCAGAGTGAAAATTATAAAAATAAATATGATGAGGAAGAATATTGTTGTTTCTAGAAAACGTGCTGTGGAAGAAGAACAGGTAAAATTAAGGAAGGAGATATTTAAGAAGATTAAGGTTGATGATATTATTGAAGGAGAGGTTCGTAACATAACGGATTTTGGTGCCTTTATTGACATCGGCGGAATTGATGCGCTACTGCACATAACTGATATTTCATGGCCTAAGATAACACATCCTGCTGAGGTTGTAAAGCTCAATACCAAGATAAAGGTGAAAGTACTGGTTATGGATAGTGAAAGTGGAAGGATTGCTGTAGGTCTTAAGCAGTTATTACCGCATCCCTGGGAGAAGATCGAGAAAAAGTATCCAGTAGGCACGAGGATTAAGGGAAAGGTGACAAGCGTTGTAGATTATGGTGCATTTATCGAGATTGAAAAAGGTGTTGAGGGGCTTGTGCATATTTCAGAAATGTCTTGGAAAAAGGATATTACAAGTCCTTCAAAAATTCTAAACGTTGGTGATACTGTCGAGGCTGTTGTTTTATCCGTCGCGCGTGAAGAAAGAAGGATTTCGCTTGGTATGAAACAGACAACCCCTGATCCCTGGTCAACAGTGGATGAAAAATTTGATGTTGGTCAAAAAGTCGTTGTCAAAGTTACGAATTTAAAAGATTTTGGCGCTTTTGTTAAACTAATGGACGGAGTAGAGGGACTTATTCATATAAATGACTTTTTCTGGGATAAGAAAGTTAAAAAATCTTCAGATTATCTTAAAAAAGGACAGAAGCTTGAAGCTATAATCCGAACGATTGATCGTAAGAATCGCAGAATTTCGCTGAGTATAAAACATACGAAAGAAGATCCATTCACTAAATTTAGCGAGAAATATTCAGAAGGTGCAAAAGTGACTGGTAAAGTCAGTGATGTTCTACCAAAGGGAATAAGGCTTATGCTCGAAGGTGGTATTGAAGAGTTTATTCCGGCGAACTACTTAGCGAAGCGCGGTAAAAAACCCAAGGATTTATATAAGCTTGGTGATGAAGTCGAGGTTGTCATCAGAAAAATAAATCCGAGACTACGGAGAATAATTCTTACTGAAAAAGAAATACTACGTAAGCAGGTAGTAAAAAAGAAGGAAGTAGTGAAACCTAAAACCACTGATAAATTTACTATTGGTGATATTCTCGGTATAAAAAACAAACTCAAAAAAAAGTAGGTAAATCTCTTTCGTAAGTTAATATTGCCGAAAATATTCAATTTAGGCTGCAAATTAAATCAGTATGAAGGTTTTTGTCTGCTCCAAAAATTTGCAGACATTAAAGACCTCGTTATTGTAAACACTTGTTGTGTTACTAAAGAAGCTGAGATAAAATCATTAAGGAAATTTCGACAATCGATCAAACGATATCCAAACAGTAAAATTATTGCAACTGGTTGCGCATGCAGGATTTATCCTGAGAAGTTTTCTGCAGCTTATCAAGTGATTGATAATGTTCAGAGAAATTATTTGATTAAGGGTATACTTCCCGCGCCAGAAAAATCAAAGTTCTTTTTAAAAATTGAAGATGGTTGTAATAGCAACTGCACATATTGCATAGTTGCAAAGGTCAGAAATAAAATCGGGAGCAAAACAATAAATAGTATTAAAAAGGAGATTCAGTGGGCAATTTCGCTCGATTATAAAGAGATTGTTCTGGTTGGTGCAAATATTGGGCTATATGGGATTGATATGGGGCTGCATTTAACTGATTTATTGCAGGCATTAAGGGATATACCTGATCTACCTCGTATAAGACTTTCATCAATAGAACCAAAATTTATAGATTCAGAATTGATCAAAGGTCTCAAAGATTTATCTGTGTGCCGCCATTTTCATATACCAATACAGAGTGCTGATGACCATATTCTATCCCGGATGGGAAGAGGTTATGATGCTGCACATCTAAAAAGAAGTCTCGATTTAATCAGTAGAAATTTTGACGACATAGCAATAGGTGGAGATATTATTGTTGGTTTTCCAGGTGAAGGAGAGGAAGAGTTTTTAAACACATATAAGTTTATAGAATCCAATTCTTTTACCCACCTTCATGTATTTCCTTACTCACCACGACCTGGTACTGAAGCGTATGATTTGGGCGATCCGGTATTGCAGGAGGAAAAGAAGCGGCGGCTCTGGGAACTTAAAAATTTAATTGCTGAGAAAAACTATCAGTTCAGGAAAAATTTGCTTGGTAAAACATTTGATATTATTGTTGAAAAGCATAATGGCTTTGCTTCTGGTTTGACTGATAATTATATTCGGGTGGAGGTTAATAGCGATTATGATAAGAATACACTTATAAAAATAAAGATCAACGAAGTTTCAAGGAACAAGACCTTTGGTTCTATATAAATACAGTTACCCGATTAATTTTTTGCAGAGGCAAAAATGAATAAAAAGTTTTTCATTAAAACCTTTGGCTGCCAGATGAATAAAAATGATTCTTCAATTATTGCGCAGATACTACAAAATAATGGCTATGGATGTGCACAGGATCCGAAAAATGCAGATATATTTATTATCAATACATGTTCTGTCAGAGAACATGCTGAACAGAGGGCATTAGGTTACATTTCGTCACTAAAAAATTGGCGAACAAAGCAGGGAAGGATTTTGGCTGTAGTAGGTTGTATGGCTAAGCGCTTAGCAGATGATATTGCTGTAAAATTTCCGTTCGTTGATCTGATATTGGGACCTGATTCATTTCGAAAGATTAGTGGCTTTGTAAGCGAAATCTATTCAAAAAACATAAAAATCATTGAGACATCATTCAGTGGAGAAACATATTGTGGTATTTATCCAAAAAGGATTGGAGTATCAGATTTTGTCTCTATTATGAGAGGGTGCAATAATTTTTGTTCATATTGTATTGTACCTTATGTTAGGGGTGAAGCAAGGTCAAGACCCATGGACGATATAGAAAAAGAAATAGAAAATCTCGTTGATAATCGTGTGAAAGATATTACTCTTTTAGGCCAGAATGTGAATGAATATTCATATAATAAAATTGATTTGGCTGGTTTGTTAAATACAGTTGCCAAAATCCATGGATTGTTCAGATTGAGATTCTTAACATCCCATCCTAAGGATTTAAATGATTCAATTATTCATGCAGTCAAAATGAATAAAAATATTTGTGAGTGGTTTCATCTACCATTGCAATCTGGAAGCAATCGTATTTTAAAATTGATGAATAGGCATTATACAAAAGAGGAATATTTAAAACTTATAAAAAAAATACGAGAAGAAATTCCAGATGCTACAATCACCACAGATGTGATTGTAGGTTTTCCTACAGAAACAGAGGAAGAATTTATGGAGACAATGTCTATTATGGAAGAGATTGGGTTTGACAATGCTTACATGTATCGTTATTCACCACGTAAAAGGACAAAAGCATATGAGTATGAATCTCTGCCTGAACAAGTGATAAAGAGTCGATTAGAAAAAATGATAGCATTTCAGGGTGAAATTATTATTGAAAAGGCAAAACAGATGATCAATAAAAAATTCGAGGTGCTGTTCGAATCGAGCGCAAGGCACGGTGCAACCCGAGGCAAGACCAGGGGGAATAAGGATGTCATTGTCGAACAGGATATCTGCCCGGGAGAGGTGCGTGAGGTTATTATAAAAGAGGTGAAGGGAAGAACACCAAAGGGACAGGCTACTTTTTAGAATAGCAAGTAACTATTCTACATCAGATAATAATTAGATATAAAAAGTAGCCTGTCCCCTTAGAATCATGAAAGACCTGAATAAATATATTGACCAGACAATTTTAAAGCCTGAGACAACTGAAAAAGAGATTTTAGAATTTTTAGAGGGTGTTAAAAAATACAAATTCTGTGCAGCTGTTATCAACCCTTGCTGGGTAGAATTTGTGTGTAAAAATTTACCCAATGGAATCAAGATCTGCAGTGTTGTGGATTTTCCATTAGGCGCCTCGAGCACAAAAAATAAGACTTTTGCAACTGAAGATTTGATTAAAAAAGGTTGTGATGAGATTGATATGGTGATGAATATTGGCAGATTTAAGGACAAAAATTTTAAATATGTGAGTAAAGAAATAAAAGCAGTTGTTAGGGCAGCCCAGGGAAGAATTGTAAAGGTCATTATTGAGACCTGTTTATTGACTGATGATGAAAAGAGGGCTGCAACAAATATTATAAAGCAAAGTGGAGCTAAATTCGTAAAGACTTCAACCGGTTTTTCAAAACAAGGTGCTAATATAGAAGATGTTAAAATGCTCAGACAGATTGTTGGACCTGATTTTGGAGTAAAGGCATCAGGTGGCATAAGAGATTACACTTTTGTAACAGAATTGATCAAGGCAGGTGCAAATCGTGTAGGTACTTCTACTGGTGTGAAGATAATGGAAGAGTTTAAGCGCACAGCGTAGAGCGTAATGCGACTTCATTAGTAAGCAGTATGCAGTAAGCACTAGGCAGTATATTTACTCATACTAAACGAATTAAGCGATCATATCATTCAGAAAAACTCCGTAATATCGAGACTTTTTGAAATCACCCCTTGACAAATCCCGATTTTCCACTATAATATAGTGTCAGAAAGGAGGTGCAAATTTAATGACAAAAGTTACTGTTTATGAGGGCGAATCGTTTGAGAATGCAATTCGTCGCTTTCGTAAATCGGTTGAACGTGCCGGTATTTTAAGAGATGTTAAAAGGCACGAAATTTATGAAAAACCGAGCGAAAAGAGAAAAAGGCGTCTTATTGCAGCACGTAAAAAAGAATCGAAACGGCGCAGGGAGGAATTATAGGAAGAACCCATGCCGAAGAGGTTTTAGAACTCCCCAAGGTCCTGAACATACTTGCAGATTTGTGCCAGATTGAAACCACAAAACAGAGGGCGAGGTGTTTTTTACCATATAAAACACAAGCTGCAGCAGAGTTTGAGATAAACAGGGTAAACGATTTACAAAAACTTGGTGAGTTTGTCCATCTTAACATACCGTTCGAACCTGGTTTTCTTAAGAAAGAATTGCCAGTTTTGCTTTGTTTAAGCGAAGAACTCCTTATTAGGTTAAAAGATTGGTTTATCTTTGTCCGTAATCTAAAAAATAGATTTAACAAAACTCCAGTTAAAAATTTCTTTAGCAAATTAAATAATTATGATAATATTATAGAAGAAATTAGCGCTAATATAGATGACAATAAACAAATTCGAGATAAGGCGTCTGATGAATTGTATAATATTAGAGTGCACAAGAGAAAAATCAAAAATAAGATTCGCGAGACATTAAATAATCTGTTGATGAACCGATCAAATCTCTTTACTGATACGAATATTGTTGAAAGGGACGGCAGATACGTACTTCCAGTCAAAAGAAATTTTAAAAAGGATGTACATGGCGTAGTTCATTCTTATTCAAACTCAGGTGAAACAGTCTTTATTGAACCTATAGGAATAACTGATGATTATGCGCAATTTGTGGAATTGAATGAAAGGGAAAAGCAAGAGATTGAAAAAATCCTGAAGAAGCTTACTAATATTATTCGTTCTCGAATGCATGATATTGAGCAGGATATCGAAACTATTATTGATATTGACCTTTTGCTCGCCAAAGTGCGATTTGCAGAAGATTTGAATGCGACAATTCCCATTTTTTTAGATCATTTGAACATAGTGAATGGATTTCATCCTATTTTAAAAAGGGTTAATGAGAATGTGGTTAAACTCAACTTGAAAATGAATTCAAAGAAAAGAATTCTTTTGATCTCAGGACCAAATGCCGGTGGTAAAACAGTAGTTTTAAAAACAGTGGGTGTAATTGAACTGATGGCAAAATGTGGTCTGTTCATTCCTGCTGAAGAAGGAACTACTATACCTTTTTATGATGGTGTTTACTCTGATATTGGTGATGAGCAGAGTATTGAATCCCGCCTTTCTACGTTTGCAGCCCATATTAATCAGATAAAAGAAGCTTTAAACGGTAGCGAAAATTCTCTTGTTCTATTAGATGAGCTTATGAGTCAGACCTCAGTAGAAGAAGGTTCAGCCCTTGCCGCAGCAATAATGGAGGAGTTTGCACGTAAGAAAAGCACAGTTCTTGCGACAACTCATAATGAAGACTTAAAGATATTTGTGAGCAGAAGGTCGGATATGATAAATGGTGGTATGGAATTTACAGATAGACCGACATATAGATTCATTTTGGGTGTACCACAACCAAGTAATGCCCTTAAATTAGCGAGTAATTTAGGTATTAGTAAAAGCGTTATTGAAAATGCACTTAGATATCTTGATAAAGATAAGATGTCACTCAATAAATTGTTTGAGGATTTATCTAAAGAACTAAAGGCAGTCCAGGAAGAGAGGCAAAAATTATCTGTTCTAATACAGGATTATGAATCCAGGTTTAAAGAATTAAATGCAAAAAAGAAAAAAGAATTGGAGGGATTAAAAACTAAATACAAGAAAGAGCTCATTCAGGCAAAGAGGAGTATAGAGAAATTAATAAAAGATCTGCAAAAGCAAGGACCAAAACCAGAAGCTGTGCATGAGATAAGGCAATTTTTCAATAAAAAACTCCATGTTGATGAGGTTTATGAACCTTATTATCCACAAATAGGAGAGATTGTCAGGATTAGAGATCTGAAAAGGGTTGGACAGGTTATTGAAGAACAAGGTGATAAATTTAAGGTGAGTCTTGAAAACATATATTACTGGGTAGATTCCAGAGATATAGAATCGATTAAAGCAAATAATTAGTGTAGAGTATGAGGTCCACTATATGATTGAGAAGGAAAAGATCGAAGAGATAAAAAGGCAGACTGATATAGTCGCAGTAATATCCCAGTATATTAAATTGAGGAAAGTGGGGAAGAACTATCGGGCACTATGCCCCTTTCATACTGAAAAGGATCCGTCCTTTTATGTAAACCCGGATAAGGGAATATTTTATTGTTTTGGGTGTAAAAAAGGTGGGAACGCAATTACTTTCCTTATGGAATATGAAAAATTAGATTTTCCAGCTGCGGTTAGAAGATTGGCAAAAAATCTTGGTATTGAGATTGATACGACAAAGGGCTTGAAATATAAGGAAATATATGAGGTAAATGAGCTGGCATGTCAATTTTATTCTCTCTGTTTGACAAAAGAGATTGGGAAAAAAGGACAGCATTATCTGAATGAGCGTAAGATTGACATGACTAAATTGAAGGATTTTAGACTTGGCTATGCACCTGGTTCTGGCGGGCTTGTAACCTTTATGCGGCAAAAGGGTATTTCAATAGAAAAACTTAATAAGGCTGGTCTTATTTATACATCTGCTTCCTACAGACAAATGAATCGTGAAATATTTAGAGATCGACTTATTTTTCCGATCTACAATGTTTCTGGAAGGGTGATTGGTTTTGGGGGACGTGGAATTGATGATTATATAAAGCCAAAATATCTTAATTCTCCTGAAACGCCAACATTTAAAAAGGGAGAGGTTCTTTACGGCTTGTACCAATCAAAGGATAATATAAGAACAAAAGGTGAAGCGATTATTGTTGAGGGCTATTTTGATCTATTAAGTCTGTTTCAGAAGGGTATTAATAATGTTTGTGCACCTTTAGGTACTTCATTGACTGAAAAACAGGCAGTATTAATTTCACGATTTTCAAATAAGGTTAATATTCTATTTGATGGAGATTTATCTGGAATTAAAGCTGCGTTGCGAGCGATTGGTTTGCTTATTAATGCCCAGGTTGATGTATTTGTGACATCTTTGCCAACCGGATCTGATCCTGATACATTCATAAATCAAAATGGTGTGGATAAATTGCGGGAAGTTATTGATGGAGCACAAGACTTTTTCCATTTTTACAAGAAGGCTGTTAAAATTGATACTGTTGAACAAGAAGTTGTTTTAATAAAGGATTTAATACAGATAATTAGTAGTATTCGAGATGGGATAAGATATGATCGCTATCTCAAATATATCTCCCGTGTCTTTGATATTCCAATTGACACGATAATGAAAGAAATGGCAAGTAAGAAAAAAACATCAGTGAAAAGTGTTCGTGATTTTAAAATTACACAAGAAGAGAAAGTGATGGCAATGATACTAAATGCAAGGGAATATTTTTCACTGGTTAAAGATTTTTTGAAACCTGAGGATTTTAATGAAGATGGTTTAAAGCGGCTCTATAATTTGTTGTTAAGAGATAAAAATTTTGATATTTATGATTTATCTGAAGTGATAAGCGAAACTTTAAGAGAAAAATTGCTTTCAATGATAATGAAAGAAGAAGCAGTGCCCAAACAGGCTTTTTTAGAGGCTCTGATTCGTTATAAGAGTGGTATTGAAGAGAAGAGGATCAGGTCAAAGATAAGTGAAGCCCAGGTTAAAGGGGATGAACAAGCCACGACAAAATATTTTAAGCAACTTAATGCTCTTAAGCAAAAGACGCTTAAGATTGATTTAGATAAAGTAACAACAGATAGTGATTTATAAAATTTTAAAATTCGCAGAGCGTGCAGGACTATCGTTGAGTTCAAAGAATTGTTTTCTCAGCGATTTTGGCGGAATTTCAGTGGTCTCTGCGTAATTTATAAAAAAGGAGAGTGAAATTGAAATTTTCTCGAAAAATATTTAATAAAGCAAAATCAGCAGGAAAAATTTCCCTTAAGGACATTAACAAGTTAATACCTGATAAAACTACACCAGAAGAGATCGATGAAATTTTAGCTATATTGTCAAAGCATAATATAACTATTGTACAGCAAGGTAAAAAAGCACCTGCTAAACGCGCTCGTCCAAAAACTTCTTTGAGACCTGAAGAACCTATTAGGGCTTATTTTAAAGAACTTGCTAAATATGATCTTTTGACCAAGGAAGAAGAGTACGAGTTAGCAGTAAAAATTGAAACTGGGTACAGGATGATTGAACGTCAATTTCTACCTTTCCCTTGCGCAATTCATGAAATCCTTGAAGTATGTAGGCAAGTCGAACAATGCCACAAAAGCCTTGACCAGATTTCACGTGTTGAAATTGAGGCAATGATGGATAAACGAACATTTTGGGCAGAACGTCAGCGTTTTGTGCGTCGTGTTAAATCAATACAAAAGGATTATGATTCACTTATCCAGCTCTACAAGAAATATCGCAAGGATAAATCAAAGACAATTGAGTGGCGGATATTTGAGAAAGAAGAAAGGATTTTAAGGAAACTGTCTATTCTGTCCTTACAGCATAATGTGGTTAATGTAGCAATACATATTTTTAAAGAAAGGATAGAAAGGTTAAAGATAGTTGAGAAGACTCTACCTAAACTGAGAAATAAAGACGAAATAAGTATACATACAAAGGAAAGAAGGTCTTTATTAAAAGAACTCAGTATTGACAGCAACATTAGAGAAGAGACAGTGATGATTGTGGGGTCCTGGGAGAGTTTAATAAATCGTGCAAGGCAGAGAATGATCGAAGGTAATATGAGGCTAGTTATTTCTATTGCCAAAAAATATGTGAATCGCGGGCTGGAATTTGCTGATCTTGTTGGTGAGGGGAATAATGGTCTTATCAAAGCTGTTGAAAAATTCGATTATAGAAAAGGATATAAGTTTTCTACGTATGCTACATGGTGGATAAGACAGGCGATTACTCGCGCTATTGGCGATCAGGCAAGGACAGTACGGGTTCCTGCACATATACTTGACACCATGAATAAGGTTGCCCGAGCCCAACGCGATATGATTCAGGATTTGGGAAGGGAGCCTACAGTTGAGGAAATTGCCGGCCGTCTTGATATCCCAACAGATAAAGTAAGGATGGCACACAATATTTCATTGATTCCAATCTCTCTTGATAAGCCCATAGATGACGAGGAATCGAGTTTTGTAGGCGATTTTATCAAAGATCCTCTGGCTGATTCGCCATCACGAAGAGCCGCTATATCGGTTTTAAAAGATCGTTTTAATGAAATTTTGAAAGATTTGCCCAAGAGGGAGGAGAAGATAATAAGATTACGATTTGGCTTAAATGATGGTTTGCCAAAGACTCTGGAAGAAGTTGGCCAGATGTTTAATATAACAAGAGAAAGGGTAAGGCAGATTGAGGCAAAGGCATTGAAAAAACTCCGTCATCCAACACGACTGCGTAAATTACAGATGTACAAGGATTTGATTGATTAGATAGACAGTTCAAATTTCAAATTGGATATTGAATCATAAGATGCCTATCCTTGTCCTACTGTGTGAAATGATGAAATGTGAAATGGGGTCAATCTACAATCTACAATGTTTTAATCTCTTGACTCTTTGTTTATTTTGAATATAATAGCCTATGAAAAAATCGAGAAGTGTTTTAAAGAACATTAGAAAGTCGGCGCGGCGCCGTAAGACTAATTTTATTAAAAAAAGGAAATTGAAGAGCGCAATTAAAAAGATTAATAAGATCAAGACAAAAAAAGCGGCGTTAAAGTCTTATCCTGAAGTTCAGGCGATAATCGACAAGTCAATTCAGGATGGTCTTATTAAAAAGAATACCGCGGCTCGTTATAAATCGCGTCTCTTAAAGCACATAAACAGTCTAAAATAATTACCCCCAAAAAAGTAGTCCTAAAACCAAAGAAAAAAAATAATCGCGGGCTGCCTTGTTCTGTATAAGGTGGACAGATGCATGGAATATTCTTTTATATAGATTGTATAGAAGAATGAAGGAGGAAAAATGAACAAGACCTTTTTGTTTGGTTTAATAATAGTGTCGCTTGGTTTGGTTTCTGGATTAACGCTTTTCAGCTCAAGTGATGCATTGAATCTAAATATCCCAATTGTGGATATGAAAGGAAGATTAGGTAAATGTCAGGTTGATATACTTGACATGGATGATAATGTTGTTGGCAGTGCATATCGGTTTGTTTTCATTAATAAAAATTACTTTTCACTGCCGATTAAGGTAAAAATAAAAGAGAAGGTGGATGATTATGATCTGTTGCGTGTTAAGGTAACATTTAAAAGTGAAATGCAGATTTATTCACTTTATCAACTCCAGGATAGGATGGTTGTAAAAATTCTTGGTCAGAATGAATTCATCAAAGGGACACCGATTCATTATCGTATCCTTGTTCAGAATCAGAAGACTAACGAACCTATTAAAGATGCTGAAGTGAAGATTACTCTTAAGATGAAGGGAGCAGAAAAAGAGGTTTTCAATGGAGTAACAGATAGATCGGGAACATGCAAGACAGATTTTAGTCTTTCTGATGATATTGAAAATGCGGATCTGCATTTTGAGATTGCATCAGATATTGGCAGGGACGAATATGATACAAGCATAAAATTATTGAGCGGTAATCTTACTTATCTTGTTACTGATAAACCAATTTATCAACCAGGTCAGAGAATACATATTCGTACACTCTCATTACGCAAACCAGAGCTTTGTGCAGTAGAGGGCGATGATCTCACTTTTGAAATCGAGGATAGTAAAGGTAATAAAGTATTTAAAAAACTATTAAAAACCGATGATTTTGGCACAGCATATATCGAGTTTCTGCTCGCTGATGAGGTCAATTTTGGTGATTATACAATAAGGGCAATACTAGCAGGAGAGAAGATTGAAAAGACTGTGAAAGTAGAGAAGTATGTACTTCCAAAGTTCAAAATCACATTGAAAACAGAAAAAGAGTTCTACTTGCCTGGAGAACACATGACAGGAGA
>Ga0114920_10000744_pt1 | contig 14359 bp, 12 predicted proteins | sample ChitaG_FD_88683 | JGI IMG/M metagenome (GOLD analysis project Ga0114920, IMG submission 88683) | Deep subsurface microbial communities from South Pacific Ocean to uncover new lineages of life (NeLLi) - Chile_00310 metaG | ecosystem: Environmental > Aquatic > Marine > Oceanic > Sediment ... | reverse complement strand
CTCGAGAAGTTCAAAAGTTTTTTCGACGATACCCAAGGTTATCCACTCACCTCCCCCATTATCACCCGCCTTATGAACTTCCACACTCAAAACCGTGACCTCAATACCGGTTACCTCATATCCGGGGGCATCGGTGACCCTCACCTCAATAGTGCCCGTTTTGGCTTCGGCTTCGGTGCAGCTAGCGCCAGCCAGCCCCAGACCAGCCAGCAGGCTCAGAGCGGTGATGGCAGTAATAATTTTTTTCATCTCTCCCCTCCCCCCCTTCTATCTGCTTATGCCAATGTACATTATAATGAAGGGTAAGGCAAATTGTTACCCAGAATACACATGGCAGTATCCAGCCTTAAACTGGCCACCTTGCCAAATGAGATTGTATTATATTATCCTTAAGTCGTTTTTAGGAGGGCTTTAAGATGTGGGAAACAATAGGTAGCTGGCTTTTGGAACACGGCATTCCCATTCTCATCGTTATCGTGCTGTCTTATGTGGGCTACCGGATAGCCAAGCCAATGATGCACCGCTTTATAGCCCGATTTGTCCAGATCAGGGGCAAAGGGCGTCGTGCTAAAGAAGAACTGGCCAAAAGGTCACAGACACTAAGCGGCATCCTTACCAGCACCCTGGGCGTAATCATCGTCTTCATCGCCCTATTCATGATTCTGTCTGAACTAGGGGTAGATATTGGCCCGCTCTTGGCCGGTGCCGGCGTCATCGGCATCGCCATCGGCTTTGGTGCCCAGAACATAATAAAGGATATCTTAAATGGGTTATTTATCCTGCTTGAGGACCAGTACAACAAGGGTGATGTGGTCAAGGTGGCCGGCATCGCCGGTCTGGTGGAGAATGTCAACCTGAGGAGAACCGTTCTTCGCGACCTTGACGGCATTGTCCACAGCATCCCCAATGGCCAGATTACCACCGCCAGCAACTATACCCGGGACTGGGCTAGGGTTAACCTGGATGTTCCGGTAGCCTATGGCGAGAACCTTGACCGGGTCATGGCGGTGATAAACAGGGTAGGCCAGGAGCTGGCCCAGGACGATTATTTTGGTAAGTTTATCAAAAGCCCACCGAAGGCACTCAGAGTCAATAGCTTTGGCGATTCCGGCATTGAGATAAAGATACTGGGCGATACCAAGCCCATGAAGCAGTGGGAGGTAACCGGTGAGCTGAGAAAGCGGCTTAAAGAGGCCTTTGATGAAGAGGGCATCGAGATTCCCTGGCCCCACGTCAAGCTCTACTTTGGCCAGCCGGATAAGAGCCTTAATCCGTAGGCCGCTTGTTTTCTAGCCAGGCAGTGGCTATAATCCTAGGCCAAGAAAGGAGACCCAGCAAATGCCGTCATACGCCTTTTTCCAGAAGAAGTTTGTCCCCCTGGCTGAGGCCAAGATTGGTGTTATGACCCACGCCCTTCACTACGGCACGGCCCTTTTTGAGGGTATCAGGGGCAACTGGAACAGCCAGCAAAAACAGATGCACATCTTCCGCCTCAAGGAACACTACCAGCGGCTTGAGAGCGGCTGCCGGCTGCTCAAGATTAAGCTGCCCTACTCGGCAGATGAGTTGTGCCGGCTAACGGTTGAGCTGGTCCAAAGGTGTGGTTTTGAAGAGGACATCTATATCCGCCCCCTGGCCTATAAGAGCTCTGAAGCCCTGGGTGTCCGCCTCCACGACCTGGAGGCTGATTTCCTGGTCTTTGCCATCCCCTGGGGACGCTATCTGGACATGGACACCTGCCGTTGCTGCGTCTCTTCCTGGCGGCGTCCTGATGACAATGTAATCCCGCCCCAGATCAAGTCCACCGGCATCTACATCAATAGCGCCCTAACCAAAACAGAGGCCATAGAAAACGGCTTTGACGAGGGCATTATGCTGTCGCCAGAGGGCTATGTCTCGGAGGGCAGTGGTGAGAACATCTTCCTGGTGATAGATGGGCAGCTGGTTACCCCGGCCATTTACAATAATATCCTGATGGGCATTACCCGGGATACAGTAATCAGACTGGCCCAAAACGAACTGGGTATCGAGACCATAGAGAGGTCAGTGGTCCGCAGCGAGCTCTACACCGCCAGCGAATGCTTTTTGACGGGCACCGCCGCCCACATAACCCCGGTAGCCGAAATAGACAACCGCAGGATAGGCAGTGGTGGCATTGGCAAGATAACAGGTAAGCTACAGAAGCTCTACTTTGCTGTCATCCGAGGCGATAACCCCAAATACCTGGCCTGGTGTACCCCGGTCTATAAAAAGTAACTTTTGGGGAGGTCCAATGAATGAGGCCTTGGCCCTGATTATTGCCTATCTCCTGGGCTCTATTCCCTCAGCCTATATTGCCTCTCGCTGGCTCACCGGCAGGGATATCCGCCAGATGGGCGGTGGCAACATCGGTAGTATAAATACATTTCGCGAGGTGGGGCTCTGGGCCGGTATTATTGTAGGCGTAGTTGATATTGGTAAGGGGGCGGCGGCAGTGGCCATTGCCTACGGGCTACTGGAGGTTTCCCCGCCTTTTGTGCTGCTGGCCGGGCTGATGTCAGTCGTGGGTCATAACTGGATGGTCTGGCTCAAATTCGGCGGTGGTAAGGGCCTGGCCGCAGCCGCAGGTGCCCTGGCTGTCATCATGCCCCTATATGGCTATGTAACCGAATTCCTCATCTTCCTGGGCATAATTATTGTGCCCCTGATAATCACCGGCAATATTGCCCTGTCGGCAAGTTTTGGTCTTCTTGCCCTGCCCGTAATCACCTGGTTGGCCACAAAGTCGGGCTTGGCCACCATTCTGGCCGTAGCCCTTCTGTTGCTGATAGGGCTAAAATACCTGCCCACCGCCCGGGCCACCCTGCGTAGAGCAGGGTCAGCAAGCGACCTTATCTTCGACCGGCGGCAAAAAGAAAGGGATAGAGAAAGAAGGAAGAAAACCTAACCCCGGGCCTGCCTTGCCTTCAGAGTCTTGACCAGCCAGATAACCTGGCAGCTTTCCTCAAGGGCGGCGGTGTACTTGTAGGCCTCGTCAATTAGCTGCCCGGCGGCAAAAGTGCCGTGGCCATAAATCAAAACAATTCGGTGCTCCTTGAGCCCCTGGGCAATAATCTCGGCCAAACAGCCCGGCCTGGTGTCCATATTGCAGCCCAGCACCGGAACCCGACCAACCTCAGCAAGCACTTCAGCCCCATCGGGCACAATCTCGGTTTCGGTCATTGACAGGGCGATAGCATGCGGTGGATGGGCATGGACAATAGCCAGGGCCGGGGTCTGGTGATAAATAGCCCGGTGGACGGGCAGTTCTACTGAGGCCAGCGGGGTGGCGCGGTCGTTTCTGTTTAGGCCGGTCTCGATTAAATCCGGTTCCTCCAGGCTGCCCAGCTGGCTGCCCCGGCGGGTAATGATAATGCGGTCGCCCAAACGGATACTCAGATTGCCACTGTGAGAGGAAACAAGTCCCCGCCGGAAAAGGTCACCGCCGATGGTCTGAAACTGGGCTAATATCACGGCCGCCTCCGGGTCTAAAAGCTATGACAGTTAATAATCTATACCCTTGGGCGCCAGAAAGCAAACAACCTAGGTCAATTGCCTGATGACGGCAATCACCCGGCCCTGAATCTCAATATCCTCAGGGGCAACATATATTGGTCTCAGCTGGCTATTGGCCGGCTGGAGCCGAATTCGGCCCGGCTCGGCATAGAACTTTTTAAGAGTTACCTCTTTCTCCAGCCTAAGCCATATAGCGGCCAGCTCACCGTTGTCAACTACACTGACCGACTGCATCAACACTATATCACCATCATTAATCAGGGCGTCTATCATTGAGGAGCCCTTCACCCTTAGGGCGTAAACACCACGTTTGCCCCGGACCAGGTCTTCGGTCACCTCCAGGGTATCGGCGCCAGCAGTAACATCCCAGGTGTCCGCTCCAGGCACTGGTATCGGCTCACCAGCCGCTATCTGCCCGACTAAGGGGATGAGAACCCTATGCCCTGGAGATAGAGACCGGTCTAGTAGCTCAATGCCCCGAGATAGCTCACGGTGGCGACGGATATAGCCCTGCCTCTCCAGTATATTCAGGTTGTAACTGACCACCGATGTTGAGCTAAGGCCGCAGCCGTTTACTATATCCCTGATGGTTGGTGGGTAGCCCCTCTCGGCCAAAAAACGGCCGATAAAGCTAATTATTTTCCGCTGTTTTAATGACAGTGAACTCAATTTCTTCCCTCACCAAGCAGTGGTGTTGGAACATTTGTTCTATTACTTTAGCCCAAAATGCTTCCTTTGTCAATACCTAAAACCGGGAAGAACTACTTAGGCCGAAGCTGCCTTCTGGGCCTCGTTCAGCTTTTTAAGCAGGCGTGATTTGCGCCGGGCGGCATTGTTGGGGTGAATAATCCCCTTCTCGGCTGCCCTATCTAGAGAGCTTACGGCGGCAATTACCGCCTCCTGGGCTGACTTTGGCTCACCGGAGAAGATAAGCTTTTCCGCCTTTATTATATTGGTCTTGGCCTGGCTTTTAATAGGCTTATTTCTCAGGCTCTTCTTCTGGGTTACCCGCACCTGTTTTTGGGCTGCCTTGGTATTGGGCAAGTATCTACCTCCTTCGTTTTCTAACTTTTATTTGGGGACTAGTTTTTACCATGGCCTCATCGCCTACTCGATTGGCGCTGATAACACCACGGACGCTCTCAATCCTAACCATGAGCCGGCTTAGCTGGGCCAGCCCCCTGGTCTCTAAAGTAAAACAGAGGGTTGTGGTACGGTCCTCATGCTCGGTAACGGTCATGTTGGCAATATTAACCTTCTCCTCAGCCACGATGGCCGAGATATCCCGTAGCAGGCCCACCCTATCCCAGGCCTCCACCTGGACGGCCACCGGGTAGAGCGAACCGGGCTGCCCCCAGGCCACCTTGATAAGCCTCTCCTTCTCCTCCTCATTGACGACATTGTAGCAATCCTGACGGTGGACGGTCACCCCACGACTGCGGGTAACATAGCCCACAATCTTATCACCGGGGACGGGATGGCAGCACCGGGCGATGTTGGTCAGCAAAGCGCCGACCCCCGTCACCTGAACCGCCGAGACCGGGGGCTTGGGCAGGGTAACCTCGGCAACCAGCCGCGGCTGCTCAGCCTGGGCGGCCAGTTTCAGGGCAATCTGGTGGACGGTGATGCCGCCGTAGCCAATGGCCGCCAGAAAGTCATCCTGGTTTTCATACCTAAACTGCTTGGCCAGCGCCTCCCGCCCACTCATCTTGACGCCGAGCTGCCTTAGCTGCTTCTCCAGAAGCTCACGACCGCGCTCAATGTTCTCGACCCTCTCCCCTCGCTTGAACCACTGCCGGATCTTCTCCCGGGCGTGGGATGTCTTGATATAACCCAGATGGGGGTTCAACCAGTCCCGGCTGGGGCCCTTGTCCCGTTTGGTCTCGATAATCTCAACAACATCACCGTTAGCTAGCTGATAATCAAGGGACACCAGCCGGCCATTCACCTTGGCGCCAACACAACGGTGCCCCAGCTCGGTATGAATCCGGTAGGCAAAGTCCAGTGGCGTCGCCCCGCTGGGCAAGTCCTTTATCTCGCCCTTGGGCGTGAAGACAAAGACCTGGTCAATAAAAATATCCGTCTTAACCGATTCCAGAAACTCTTCAGCGCCGCTGAGCTCGCGGTGCCAGTCGATTAGCTGGCGCAGCCAGCCTATTCTCTCCTCAAAGTGGCTATCCTTCTTTTCTCCCTCTTTATAGCGCCAGTGAGCGGCCATGCCATACTCGACGATATGGTGCATCTCCCGGGTTCTAATCTGAACCTCCAAGGGGGTTCTCCCCAGGCACATAACGGCGGTATGCAGCGATTGGTAGCCGTTGGGCCTGGGGTTGGCGATAAAGTCGTCAAAGGCCCCGGGTAGCGGGTGCCACAGGCTGTGGATAATACCCACCGCATTATAGCAATCGGGCACCGTGTTAACCAATACCCTCAAGGCCAATAGGTCATAGATATCATCAAAGTGCTTGCCCAGGGCGGCATACCTCTCCATCTTCTGGTGAATGCTGTAGATGTGCTTGGGCCGGCCCAATATCTCGGCCTCTAGGCCCACCTGGCCAAACTCCTTCCTTAAGATTTCAATTACCTGGGCGATAAACCGCTCCCGCTGGGTTCGCCGGGCGGCCACCAGACTGGCCACCTGACGGTACCGGCGCGGCTCAAGATAACGGAAGGCCAGATCCTCCAGCTGCCACTTTAATTCCCAGATGCCCAGGCGGTGGGCCAGGGGGGCGTATATCTCCAGCGTCTCACGGGCAATGCCCCGCCTTTTCTCGGAAGATAGGGCATCCAGGGTGCGCATATTATGCAGCCGGTCGGCCAGCTTGATAAAGACGACGCGCAGGTCCTCGGCCATGGCCACCAGCATCTTCCTCAGGTTCTCGGCCTGCTGCTGCCGGGAGGCGGCGCCACCCCGCCGCTCTATCTCTCCGGGAATCTTAAGGGAGAGCTTGCCCAGCTTGGTAGTGCCATCAACCAGCTTGGCTATCTCCTTGCCGAATCCCTTCTCAATCTGGGTCAGGGATATATCGCTGTCCTCGGGAACATCATGAAGCAGGGCCGCCGCCAGGGAACTGGCATCCAGCTGGAGCTCGGCCAGGATAAGGGCCACCTGTAGGGGATGTTCAACAAAGGGCTCGCCCGATTTACGCAGCTGCCCCTCATGTGCCTTAAGGGCAAAGTCATAGGCCGCCTCAACCACCTTTGCCTTTTCCGGCGGAAGATAGCCCCCAACCTTCTCAGAAAGCTCGCTGAAATTCATCACCCTTACCTATTAGTTACCCTTAAGTATAACGCAATCAGGTTGGCTCGTGCAAAATGCAAAATGTTTATCAACCTCACCCCCTTTGGATTCTTATTAGGTAACCCCATCCCCTTATCAAGGGGAAGGGGACAAAGGGGATGGGGAATTATTATTTTAGAGGGGCTAACGCCCCTCTTAGACACCCCAGAGAATACCTGGGGGCTTGGCCCCTCTTAGGCACCTCTTTAGACCGACCTCCTTGAAAGTGGGGGAGATTTTGAGAGGGGGTTCCGCCCCCTCTCATCTACATTCCCCCTTCCCTTACAAGGGAAGGGGGTTAGGAGGATAGGTTGCTAAGCAGTCGGAATAAATTTAGATTTGGCTCCACCTTTACAAAGCCGGCCCTAATCTTGTATCCTAGCCTAAAATGAAGCAAGAAAAAGCCAGATTATATCAGGCACCGCGGGGCACCGCCGATATCCTGCCTGAGGAGCAGGCCTGCTGGCGCTATATTGAGCAAGAAGTGGTCAGTATCTGCCGGCTCTACGGCTATGAGCGCATTGACACCCCGGCCTTTGAGGATACCCGGTTATTTAGCCGCAGCATCGGTGAGGAGACCGACATTGTATCCAAGGAGATGTACACCTTTAGCGACCGCGGCGGCAACCAAATAACCCTTAGGCCCGAGGGCACGGCGCCGGTTTGCCGCGCCTATCTGGAGCACGGCCTTAAAAACCGGCCCAAGCCGGTCAGGCTCTACTATCTGGCCCCTATCTTCCGGTACGAAAGGCCCCAGTCGGGCCGATACCGCCAGCACCACCAGTTTGGCTATGAAGCCATCGGTGACGGCGACCCGGCCCTTGACGCCGAGGTTATAGATATGGCCTGGCGGTTCTTCCGGTCGCTGGGCCTTGAGCGGCTTTCCCTCCAGCTCAACAGCATCGGCTGCAAGAAGTGCCGGCCGGGGTACTTTATGGCCTTAAAGGCTTATTATACCGGCCACATCAAGAACCTATGCCCGGACTGTGACCGCCGGCTGGTGAGAAACCCGCTGCGCCTGCTTGACTGCAAAAGGCCCAACTGCCTGAAAATAGCGGCGCCGGCCCCCAAAAGCAGTGAATACCTGTGCCCGGCCTGCCAGGAGCACTTCAGCCAGCTAAAGAGGTACCTGGCCCAGCTTGAACTTCCCTTTGTCCTCAGCCACTTTCTGGTGCGCGGCCTGGACTACTACACCAGGACGGTCTTTGAAATCCAGCCCGAGGCCGAAGGTGCCCAGAGCACCCTGGGCGGCGGCGGACGCTATGATGACCTGATTGCCGAGCTGGGCGGCCCGCCGACACCGGCGGTGGGCTTTGCCGCCGGCCTGGAGCGGATTGTGGTCAACCTTAAAAGACAGGATATAGCCATACCACCGCTAGCTGGGCCCCGGGTATTTATTGCCTATATCGGTGACGAGGCCCGGGATGAGGCCGCCAGGCTGGCCGCCAGCCTAAGACGGGATGGCATCGGGGTAATACAGGCCGTGGGCTCAAAGAGCCTTAAAGCCCAGCTAAGACAGGCCAATAGCCTCAAATCCCGCTACGCAGTGATTATCGGTGAGCAGGAAGTAAATACGGGCACGGTAGTCCTGCGGGACATGACTACTTCCGAGCAGAAAACGGTGCCGGTTAACCAGCTACAAGGGGAACTGCGGTAACCGGGAGACATAGTAAGTCCCCAGGGCTGCCTTAGGCTAGAAGTCTGATTTTTAAAGCCCTATACTCTAATTGAAGCTAGGGTATTTATGGAGAAAAAAACATTTCTATTACTGGGCGGCTATGGCAACACCGGCTTTTTACTTGCCAGATTGCTGCTCCAAGAAACAGACCTCAAGCTGATTCTGGCCGGCCGAAGCCGAGAAAAGGCAGTACAGGCCGCCGCCTACCTTAACAGCCTTTTTGAGGGCAGCCGGGTGAGCGGCCTTAAGGTTGACGCTTCTGACAGCGGCGACCTAAAGCAGGCGTTCAAAAAAGTAGATTTTGTTCTGGTGGCCTCCAGCACAGCTAAATATGTTAAAGAAGTTGCTACCGAAGCTATAGCCGCCGGCATTGACTATCTGGACATCCAGTATTCAGAAAAGAAAGTTCCGGTACTGCAGGCAATGGCACCAGAAATCAAGGCATCGGGCTGCTGTTTTATTACTGAAGCCGGTTTTCACCCCGGACTGCCCTCGGCACTGGTACGCTACTCCGGCCAATACTTTGACCGTTTAGAGCGGGCCGTTGTAAGCACTGTCATTAATGCTGATTGGGGATTATCTGTGTCAGATGCCACCATTTATGAATTTACCGAAGAGTTCAAAGACTACCAGTCGTTGATCTTCAAAAACGGACGCTGGCAGAAGCCCAAGATGGGCGGCATGTTTGACTCTCTGAAGGTTGACTTCGGTGCCGAATTCGGCAGGCGTTCCTGTATGCCCATGACACTGGAAGAAATGCGTTCTATACCAGAAATATTTCCGCAAATAAAAGAAACCGGCTTTTATATAGCCGGCTTCAACTGGTTTGTCGACTGGCTGATATTCCCTATTGTTATGGTTGCTCTAAAGCTATGGCCTAAGAAGGCAGTAAAGCCGATGGGCCATCTTATGTTCTGGGGCATGAAGACCTTTTCGTCGCCACCCTATGGCGTGGTCACCAAAATAGAAGCCAGCGGTGAGAAAGTCGGCAAAGCCAAAGAGATTGAAGTGTCCCTGTATCACCAAGACGGCTATCTGCTCACGGCCATACCGGTCATTGCCTGCCTGCTTCAATATCTTGACGGCTCCATTAAAAAGCCGGGCCTCTGGATGATGGGACACCTGGTTGACCCCAACCGCTTGATAAAGGACATGGCACGATTGGGCATCAGGGTTCGAATTCAGGGTGACAAGGTCTAAGGCACCTGCTCTCCTTAGAGGACATGCCGCCGACCTTCCGGCTTTACCGGCCACCCTCAGCCAATCTTTACCTCACAGTTAATTTATGCTATAATATAAAGTTGAATGGGCATTCTAGCGACACGAGAAATTACCCCTTTTAGGCCGGCCCGTTGCTTTGTCCCTGAAAACAATTCCTTTTTTTATTGTCTAACTAGGCATTCTAGCTCTTTTTCACCTCTGCCCCCAGACCAAGCAGTTGAAAGATAGGTCATGACCAAGGACATGCCTCTAAGCAATAAGCCATTAAATAACGAGTACACCGCCGCCGATATTCAGGTCCTAGGCGGGCGGGAAGCGGTGCGCCGCCGTCCCGGCATGTATATCGGCAGTACCGACCAGCGCGGCCTTAACCATCTGGTCTATGAAATTGTCTACAACAGCATTGATGAAGCTATGGCCGGTTGCTGTGATAAGATTACCGTCACCCTTAAAGAAGACAGTAGCGTCACCGTTGCCGACAACGGACGGGGCATCCCGATAGAGACTCACCCGGCGACCAAGGTCTCGGCCCTAGAAACGGTGCTGACCACCCTCCATGCCGGGGCCAAATTCGGCGGCAAGATATACCAGGTATCCGGCGGTCTGCACGGTGTCGGCGCCTCGGTAGTAAATGCCCTGGCCTGCTGGCTCAAGGTTTCCGTCCGGCGCAACGGCAAGCTCTATCAGCAGGAATACCGGCAGGGCATACCCCAGGGGGAGGTAGCTGAAGTCGGCCCGGCCAGCGGCAGCGGCACCACCATTAGCTTCCTGGCCGATGGGCAGATATTCCCCAAGATAGACTATGATTTTGACACCCTGAGTGAGCGCCTGCGAGAGGTGGCTTATCTCAACAAGGGGTTGGAGATATGCTTCAGGGATGAGGCCAAGGACCTGGAGAAGACCTTCTACTTTGAGGGGGGCATCACCGGCTTTGTCCGCCACCTCAACCGCAACCGGGCCGTCCGCCACCGCCTGCCCATCTACATCTCAAAGGCGGTTAACAGCACCATTGTTGAGGTAGCCCTGCAGTACAACGATGGTTTTGCCGACGCCACCTTCAGCTTCGCCAACTGCGTCAATACCACTGAAGGCGGCAGCCACCTTACCGGCTTCCGCTCGGCGCTGACCCGGGTGCTCAACGACTACGCCCATAAAAACAGGCTCCTAAAAGACAGCGACTCCAGCCTGGTAGGTGAGGATGTCAGGGAGGGACTGACGGCCATTGTCAGCGTCAAGCTGGCCGAGCCCCAGTTTGAGGGACAGACCAAGTCCAAGCTGGGTAACATTGAGGTCAAGAGCCTGGCCGAGAGCGTGGTCAGTGAGGGGTTGTCCCTCTACCTTGAGGAGCACCCCGATGATGCCAAGAGAATCCTTGAAAAGTGCATCACCGCCGCCCGGGGCCGAGAGGCTGCCCGAAAGGCCCGTGACCTGATTATCAAGAAGAACAGCCTGGATACCGGCACACTGCCGGGCAAGCTGGCTGACTGTTCGGAGAAGGACCCCTCCCACTGTGAACTGTACTTAGTGGAGGGGCCCTCGGCCGGCGGCTCAGCCAAGCAGGGACGAAACCGCCGCTTCCAGGCGATACTGCCCCTAAGGGGCAAGATTTTAAATGTGGAGAAGGCGGCCCCGGATAAGATGCTGTCCCATGAAGAAATCCGGGCCATTATTACCGTCCTGGGCAGCGGCATAGACGATGAATTTAACCTTTCCCGACTACGCTACCACCGGGTCATCCTGATGACCGATGCCGATGTTGACGGCTCCCACATCAGAACCCTGCTATTAACCTTCTTCTTCCGGCACATGCCCGAGTTGATAAGTCAGGGTCACCTATTCATTGCCCAGCCGCCCCTCTACCGGATAAAGACGGCCAAGCAGGAGAGTTGGGTCTATACCGAGCAGGAAAAGGAAGAGCTGTTAGTTGAACTAAAGGGGAGCAAGAACATCGCCATCCAGCGCTACAAGGGCTTGGGGGAGATGAGCGCCGAGCAGTTGTGGCAGACGACCATGAACCCGGCCAGCCGCACCCTGCTCTCGGTAAATGTTGAAGACGCCGCCAAGGCCGACAGCATCTTCAGCCTGCTGATGGGCGGCGAGGTGCCGCCGCGCAAGGCCTTCATCCAGGCCCACGCCAAGAGCGTCAAGAATTTGGATATTTAAGGCAGGGAATCACCGCCCCTCCTTATACAGCTTCTGCTCTCTGATATACCTCTCCACCGCTTCGGGGACGAGATGCTCAATGGAAAGACCCCGGGCTACCCGCTCCCTGATTACCGAGGCGCTGATGTCAATCTCGGGCTTATCCAGCATAATGACCCTTTTGAATAGTCCGGGGACATCAGCCTCAAGGGTTTTAAGGTCGGGAACCGGGCAGCCAGCCCGAGGTATGGCTACCAGGCGGCAAAGTTCAATCAGCCGCTCGGGCTCATGCCAGCGAGGCAGCTCTTCCAGATTGTCCCAGCCCAGAATAAAATAGAGTTCATCGCCGCTGACCAGCTGGCTCTTGAGCTTAAGCATGGTGTCAACAGTATAGGAAGGGCCCGGGCGGTCAACCTCCATAGTAGACAGCTTGAAGCAGGGCCTACCGGCAATAGCCAAGCGTACCATCCGGACACGTTGCTCGGCCGGGGAGATGGGGGTACCGCTTTTTAGCCAGGGATGGCCAGCGGGCACAAAGAGAACCTCAGCCAGCCCCAGCCGAAGCCTTACCTCCTCGGCCAAAACGAGATGTCCAGTGTGGATAGGGTCAAAGGTTCCGCCAAGTACCCCGATCTTCATTAGGCTACCACTCCCATTCTAACCTGCCACAACGGACCCTGTCACCCGGCTTAACACCGGCCTTCTTCAGGGCCCTGACAACCCCCCACCGGGCCAGCTGCCCTTGGAGCTGACGCCGCGCCTCCGGGCTGGTTATATCCGTTCCGGCCGTAATACGTTCCAATTCAGGCACCACCACGATGAACATACCCCCTTCTCGATGCACAGTGACGGCCCTCTCTCTGGGCTTGGGCCGGAAGACCTTTCGGGCAATCTTAACACCAGCCTTCTCCCGGGCGGTAACCCTCTCCAGCATCTCAGAAGTCTTTACCATAAGCTCGGCGACGCCCTGGCCGGTGGCCGCTGAAATAAAAAGCGGCCCAATTCCCACCTGGCCGAAGGCCTCCCTGATAGCAGCCAGCCGGGCCTGCACCTCAGGTAAATCAATCTTATTGACCACCACCAGCTGTGGTTTCTGGGCCAGCGCTGAATCAAACAGCTCAAGCTCGCTGTTTACCCGGACCATGTCTTCCACAGGAGACGCTGAGCCGCCGTCAATCAGGTGTATGAGCACCCGGGTACGCACGATGTGGCGCAGAAAATCATGCCCCAATCCGCGCCCTAGGTGGGCATCATGTATCAGGCCGGGAACCTCAGCCAGCACAAAGCTCCGCTGGCTGACCTCGGCCACACCCAGAACGGGCTCCAGGGTGGTAAAGGGGTAGCTGGCTATTCTAGGCTTGGCCGCTGAGGCCGCCGCCAGCAGGGAGGACTTACCCACATTGGGGTAGCCAATAATGCCAACATCAGCGATAAGCTTAAGTTCCAGTATGATAGACTTTTCTTGGCCAACCTCCCCTTGTTGGGCAATCCTGGGTGCCTGATTGGTTGAGGAAACAAAGTGGGTGTTGCCCCACCCCCCCCTACCACCCTTGGCCGCTACCACTTGGCCTGGTTGCTCTAGGTCGGCGATAACCGCCTCATCAGCCATCAGCGCCTTATCTATTACCACTGTCCCCAACGGGACGGTTAATATCAGGTCATCTCCGCTCCGGCCATGCTTTTTCCGGCCACGACCGCTTTGGCCATTACCGGCCCGATAGGCCCCCTTCTGCCGGAACCTAAGCAGGCTGGCAACACCAGAATCTGCCTTCAGTACCACATCACCGCCGCAACCACCATCCCCACCATCAGGGCCGCCCAACGGTACGAATTTCTCCCGCCGGAAGCTTACCACACCGCGGCCACCATCTCCGGCCTTAACAGTTATCTCAACTCTATCGAACATCTAATCATTTCCATTTCTAATTATATCTTATTTACCATTAATCTTAATATACTAGAAAAGAAGTAGGTAATCCGAGAGACTAGAACCCTAAAGAAGTGGTGACAATTATACTTGGAAAGCCTTGGGGTTATTGAAAATTCTCAAAGGTTATCGAATTGAGAAGGTTAGTTATCTAAAATCGCCGCCGAGGTTATAAAATATGTCTATCAAATAACAGAGGGTTATCAAAGGTTCTCAACCTCTGCTTTGGGGTAGACTCTCTCCTTGATATCGGTTATCTTACGCCTTAGGTGTGAGCAGTTTTTTATATCTTGGGCTATTTTTTTACAGGCGTGCCCCACAGTGGCCGGAGTCCGGCCACCCAGCCGGCGGCCGATTTCGGCCAGAGAGTAGTTATTCTGCTGCTTCATAAGATACATGGCTACCTGCCGGGCAAGGGCTGTTTCTTTGTCTCGGCATCGGCCGATTAGGTCCTCCGGGCTGAGCTGGAAGCTTTCGGCGATGGCCTCTACCAGTAGTTCCGGGCCGGTAGGGCCGCCCGGAGCCGCTGGTCTGGTGATATCCTTGAGTGCCTGTTGGGCCAGTTCCGGGGTGATAG
>Ga0114920_10000742_pt1 | contig 14365 bp, 10 predicted proteins | sample ChitaG_FD_88683 | JGI IMG/M metagenome (GOLD analysis project Ga0114920, IMG submission 88683) | Deep subsurface microbial communities from South Pacific Ocean to uncover new lineages of life (NeLLi) - Chile_00310 metaG | ecosystem: Environmental > Aquatic > Marine > Oceanic > Sediment ... | reverse complement strand
CCGCATGGGACCAGAAAACACTCGGATAATCCAGGAAAAGCTGCGCGAGATGGCTTCAGCCTTGAGAATTCCAGCAGAACAGCTTCAATAGCCATAAATCTTTTTAGTTCCATGAATAGAAAGCAGCTTTAATATTTATAGATGGAGCAAGTTGCGGGCCTCACTGGACACTTTTTCAGAAGCAAAATACTCCATTAGATCTTTCCAGGTTTTCTGTAGCTTGAGAAGTTTTTTAAAAGGGTTTTCCGGGGGAAAGCCTTTGTTTTTAGCGAGGTGGATGTTGATCAAACATTCCAGCGCGCCATCTCTGTCTCCCTCACGAAGGTACTCCTTGGACAACATGATGTTGGATTGGAGGAGTCGCTCCTCTAAATCCTTTTTGAGGAATTCCCCAGGATAAGGATCAAGATCCTCTGCTGTTATTCTCACTATATCAGGAACCGTTTCCTGGGTTTCCAGCTTGCTCTTTTCAAACAGGAAGCGGAGAATATCCTCTCTGACCCTCTGCCACACGGGATGAGTTTTTGGGGGTGCGTCATGTTTGATGGAAAGCTTGTTGTCTAGATAGAATTTAAACCCGAACATCCTGGCATTGATGAGGAAGTCGATATCTTCTCCGCGGGTTATGGTGGGATCGAATGGGACGACGGTGAAGAGGTCACGGTGGGCGACCAGGTTGCCGCCAAAAACGAATGGTGTTTCTTTAAGCCTTGGGTCTTCCCCGATAATCTCCTTGAAAGCCCGGTTCATACAATCAATCTTGTTCCAGTGAGTCATCCAGGGTTCAATTTCTTTATTTATAAGGAAATCGTTATCTGGATTGATGTAATAACCAGCAACTGCCAAAATTTTATTCCCGTCCTTTTCCTGGCCTATGAATTCACGGGCTTTATCCATGAATCGAGGGTCTTCGAAGATTTCATCGTCGTCTATGAGCACAGCCACATCGGAACCTAGAAGGTGCGGAAGGAAGATACAGAGGTTTCTTATATTTGAATACCCGTCGAGCTGCAAAAGGGAGTTAAATTTTTCTTTGCCATTGTCAATTAAATACTGATGAATCTTGGCCAAGCGGGAATATGAGAAAAACAGGGTGTTAACATCTGTAGCGGTTTCTTTGAGGATAGATGAGATTTTCGATTCGACATCTTGCTGGATGTCTTTGGCAGTCGAGACGCCCAGGATGACAAGAGTGAAATCTTTATTCTCAAGGATGGAGAGGCTCTTCAAGAGCCGACCTAATGTTCCGTCTTCATCTAGAGGTGTAGGATGGTCATAGACTGTATCTGTCTTCCTCCATCCTTCATCTTTTTTCCGGCCCCAGTAGCTGGGAATGACCATAGTGACTTTCATTTATTGCTCCTGAAATGATTTCAGTTAACCTAAAGGCTTTTTTCCCATCATTCCTTCCAGGACTCCCTCCATCACCTCAACTCCTTTTTCCCAGGCGTATTTTTCTTCCACAAGCTTTCGGGCATTATTTCTGATCTTATCTAAAAGAGAATCGTCACTCAACAAGTTAGAGACAGCCTGAGTAAATTCCTCAGGATTGTCAGCAATCATGATGTTTTCCTTGTTCGAGGCAGGAATGCCTTCTGCTCCCAAAGAAGTCGAAACAACCGGCTGACCAATAGCCATGGCCTCGAGTATTTTGCCTCGGAATCCTCCCCCCAACCTGACGGGACAGATGAAGACTCGGCCCTTTTTCAAGTAGGTCCTTACATCGTCAACCCTTCCTGTAACGATAATAGCTTGATCTAGAGAAAGATTCTGGATCTCAGGAGGGGGACCCTGGCCGACCACATAGAATTTAATATCAGGAATCTGTTCTTTGATGCGAGGCCAGATCTCCCTGTGGAAATAGAGGACAGCATCTGTGTTGGGATAATGCAGGTAATTACCCACAAAGACAATGCTTTTTTCAGATTCTTCGGGCTCAGAGAAGCCGAAATATTCCACATCCACGCCGTGGGGAACAACGGATATATCCAGATCGGGGGAAATTTCTAAGAGTTCCTCTTTCCCTTGAGGTGTAAGAGTAAGAACTTTGTCGGCTTTCCGGTACATCTCGAACTCATATTTTTTAAGTCCTTTAAGGTTTATGGCCTCCTTCAGCTTGTTGATTCCGAATCGATTAAGGCGGAAAGCCTTGCGTCGGGCAAGATAGTAACACTCGTGCACGGAGATGACTCGCCGAGTTGGGGGAAGTTTTAGATTATTATGGATAAACTGGCCCATCGTGGAATACTCGGCAATGACAAAGTCATATTGGTCTTTTCGGACCATGCCTGCGATGGTGTCGGCCATCTCTTGTGAACCATGCCATTTGAGGAAATAGTGGGAGATAGGAGATGTGAAGAAGTCTCTGGTGGCTTTAAATGGAGAACGCTTTGAGGGAAAGGGAACGGTCCTCAGGTCATGACAGAAGGGTTCTAAAGAGGGGATGAATTTTTTTTCTTCCTCACGAATGAAAGCAGCTAAGGAGACAAGATGTTTTTTAGAGAGATGTTTGATACGGTTGTAGATGATAATCGGACCTCCAATGATTTTAGAATGCGGGAATTCTTTGCAGGTGAAAAGGATTTTCACAGTGCGCTTTTCTCTTAATATCTTACATTATTAAATATTTAATGACGAGGAATCCTCCAAAGAGGAGGATGAAAAAGAGTAAAGCAAGCCAATTAAAATATTTGTCTATGAAGGTCTTGATCCCAGGCCCGAATTTTCGTAACAGTCCAGCCTCCAAGAAAAATCGAAGGGAACGGCTAATTGTGGAAGCCAAGAGGAAGAGAAAAAAATTGAGCTTGAATACTCCGGAAGCAATGGTAAAGACTTTATAGGGGATGGGAGTGAACCCGGCTAAAAACACATACCAGAAACCGTGGGCATGGAAATTATCCAGCACGCTCTGGAAGAGGGATTCTGTAAAGCCAGGGATATACTTGAAGAAAAAAGAATCTACAAGGTCCCATACAGCATAGCCTATGAGATATCCAATCATCCCTCCTATCACCGAAGCCACAGAAGCGTAGAATGCAAAACGCCAGGATTTCTTGATAGCCCCCAGGCAAAGAGCAATCAAGAGGGGGTCAGGAGGTATGGGGAAGAAAGAACTCTCTGCCAGAGCCAACAAGAAAAGAGCCAAGGGACCATAGGGGGTTTCAGCCCAATGAAGAACCCAATCGTAAAGTTTTTTAAAAAGTTTCATCTTCGAGGCTATCCAGAATATCATTGAATAACGGAAGTTGAATGTGCTGGTAATCCGTTAAGTCAGTATGGAGAGGCGTGATAGTGATGTACCCTTTTTTCGCAACCATGACATCGCTATCTTTATCGCCTTTGGCTTTGGGATTCCCTGTCCCTATCCAGTAGTACGTTCTTTTTCTAGGATCTATTCTCTCTAGGATTTCAGGGTTGTATCTTTTCTGCCCGAGCTTGACTATCTTTACTCCTTTGATGGGGAGAGGTGGGATATTGATGTTTAACGTCACTCCCGCGGGAAGCTTCTTTTTGAGGAGTTCTTTTGCCATTCGATCGGCAATCTTTGCCGCGGCGTCAAAAGTAAATTTTCCAGTTTCATCATGTGAAAGTGAGATGGCTACCGAAGGAATCTGAAGAAAAGTTCCTTGAATAGCAGCCGCCACTGTACCCGAATAAGAAATATCTTGCTGACCGAGGTTTGGTCCTTTGTTGATTCCAGAGACAAGCAAAGAGGGTTTTCGAGGCAGCAGTTTCCTCACTGCCAGATAAACACAATCGGCAGGTGTCCCATCCACAGCATAGATATTTGGTTTAATCTTTTTAACTTTCAAGGGGCGATGCAGAGTCAAAGATAGGGAAGTGGCACTTTGTTCGCGGTCAGGGGCAACAATAAAGATTTGTCCCAGTTCTTTCAATTGATGGAAGAGAGTCTCAATCCCTTCAGAATAAAAGCCGTCATCATTGGTAAGGAGAATCAAAGGTTTCATCGCCTTTTTTTTTATCCGATTTGGTGATTTGGAAAATGCATTTTAACATTTGACGGAGGCAATTGAAACTTTTTTATTCTGCTTGCATTATCAAGTTCGAATCATGATTAACATCATTTTGAATTTTTTTAAAGCTTTGAGAGCATGAGGCTCATGGGCAGGCATAATCACCATTTCTCCTTCTTTCAGCCGGATGGCTTTACCGGAAATTGTGACCTCAACTTCGCCATCCAGACAGAAGACTAGAGCATCAAAAGGCGCTGTGTGCTCACTCAGTCCCTGGCCTTCATCAAAGGCAAAAATTGAAACAGTTCCTGTTTTTTTTTGAATTATTTCTCGGCTGACTACAGACCCTTCCTGGTAGGAAATCAAATCAATTAATTTTATAGATTTTGCCGCAAGGTTATTCGTATTTTTATCTTGTGTGTTTTCATTCATGCGGTACCTCCTTTTAATTTTTTTCATGTTTATTTGGTTTTCTGCTCAGATGATAAGCTCCTAAACAAGGGAACCGAAACATTAAAAGACAGGATAATTACTTTTTGGAAAAATGGTCGGGACGAGCGGATTTGAACCGCCGACCCCACGCACCCCAAGCGTGTGCGCTACCAGGCTGCGCCACGTCCCGACCAGAAAGGCATCTATTATAGCAAAGAAGGTGTTTATTATAAAATATGAGCTAGGGTCTTATTTTTTCCCCAGGTTACTAGCAATTTCTTGCAGTTGTTCTCGAACCTGAAAAAGAATCTTTTTCATACGGTCAGGATGCACAACTGCAGTTGTTTTTAGACCAAACTCCTCTTCGATTTTTCTCTTGGCTCCTGCTAATGTAAGCCCTCTGTTTTCTAAAAGTTCCTTTATCCGGATGATTATAGCCAGGTCTTTTTTCCTGAATATTTTATCTCCAGAGGCAGTTTGTCCTGGCTTGATGAAATAGAACTCCTTTTCCCAGGCATCAATGACCTCTGGGTTGAGCTTGGCAATACGGCCTACTTCCTCTAATCGATAAAACAACTTATCTGATGCCTTTTCGTTTTTCATCTGCTGCTTTCTATTTTAAATGAATAAATCTGTTTGGGAAACTGGTTTGTTGTAGGCTTTTCCAATCAACTAGTATCCTAAGCTCCGCAGAAATCGCTCATAACATTAGCATGGAATCCTGCATTCGTCAAGAAACTGCTGCATATGGGGTCAGGCCTTTATAACTTTTATAACTTATGCAGGAATCATGCATTCAAATGTTTTATAATGATATTTAAAATAGATAATAAGACGTTGAATAATTATAATTATAAAACTTATAAAGGTCTGACCCCGATGTTACGATATGATATAATTTAGACAATCGGTTAGAGATATGAGTGCCAAATCACCCGAAAAACACGTTCCCCTGGCAGAGAGGATGCGTCCAAAGACTTTAGATCGTTTCTATGGTCAGGAGCATCTGATAGGGAAAGGGAAAATCCTCACCCTACTCATAGAAGCTGACCATCTTGTATCAATTATCTTCTGGGGTCCTCCTGGTTCAGGCAAAACAACATTGGGTTATATTTTAGCCAAGTATTTCGATTTTCCCTGTCTATTTTTTAGTGCTGTCCTTTCAGGTATCAAAGAAGTCAAGGGAGTCATGGCCAAAGCAGAAAGCCATAAGAAATTATATGGGCAACCTACTGTTATTTTTATCGATGAAATCCATAGATTCAACAAAGCCCAGCAGGGTGCTTTCTTACCTTATGTGGAAAAGGGAGATATCATCCTTTTTGGCTCCACCACAGAAAATCCCTCTTTTGAAGTCATTGCCCCCCTGCTTTCACGGATGAAAGTTCTGGTTCTCAATCCTTTATCTGAAGGCGTGTTAATCCGCATCATAAAGGAAGCTTTGGCTGATGAGGAAGACGGGCTTGGGAAGCTCCATCTTAGCCTTGAAGAACATACCCAGAAGATGATTATCGATTACGCCAATGGCGATGCCAGAAGAGCCCTCAATACCCTAGAGATTTCGGCTACTCTAACAAAGGAAAGCCGGATCACCACTGAAGAGGTTAAGGAAGCTCTGCAGAAGAGAATCCTTCTTTATGACAAAAAAGGAGAGGAGCATTTCAACCTCATCTCTGCTCTTCATAAAAGCCTGAGAAACAGCGATGTTGATGCCTCCCTTTATTGGCTGGCAAGAATGATTGCCGCAGGAGAGGAACCCCTTTATATTGCCCGCAGGCTAGTGAGGTTTGCATCTGAAGACATCGGACTTGCCGACCCACAGGCGCTTTCCATTGCCCTCAGAGCCAAAGAAGCCTATGATTTTATCGGCTCTCCTGAGGGAGAACTGGCACTTGCAGAGGCTATCATCTATATGGCTTCAGCACCGAAGAGCAACCGGGCCTATGCAGCTTTTTCCAAAGCCATGAAGGATGTGGAGAAAAGCCCCTTTGAGCCTGTCCCACTTCATTTAAGAAATCCTGTTACACGCTTGATGAAAGATTTTGATTACGGAAAAGATTATGCGTATGCGCATGATTTTGCTTATTCCACCACAGATATGGAGACTTTTCCGAAAAGGTTTAAAGGCAGGAAATATTATGAGCCAGGAAAGCTAGGGCTGGAAAAAGAGATCAAAAAAAGAATCGAATGGTGGAAGTCTCTTAAAGATAGAATAAGAGAAGAAAAAAGTGAAAAAACGTCAAAAAGTGCGAAGCATAAGGCCCAAAAAGTAAAGGACAAGAAATAAGACCAAGATCAATCAGGATTTATAAGGAGAGGTTTCTAAGAGATTGAGTCTTCAAGCCTTATCAGCTTTTCTCGTCTTTCTCGCTTTTTGTTCCTTTCATTAAATAGTAAACTTCCCAGCTAATGTCATCAGCGACACAGCCAAGGCAGGAAGTCTCAGTAGTGGCAAGTTCCCCCTCTAGGATTTTATCTTTGAGAATTTTTTTGACTCTTTTTCTTATCCGGTAGAGCTGGATATAATTAATCATTTCCCTATCGAATGATAGCAACTTCCCTCTATTATGTAAATAGTATTTGAAACGCAACCCCTTAAAACATTGAGGTAAGAGAGAGAAAAATGATATCATAGCCTCTATCAAAAAAATGAAGAAAATTGGGGTCGTGCTTCTTTTCTGTCTGTTTTCAACTTTCTGCGCTTTTTTTTCCTCTAAAACCCCTCCATATCCAGAGGGTATTATCTTTCCTCTTGTAAAAGATAAAGAGATTCCTTACAAGGGAGAGATTATTAACTCTATTGAGAGAGATAACGCAAATCTTTATTTTTCCACCAACAGGAAATTCGTCTACTGTATGGATGGAGCGGAACGCAATATTTTGTGGGAATTCGAGGCTCCTGAACTCCTTGCCAGTTCTCCTTACCTAGGGTCGGAAAGCATTTATGTTTATGATGAAAATCAGACTCTTTACTGTCTTGATAGAAAAGGAAAACCCATATGGCTTCATAGAAAACCGATATTAATCTGGAAAAAAGATGTGAAAGAGAAAATCACATCAGGCCTCACTGAATTCAAGAATAGGATATTTTTTGGTACAGAGGCTGGTGACTTTTTTGCTCTCAACACTGATGATGGAGAAGAGCTCTGGCATTTCCATGCAGGAGGGGCTATCAGGTCGACACCCGTATTTTCCGGCGATTATATCATCTTTGGTTGTGATGACCACAATCTTTATTTTCTGAGCCTTAATGGAGAACTGAAGGATAAAATCGAAGTGGGAGAAAAGATTCGATCGATTCCTTTGGTTGAGAGGAAACGCCTTTATTTTGGTGCTGATGATCACTACTTCTATTGTTTCGATTTAAAGAGCCGCAAGGGGAAATGGAGAGTCAAGACAGGCGGCAGAATTTTCACAGCCCCCGTTGCTGATAAAAACAGAATTTTTATCCTCTGCTGGAATAATGTGCTCTATTGTTTGAATAAGAAAACTGGAACAACACTCTGGTGGAGGTCAATCCCATCTCGAAGTTATTATCATCTTGAAATTTCAGGAGATAAAATCGTTGTGACGTCCCTTTCTTCAATTATGATGGGATTTGATATAAAGACAGGGGAAACAATTGGATCCTATGATGCCGGTCAGGAAATCAAGTCAAATCCAGTATGGATTGATCCTTATATATTGATTAATCTTTATGATAAAAATGAAGACAACGGGAAACTTTTGTTTCTAAAGAAGGAAGTAAAGGTTACCTTAGAACCCTCCACGGAATCTCCCCATATATTGGACGGAGAGATTATTTTTTATGCTCATACGGTTGGTTTCTTTGAACCAAAGCATGAGTTCTACTTAATAAGAAGAGGAAAGAAGACAGTCGTTCAGAAGAAATCCGAGGATGATGCTTGGGGGTGGTTTCCAGAGAAAATGGGCAAGTATGTTATAGGAATTGAAGTTACAGATGAGAAGGAAAGCGAAGAAGCTGAAATTCCCTTTATCATAGAAAAAGAATACCCTCGTTTGAATCTGTGGAATGAACATCTGGCTTTAAAAAAGCAATCTCCGTTTGATGGGTTAAAATGGCAATCTGTAGGGCCTCAGGTTATGGGTGGTCGCATTACAGATATTGCTGTTCCGAAAAATAATCCCTATGTAATTTATGTTGCTGTAGCTTCAGGCGGAGTCTGGAAAACAGTCAACAATGGAACAACCTGGAAGCCAATTTTCGACAACGAATCTTGCCTGACTATAGGGGATATTGAAATATCTAATTCTAAGCCCAACACAGTCTGGATTGGGAGTGGAGAAAACAACAGTAGCAGGAGCTCTTACTCTGGAACAGGAGTTTTTAAATCTGTTGACGGGGGGAAGATATGGGAAAATATGGGCTTAGGCGATACTCATCACATAGGCCGGATTATCATTCATCCCAAAAAGCCTGACATTGTCTATGTGGCTGCCATCGGTCACCTCTATACGCGGAATGAGGAAAGAGGCCTGTTCAAGACAGATGATGGAGGGAAAAGTTGGGACAAGGTTCTGTATATCGACGATGACACAGGGATTATCGATGTTGTTATGGACCCTTCGGACCCAAACATTCTTTATGCGGCAGCCTGGCAGAGGAGCCGGAAAGCCTGGGATTTTGTAGAAAGCGGGCCAGGAAGCGGAATATACAAGACAATAGACGGCGGGCTTACCTGGAAACAGCTGACCAACGGTTTTCCTGCAGGAGAATATATGGGCAGGATTGGACTTTCCATAGCTCAATCCAAACCGAACACCATCTACGCTCTTCTGGACAATCAAACCCCCCGCACTGAGGAAAAACCAGCACAGAAGAAAGAATTGGATGCCAACCGCCGGCTTTTTGAGACAAATATCATAGGCGCTGAGGTTTACAGGTCTACCGATAAAGGAGAAACATGGCAGAAGGTCAATCAGGAATACATTGAGCGTTTTTATAACACTTATGGATACTATTTCGGACAGATCCGGGTTGATCCCAAAGATGAAAACAAGATTTATATCCTCGGAGTTCCGTTGATGGTTTCTGAAGACGGGGGGAAAACTTTTAGATCCATCGACGGGATAGGGGTCCATGCTGACCATCATGCCCTCTGGATCGACCCAAACAATCCTGACCGTCTCGTCGATGGCAACGACGGAGGCTTAAACTTTTCCTATGACGGGGGGAAGACCTGGCAGAAAGTGAACAATTTGCCCATTGGTCAGTTCTATACTGTAACCTATGATATGGAAGTGCCTTACAACATTTATGGTGGATTGCAGGACAATGGTGTTTATTATGGCCCTCATACCTGGCGTCGGGGAGAATCAGAACCCTGGAAGATGATTCTTGGAGGGGATGGGGCCTATGTCCAGGTTGATCCTTTAGAGACTGACATCGTCTATACAGATTTTCAGTTCGGGAATGTCTATCGTATAGACAAAAGAAAGAATATCCAAAAGAGCATCAAACCCAAAGCCAGATCTGGTGAACCTCCCTTGAGGTTCAACTGGCAGACTCCGATTCTTATCTCTCCTCATAACCGCTTCATCCTTTACCTTGGAGCAAATAAGCTTTTTAAATCTTTTAACCGCGGAGACAAATGGTATCCCATCAGCCAGGATTTAACTACTAACCCTGAGCAAGGAGATGTTCCTTATGGTTGTATCGTCACCATTTCTGAGTCTCCAATAGAACCCGGTCTGATTTATGTGGGCACAGATGATGGGAATGTGTGGGTGACGAAAAACGGAGGAGTGACCTGGGAGAAGATCAATCAGGGCCTTCCTCCGAATAAATGGGTTTCCCGGGTTGAAGCATCCCGCTTTGAGGAAGGAACAGTGTATGTTTCTCTAAATGGATACCGGGATGATGATTTTAACACGTATCTTTATAAGTCCATAGACTATGGGAAGACGTGGCGTTCGATAGCTTCGAACATTCCTCATGGTCCGATTAATGTTGTTAGAGAGGACCCGAAAAAGAAGAATATTCTGTATGTGGGAACAGATTCGTATGTTTATGTTTCCATAGACAGCGGGGAGTCATGGTCGACTCTGGGGTCTGGGCTGCCTACGGTTTATGTCCATGATCTTGTTATTCACCCCAGGGATAATGATATCATTATCGGTACTCACGGCCGAAGTGTATATGTTATGGATGCTGAACCGATACAAGGCTTCGATGAAAAGGTAAAGGCGAAAGAGTCACATCTTTTTGATATCATGCCTGTTTTTCTTTCGCAGACCATTCGGGATAGGCCTGAAGCTAGAATCTATTTTTACCTGAAAAATAGTGGGGCGGTCACCGTCTCTATCATCGATAAACAAGGCAAAATTATGAAAACACAAAAGATCCAGGGAAAAGCAGGATATAATCTGTTCTCCTGGAATTTAATTATCGACAAAGATAGGCCTCAATCTCAGAGAGCCGGCCCCGGAGAGTATAAGGTTGAACTAACAGTCGGAAAGCTCAAGTTGGAAGGGAAGCTCCTTGTGAAAAATTATGTCAAATAGACGAAGCAAATATCATGTGCAGAAGAGAAGAAGAAAGTGGGGGCTGAGAGATAATAGTTTTCTAGAATTGTTCTAAAGTGATATGATTATAAGCCGTTGCGAACAATCGAGGGCAGTATGGCGACTTCATTTTGAGAAAAAACCAATTTTAATTGAGAAAGGAGATATAAATGGAGAGAGGGAAAGCTTTAGAGTTAGTACAAAAACATCTCAAAAATAAAAACCTGGTTAAACACTGTCTAGCTGTGGAAGCCTGCATGAAAGCGATTGCTTCGCGGCTCAATCAGGATGTGGAGAAATGGGGATTGGCTGGAATACTGCACGATCTCGATTATGAAGTCACAGAAAAAAGTCCAGAACTCCATACTACTGAGACGGTCAAAATCTTAGAAGAACAAGGTATCGCCCCAGATATCATTCACGCAGTAAAAGCTCATGCGGCACAGGTCCCATGCGGGAATGAAATGGATTGGGCCATTTTTTCAATTGACCCTCTTACTGGATTGATTATCGCTGCCACCCTGATGCATCCCAGCAAAAAGCTCAGGGAAGTCGACCTCGGATTTGTGAAAAGAAGATATAAAGAGAAAAGCTTTGCGAGAGGAGCGAGACGCGAGGATATCGAAGAGTGCAAGAATATCCCATTGGAGCTGGATGAATTTATATCCATCTGCCTGGAGGCTATGCAGGGGATTGATGAAGATCTTGGCCTCTGCTGACCCTGATGATTCCTTGAACTGGTAAGAAGAAAATAATATATTGGAGCTTTGCTATTTGTCATTGCAAGGCGACTTGTATGGGCTTAGAAAAAAAAGAGACAGTCCCCTTTTTATGCACCAGCAGGATGTAGGGGCTTGATTCATCAAGCCCACCTTATTTGAGATGAATATTAATTGGAGATTTGTGATTAACATCCCGAATTCAGAAAGGAGGAATTAAATGAATGGCATCATAAACGTTCCCATCCCTTCCAATGAGCCGATCTATAGTTATGCGCCAGGGACTCCAGAGAAGGAAGCATTAAAAGCACAACTGAAGAATATGTTGAGTGAAGAGATCGAGATTCCCTTGATCATAGGAGGCGAAGAAGTCCGAACGGGAAATTTCGCAGATTGCCGGTGTCCCCATGACCACGAACATCTCTTAGCGCGTTATCATAAAGCTGGCCCTCCGGAACTGGCCAAGGCGGTTGAAGAGGCCGGGAAAGCCTGGAGAGATTGGTCTGAGATGGATTGGGTATCTCGTGCTTCCATTTTCCTTCGGGCTGCGGAGTTGCTGGCTACAAAATACCGTTACATTTTAAATGCTGCGACCATGCTCGGACAGTCCAAGACCGCATACCAAGCAGAGATAGATTCAGCCTGCGAATTAATCGATTTTTACCGCTTCAACCCCTGTTACATGAGAATGATTTACGCTCAGCAGCCGGATTCTTCTGCTTCAACCTGGAATTATTTGGAATACCGTGCTTTGGAAGGATTTGTCTTTGCTGTGACTCCTTTTAATTTCACTTCTATCGCTGGGAATTTGCCGATCTCACCTGCGATGATGGGAAATACTGTTCTTTGGAAACCTGCTTCTTCTGCAGTGTACTCGCCCTATTTCCTGACTCAGTTGTGGAAAGAGGCGGGAGTGCCCGACGGAGTGATTAACTTCATCCCAGGGCCAGGACGTTATATTGGTGATCCTGTATTAGAGAAGCCGGAATTGGCTGGCGTGCATTTCACGGGAAGCACCGTGGTCTTTCAGGGGATGTGGAAGACCATCGGAACCAATATCATGAATTATAAGAGTTACCCCAGAATCGTCGGAGAGACAGGAGGAAAAGATTTTGTCTTTGTCCATGCTTCGGCCGATCCTGAAGCTGTTTCTACTGCTTTGATCCGCGGTGCATTCGAGTACCAGGGACAGAAGTGTTCAGCAGCCAGCCGGGCTTACATCCCATCGAATCTCTGGCCTTCCATCAAGGAAATGATGCTTGACGAGATAAAGACCATCAAAATGGGAGATATAACAGATTTTTCCAATTTCATTGGCGCCGTAATTGATAAACTTGCCTTTGATAGTATCGTAGAATTCATTGAATATGCTAAGGAATCAAAAGAGGCTGATATAATCCAAGGAGGCAATTACGACGACTCAAAAGGTTATTACATAGAGCCCACTCTCGTTGTCGTTACCGACCCCAAACACAAGTTGATGGAGGAAGAAATATTCGGGCCTGTTCTGACAATTTTTGTTTATCCTGAGAATGAATACCATAAGACCTTAGAGATTTGTGATACGACATCACCCTATGCTTTAACAGGCTGCATCTTTGCCAATGACCGGAAAGCTATTACTGAGGCTTACGTTGCTCTACGCCATGCAGCAGGTAACTTCTACATCAACGACAAACCAACCGGAGCAGTCGTCGGCCAGCAACCCTTCGGCGGAGCCAGGGGCTCTGGAACAGATGATAAGGCCGGATCTTACTTAAACCTTCTTCGCTGGGCTAGTGCACGGGCTGTGAAGGAAAACCTGAATCCGCCTAAAGATTACCGCTATCCTTTCATGAACGAGGAATAGAGGAGTTAAAAAGAGTCCTCAACATATAAGTTTATCCTTAATAAGAAGGGATAAAGAGGATGAGAAACTTTAAGTATGGGTTATTGTTATTTGGCTCTCTCTGGGGAGTCGCCGAAGTCTTCGCTGGAGAGGCCCTATTCAGTGTAGGGTGCCTTACACTGAAGTGTGCCTTAGGAAGTATGATTTGAGATTGTAGGGAGGTGAAATGAGAATAAAGATAAACAGAGACAAATGCACGGGTTGTCGTCTTTGCCTGCAGATATGTGCTATTGAGCACTTTAGCGAGATAAATCCAAAGAAGGCGGCGCTTCGAATCGAAGCGAAATTCCCGGATCCTGGAAAATACAGGCCATATGTCTGTACTCAATGCAGCAAATGTGCCGAGGTTTGTCCAGAGGATGCAATTCACCAGAATGAGATTGGTGCTTTCATTGTTGATAGAGAAAAATGCACAAACTGCGGCGAGTGTGTGGATGTTTGCCCGGTTGAAGTTATCTTCCAGCACCCGGACCTTGACTTTGTCATAATTTGCAATTTCTGTATGATGTGCATTGAAGTGTGCAACACCGGTGCTATTGTGAGATGGGAAAAGCCGCCCGCGATTGAGGCAGAGGAGGCTAGAAATGGGTAACGGACTAGCTGGAGCAACTTTGAGAATCAATCTCACAAACGGTGAGATAAACCGTATCCCGACCGATGAGGAACTTTTTCGCCGATGGCACGGTGGCCGGGGGGTGATAGCGAAGATTCTGTATGATGAGGTACCGCGAAATGCCGACCCTCTGGGACCTGAGAATGTGTTTATAATAAATGCTGGGATAATGAGCGGCTGCTTCATCCCTGCAGGTTCAAAAGTGGAATTCGGG
>Ga0114920_10000741_pt1 | contig 14366 bp, 12 predicted proteins | sample ChitaG_FD_88683 | JGI IMG/M metagenome (GOLD analysis project Ga0114920, IMG submission 88683) | Deep subsurface microbial communities from South Pacific Ocean to uncover new lineages of life (NeLLi) - Chile_00310 metaG | ecosystem: Environmental > Aquatic > Marine > Oceanic > Sediment ... | reverse complement strand
TTTAGCTCAGATTTGCCTGGGAGAGGGAGTTGTCCTTTAAGAATCTGGTTTTTTCACCAGAAAAAATAGCTCTCCTTGATGTTTAAAGTGGCCAGCAGCTAGTTCCGCATAGGGGTCACTGCCCCAGAAAATGTCTGCCCGCCCTGTACCCTTTATAACCCCTCCAGTGTCTTGATTCAGGAGAAACCGGCAAAAAGGGGTCCATCCAGTTATATTTCCATCTTTTCCCATAATAGGTTTCTGGCAGCGAATGTACACCAGCGCGCCTTTTGGGAACAACCTATCATCAAGGGCCAGAGACCGGCCGGGTGTCAAGGGAACAGCGATATTGCCAAACGGTCCATTATCAAGTAATCGAAAGAAGACGTAAGATGGATTATAATTCAATACCTCGTCTTTGACGTCTGGATGGTCCTTCAGATAAGACTTGATGCGCTGGAGGGATAAATCGTCAGGTTCAATATATCCCCTATCTATCATAAATCTCCCTATACTCCTATAAGGGTGCCCATTTGAGGCACTATAACCAACCCTGACGGTCTCCCCATTTGGTAATCTTATGATGCCTGAGCCTTGAATCTGTAATATGGCAATGTCGAGAGGATCCGTTAGCCAGGCGATTTCAAGGTTTCTCCCCTCTAGAACCTTTCCTTCTGCTATGTCATTCCTTGTATAATAAGGAATAAGACTGCGACCATCTATTCTGGCAATAATGCGCTCTCCCTGAAATCTAGGGCGGAAAACCCCCAGATCGATTCTCAACAAATCATCTGGTTTTCTGTAAAGGGGATACCTGTGTATAGAATCAGGCTGAAGATTTCCATTAAGGATTGGTTCAAAGTATCCGGTAAAAAGGACCTTTTTACTTCCCCGATGGCCAGCTGCCTTGTATAGGAAGAATTTGTTTCGTAACTCCCTGTTAAGTGCTTTACTATTGGAATTTCTTTCAATAATGTGCGAAAAGGTTCGTAAGGATCCTCTCATATGTTCAACGGAAAATGTATCGTGCCCGTAAGTAAAGACGTTATCGCCCTTCAGCTTGTTCAAGTATTGCAAACTCCTTTCAATAGCCAGTGCGAGGGAATCCTTGTCCATGTCGTCTTGGAATTCCGGCCAAAAATACCTTACCCTTTTAAGGGCCTTGGCTGGTTCCCTAACCTCTTTTTTGACCAAGGGATAGCAACCGCCGATAATGAGGAGGATTATTGCTCCCAATAGATAACGGTAGGTCTGAGACATAGTCGCCATATTAAATTTAAACCTCGCACAAATACAAGCAAAAAAGCATATGAGATTGTATCAAACAGACACAAAAGATGTGTCCAATTTAACACAGTAATGAGATAAAGAGGTAGATTCGGAGGCTGCTGTCAGTTTCAAAAATCATTAATAATTTCACTTACTTAATTATGCAAAGTGCCCTCTGTAAGAATTCCCTCAGTTATGGCACATTAATTGCTAGGAAGAACTATGTCTGGCTAAGGAGCTATTTTTCTCAAATGAATCTATTATCCGAGGCAGCAATATGGATTTGAGACAGCGGACAGTGGCACAGGAAATCAGCTGTATGGGAATTGGTCTTCACTCTGGCAAAAAGGCGAAACTCATCGTCAAACCCGCACCACCGAACAGCGGTATAAGCTTTGAACGCGTTGATATATCACCTGGTTGTAGTGTCAAGGCCTCTTTTGATAATGTGGTTGAGACGAACATGGCTACTACTATCGGTTTTAACGGATATAGTATTTCCACAATAGAGCATCTTATGGCTGCCTTTTTCGGTATGGGCATAGATAATGCTTTAGTGCAGATTGATGGTGAAGAAGTTCCTATTATGGATGGAAGTTCTGCCCCTTTTGTCTTTCTCCTTGAGAATGCTGGAGTTACCATACAAGATAATAGCAAGAGGTTTCTCCTTGTAAAAAAGCCAGTCAAGGTTAAGGATGGCAATCGATCTGTTCACCTCTATCCCTCCAATGAATTGAAGATAACATATAAAATCGACTTTGATCATCCCTTAATAAAAGATCAGGCCTATGAGATATCCTTTTCGCAATCTAGTTTCATCCAAGACATTAGCAGGGCACGGACATTTGGTTTTTTGAAGGACGTTCAGACACTAAAGAATAATGGATTGGCAAGGGGTGGGTCACTTGACAACGCTATTGTTATGGATGAATTCAGGGTTTTAAATGAGAATGGCTTAAGGTATAAGAACGAGTTTGTAAGGCATAAAATCCTTGATTTTATAGGTGATTTGGCCATCCTTGGTGGTGTGCTAATCGGACATTTTGTGGTAGAAAGATCAGGGCATTCCTTGAACCAGAAATTGCTTAAGAAATTCATGGCACAAGAGAGCTACTGGGAGGCGGTACGATTTAAGAATGAAGAAGAGTGCGGCAAGATAAGGATCAACACACCTTCCTTTGGTGCCCTTGATTTAGTCTCTGCATGAAAATAATGCATCATTCCAAAATTTGGTAGATTTCTCCCTCTTATTAGACCTTGCAATCATCCCTCCTTTTTTCTATGATGTCAAAAATATCGCTGTAAGATAGCCCTTTAAGAATCTTTCAGACTGTCTTATGTATTTTTGTCTATGCTAAAGGGGCAAGAGGAGCTTTCGCCAAAGTAGGTGAGGAATAGCTCTTCTTTCCGCTTTCAGAGCAATAGAGATAGAATCTTTTTTCTATATTTATGATGCTAAATAAGGGTTTTCATTGTGCTCTGGTTATCTTACTTCTTTTCTGTATCTTTCCTGCACTTTCTTCAGCAAAACACGAGGCTCGCTTATCGGATATAATTGTCACTAATACCCGGGATGATCTCCTTGTTTATTTTGACGTAAAAGACTGTTTTACTCCAGAGATGAACAAGGCCATCATGAATGGGATTCCAACCAAGTTTACGTTTATTGTCAAGCTATATGAGGTTAGGAATGCATGGTTTGATCGCAAGATAGCAGATATCAGGTTAACCCATGCCATAGAATATAATACCTTGAAAAATGAGTATAACCTTTTCTTGCCAGAACAGAATAACAAAAAGGTAAAAACTAAAGACTTTGATGAGGCCAGAGAACGAATGGCAGACGTAGTTGCCTTAAAGGTGGCTAGGCTTGATAAGCTTAAAAGGGGACTCCATTATCAGCTACGAATGAAGGCAGAGCTTGACAAGATTGAATTGCCTTTTTACCTGGACTATGTCTTCTTTTTTCTATCCTTATGGGATTTTGAGACCGATTGGTATTCAGTAATTTTTAGGTACTAAGACCAATGAAAAAACGTTTAGGTGTTAAGAATGAAGATCTGAAGAGGCGTCGGCGAGAAATAGTTATTATAAGCATTATCCTGCCCACTATTGTGCTTCTTACCTATCTGGGAACCAAGATCACGGGTCTCGATCTGGAGCTACCGATCGCCGACAGCATCCTGATCTTTGCACTCATAAATATCAATGTAATTTTGCTGCTCCTTCTCCTTTATCTGACCATGAGAAATCTGGTCAAGCTGGTCTTTGAGAGGAAGAAGAGACTCATGGGCTCTGGTCTTAGAGCTAAACTCGTTTTTGCCTTTGTCATCCTTTCTCTTCTGCCAGCTATAATTATCTTTTTTGTTTCTGTGCAATTTATCTCTCTGTCCATCGATCATTGGTTTAATCTTCAAGTTGAACAGTCTCTTCAAAAGTCTTTGGAGGTAGGTCAGGACTACTATAACGGAATTGCAGATGAGGCCCTGTCATTTGGCAATAGCCTCAGTTCCATAATTACGCATGAAGGATATATGTTGTTATCCAGGTCCGATAAATTGCAGGCATTTATTGAGGAAAAAAGGAGGGAATACAGGGTCACGGCTATCCAGGTCTTTTCATCAAAGTTACTTCCAAGGGCCGTCTCTCATGATAGCAGGGTTGATTTGAAGCCGTTTAAAGATCTGAGCATTGAAGTTCTGCGTAAGAGTTTCAAAGATTCGACTGATATAAAGGATACTCAAAGGTCCCCACACGGAGATTTAGTCAGAGGCATTATACCCATATTTTCACGAACCGAGACAAAGGCCCAGGTAGGGGCGATTGTTGTTTCCAAATTTATCCCGGGAGTGATTCTGACTAGGCTAGAAACCATTAACAAGGGCGTGCAAGACTATAGACAATTAAAGATGCTCAAGAGACCTATCAAGCTATTCCATTTGATCTTTCTGTCAATTGTTACACTGTTAGTCATCTTTTCGGCTATTTGGTTTGGTTTTTATCTCTCAAAAGGGATTACAGTCCCGATAGAGGAACTGGCTAAGGCCACTAACAAGATTGCCTCTGGTGATTATAGCTTTCGTATTAATCTGGAATCCAAGGATGAGATTGGCGTTCTTGTGGATTCGTTCAACAGAATGACAAAGGATCTAAGGGAGGGAAAAAGGAAACTTGATTCAGTCAACAGGGACTTAATCAACAGTAATAAGGAGTCCGAGCAGCGCCGGATCTATATGGAGACTATTTTAGAAAATGTGGCTGCTGGCGTTATATCTGTGGATTCTCGAGGAGTAATTTCAACGATAAATAAGTCCGCAGAAAGGATGTTCAATATTTCTGCTAAGGAGATAGTAGGGCAGAGTTACAGGGATGTTTTAGGCCCGAAATATCGGTCCATTATCAGTGGATTTGTGGCAGACAAGAGGCTTTTTAATAAGGGATTCATCCAAAAAGAGATAAACATCTCAATAAAGGGGCGTTCCTTAAAGTTGCTGGTCTTGTTAAATGTCTTGAGGGATGATCAAGATAATTATCTGGGGTTAGTTGCGGTATTTGAGGATCTCACCGAATTAGAAAGGGCCCAAAGAATGGCCGCATGGAGAGAGGTAGCCAGACGTATCGCCCATGAGGTAAAGAATCCGTTGACCCCGATTCAGCTTTCAGCACAAAGGTTGAGACGAAAGTATGGTGAACGTTTAGCAAAAGAAGATGGGGCTGTCTTTGACGAATGTACGCGGTTGATAATAGACAACGTTGAAGAGCTGAAGGTATTGGTGGATGAATTCTCTAATTTTGCCCGTATGCCCGCTTCTAATCCAGTGCCGGATAATATGAAACAGATAATTCAGGATGCGATTTTGTTATACAAAGATGTCCATAAAAACATAACATTCAAGTTTATTGACAAGGATGATATCCCTGTATTTAAGCTCGATAGAGAACAGATAAAACGGGTGATGATTAATCTTTTGGATAATGCTGTGGCAGCCATCCCTGATAAAGGAAAGATCAGCATCAAGCTTGTCTATGACAAGGCATTGAGGATTGTCGGGATCGAAGTTGCCGATACTGGTACCGGTATATCCAGTGAGGACAGAGAACATCTTTTCGAACCATATTTCTCAACAAAGAAATCTGGTACAGGTTTGGGTCTCGCTATTGTTAGCACGATAATCAGCGATCATAATGGTTTCATAAGGGTTGAGGATAACAGGCCAAAGGGTACGAAGTTTATAATCGAGCTACCTGCGAGGGTTTGACAATGATGTTAATCGTTACTCGCTGACCAAGAATCAGATGCGAGTGACGAAGAACGAGAAATAGCAACCAACAGAATGCTTATCCTTTACCATGTGCTAGCCACTCTTATCCTCATCGTTTCACTTCCTCCTTATCTTTTAATAAATAGAGGTCGTTGCAGGGAAAGGCTGGGTCTGAATCTTCCACGTCTCGGGGAATCAGGAGTTGGTAGGCCCGCCCGCTTCCGAGTTCCGCCCCGTCCCGGGATCTCGGGAGAATTCGGAAACTCGCGTTGCGACAGCGGGGCGGGCAGGTTATGGGTCCATGCCCTTTCAGTAGGTGAACTCCTATCTGCTGTTCCCTTAATTGAGGCCTTGAGAAATAGATACCCATCAAGGGAGATTGTCCTTTCTGTTAAGACAGCTACAGGCTTAGAGGTAGCAAGAGAAAGGCTTAAAGATGAAGTTGACTACTTATTGCCAATGCCTCTAGATTTCTGGTGGTCAGTGAGGAGGATGATAAACAGCATTAAGCCAGCTATTTTCATCTTGGTGGAGACAGACATCTGGCCGGGTTTGATTTCATCCTTAAAAAAAAGGGGGGTTAAGACGATTCTCGTGAACGGCAGGGTTTCTCCCCGTACCGGGAAATCCTATGTGAGGTGGCGACCTTTTATCAAGAGAGTGCTAAGGTCTCTAGAATTATGTCTAATGCAAACAGAACTCGATGAGTATCGTATTATTGCGGGAGGGATTTCTCCGGATAAGGTAAAGGTTACCGGAAACATCAAGTTTGACAGGAAATGGAGACCCCTTAAAGGAAAAGAACGCGATAGATGGCTTCAGCTCTTAGACCGGAAAAATGGACTCATATGGGTAGCGGGAAGCACCCATCATCCTGAGGAAAAGATGATATTTGATGTATTTGGTCAACTCCTTAAATCGTTTCCGAGCCTTTCCCTCATAATTGGCCCGAGAGAGGCTTATAGGTTTGATGAGGTTTACTGTCTTGCCAGAAACCTTGGATTCAATGCTATCAGAAAAACTGAATTGCCTGCAAAAAACCAAGACTACAATCTCTTCATTCTTAATACACTTGGTGAGTTGGGCCAGGTGTATGGCTTGGCTGATGTTGCGTTTGTGGGGGGAAGCCTTGCTTCAATAGGGGGCCATAATCTCTTGGAACCAGCATCCTTTGGCATGCCTGTGCTTTTTGGTCCCCATACCCATAATTTTGCCAGTATGTCCCGGTTCTTGATTAAATGCGGGGGCGGTAAAATGGTTGTTGATGAATCGGAATTGCTTCATGTTATGGTAAGGCTTTTGGGCCAAAAAAGTGAGAGAGAACAGATGGGGAAAAGGGCTCGGCAGTTTGTGAAGCAAAATCAAGGCGCCCTTGATAGGGTAATGGGTATTCTTAGGTCATACATTGAAGTGTCTAAAGTGTCTGAACTGAGCTAAATCAGCCTCAGGCTGATAAAGTGCCGGCCCGCCCCGTCCCGCAGAGCGGGACGGACAGGCCTGAAGTGGGTAACGCAACAAAGGCAACAAACACAAGAAACATATGAAGACGGTTAACTGGTCGGCCCTTCATGCAAAGAGGCAACGGAGCGTTTTTGCATTGTTCCTCAGGATCATTTCCCTGCTGTATGGAGTTGCTGTCCAGCTTAGACTGATTGCTTATAAGATTGGTCTTTTGAGCATTAAATCCCTTCCCACGTATGTTGTTAGCATTGGAAATATAACGACAGGGGGTACAGGCAAAACTCCCCTTGTTGCCACAGTTGCCGAGTGGGCTCACAAAAGCGGATTTAGGGTAGGCATCCTCTCAAGGGGCTATAAAGGACAGAGAAGCCATAACACCGTTGTTGTCTCTGATGGAAAAAAGGTTCTGGCATCCGTCGATGAGGCAGGAGATGAGCCATTTCTATTGGCAAGGAGATTACGCTCTGTCCCTGTATTGATATCGAAAAAGAGACACAGGATCGGGCAACTGGCCTTAAGGTTGTTTGATTCGGAGTTACTGTTATTGGATGATGGATACCAGCATCTATCACTCCATAGGGATTTGAACGTCCTTCTTTTGGATGCTAAAAAGCCATTTGGAAGCAGATCGTTATTGCCCCTGGGTCCCCTGAGGGAACCCGTTGAGCAAATAAAAAGAGCAGATCTTATTATTATCACGAGATGCACCGTTGAGTATCCTGGAGATGGCCTTGTCGATTTTTTACAACGAAATTTTCCTGGGAGGCCGATCTTTCGGGCCGGGCATTTTCCTGATCACGTGATATCTCCCCTTGTTGGTAAAGCTCACCCGCCAGGCATTTTGTCAGGCAGAAAGGTGGTGGCCTTTGCAGGGCTGGCTAATCCAGACGATTTTCTAGAAATGCTAAAAGGCCTTGGGGCTCATATCATTCACTTTAAGGCCTTTCCCGACCATCATCGTTTTACCAAAGATGAGATTGAAGAGCTTGCCTCCTGGAGAAAAAGATCAGATGGCGATTTCTTATTGACCACGGAAAAAGACTGGGTCAGGATTGATGGTAAAATTGGTGTTGATCTGGATATTGCTATATTAACCATAAAGATAAGGATCCTTTCTGGGAGCGATACTTTCTTTGATATCATCAAGCAGGGAATTCTTAGATCCGATATGAAAAAATGAGGGTCAGATCCAGCTGCAACATCTCAAGTGAGGAGATCAGAAAGATACTGGTTAGGTCTGCCAATTGGGTGGGTGATACGGTGATGATGATCCCTTCCTTGATGGCAATCAAGGAATATTTTCCCCATGCACAGATAACCGCTTTGGCTACTCCCTGGGTTACTCCGCTCTTAGAGAATCACCCCGCTGTGGACAGCACAATGATCATGGACAAGGGCAATGGTTTCGTCAGTTCCACGAAGGAATTGGCAAGGATCATATCCTGGCTGAGGGGTGAAAGGTTTGATCTGGCTATTCTCTTTCAAAATGCCTTTGAGGCCGCTTTTCTGGCCTATGTGGGAGGGGTTGGACATAGAGTCGGTTACGATACAGACGGGAGAGGGTTTCTTCTGACCCATAAGGTTACAAGAGATCAAGATATTCTCTTGGCTCACCAAGTTGAATACTTTCTGGGGGTTATAGAGGCAATGGGTTGGCCCGCTGAACAGAGGGAACCGGTCTTATACATTAATGATGAGGATATTGAGTCAACGTCTTTAATGCTATCTTCAATGGGCATAGAGGATAATCTTTTCGTAGTAGGACTCAATCCGGGCGCTGTCTATGGATCAGCCAAGAGATGGCCAGAGGATAGATTTGCCCTTATTGCCGATTGGGCGGCCGAGAGGTGGGGCGCAAGGGTATTACTGTTCGGCTCTTTGTCCGAGAAGGCGATAGGCGCTGAGATATCTCGTTATATGCATAGCGATCCAGCCAATCTCTGTGGACTGACTACCTTAGGCCAGGCTATGGCATTGATCAAGAGATGTAGCCTCTTCTTAACCAATGATAGCGGGCTCATGCATATAGCTGCGGCCTTTAATATACCTATGGTAGCTATCTTTGGCCCAACTGATCCTATCACAACAGGTCCGATTAGCCGAAATGCCAGGATAGTGAGGCACCGAGTAGATTGCAGCCCCTGTCTAAAAGAAGTGTGTTCGCTTAATCATCATAGGTGTATGCTATCCATTGATCCGGAGGAGGTCTGGGAGGAGATGGAATGCCTAAAAGGGGAGTTGAAAATCTAAAATCTAGAATTGAGAATTGAAGGGTGAGGTCAGTGAGGCCAGCGGTATTTTTGGATAGAGATGGAACTATCAATGAGCAGCTTGGTTACATAAATCATATAAGCCGCTTTGTCCTTTTGCCTGATGCAGGGCGGGCTGTGTCTCTTTTAAACAAGAACGACTATTTTGTGATAGTGACTTCTAACCAGTCGGGGGTGGCCAGAGGCTATTTCCCCATAGAGCTGGTAGAAGAGACAAACGAGCTCATGAAGAGGGAATTGGCCAGGGATGATGCATATGTAGACGGGATTTACTTCTGCCCTCACCATCCAGAGGGGGTTTTGCCCGAATATAGCACGGAGTGCAGCTGCAGAAAGCCGGATACGGGCCTCATAGAGAAAGCTAGATCTGAACTAGATATAGATATGGAAAGATCATACGTAATCGGGGACCGCTGGCTTGATATAGAATTTGCACATAATGCGAACCTACCCGGTATTCTGGTATTAACGGGTTATGGCAAGGGAGATCTGGAGTACATTGTGCCTCACAAGCAGATAAAACCCACCTATGTGGCAGAAGGTCTATTAAGGGGTGTAAAGTGGATCTTAAAACAGGAGTAAGAGTTCACCGTTCAACGTTTTCCGTTCAACGATAGACAGAGAGCTGCAGTGAACGGTGAACGGTTGCGAACATGATAGGTAACGTGAAGAATAGGAAACCACGTATTTTGATAATAAAACTGAGTGCAATCGGTGATGTTGTCCACAGCCTGCCCTTTTTGGGGGTCTTGAGGGATAGATACCCTTTTGCGATGATTGACTGGGTGGTTGAGGAGGATTCATCAGGCATAACGGAGGGCCATCCTGACATAGACCGGTTAATGATCTTTCCTCGAAAGAGTTGGCTTAAGAGATTTATCAAGAAGGGTGAATATATCGGGGTTGCAAAAGAGGCGACTAAATTCGTAAGGGAGTTTAGGAAGGGAAAATACGATATTGTGGTTGATCTCCAAGGGCTTTTCAAAAGCGGAATTTTGACCTTCTTAGCAGACGGAAAGAGGAAGATTGCGCTTAATGGCGGAAGGGAGGGTAGTTCCATTTTCATAAATGAGAGGGTTGCCGTTCCTGATCCGGATTTACATGCCCTTGAGAGATATTTATGTATTGCGAGGTATTTGGGAGCAAATAACCTTGCCTGGAATGGCCAGATTCCCACTGATAATGCAAATAGAAGACAAGTGGACTATCTTTTAGGGGAGACAGGCAATAAAAGCACTCTAGTAGGGATCACTCCAATGGCCAAATGGGAGAGTAAACTCTGGGAGTTGAATCGATTTGCTTCCCTAGCAGATACGATAAGTGAAAAATTGGGTGCAGAGGTTATTTTCACCGGAAGTGAAAGCGACAAGGCAGCAATAGACAATATTCTGTCAGGGATGAAAACCAAGCCATTGAACTTGGCCGGAAAGACGACCCTCAAGGAATTGGCTTACCTTTATCAGAGGTGTGCTGTCGTTATCTCTACTGATACTGGCCCCATGCATGTAGCAGCAGCTATGGATTCACCTGTAGTAGTAGCCCTTTTTGGCCCCACCTCTCCTTTAAGAACCGGGCCTTATGGAGCAAAACACAGGGTTATCAGGGCTGGGGTTGAATGTAGCCCGTGCTTTAAAAAGAGATGTGATGATATGTCATGCATGAGGAAAATCACTGTGGATATGGTCTTCGAGGCTGTAAAAGAAGTTATAAGTGCCTAAAGTGATCTAAAGTGCCTAAAGTTAAAAACTTAAAAAAGATATGATGGATAATACAGCGCGAAAGAACTTGAAAAGCGGACAAAGAAGATTGCACTCAAACTTTAGCTCACTTTAAACTTTAGGCACTTTATCAGCCTGAGGCTGATTTAGCTCACTTTAAACTTGAGGAGGGATGAATATGGCTATCAGCAAGGAGTTGCTGGACATCTTGGTATGTCCGAAGTGTAAAGGCGACATCTACCTGACCCCAGCAGGAGATGGTCTTATATGTGATAATTGTAAGCTCTTATATGAGATCAAGGATGATATACCCGTTATGCTCATAGATGAGGCTAAGAGAGTAGAAGAGGATTGATTGGACATCTCCATCATTGTTGTCAGCTACAATACAAAAGAACTCCTGCTTGGTTGTCTGGCCTCCATATTTGAAACGATTAAAGGCATATCCTTTGAGGTGTGGGTTGTGGATAATAACTCCACTGACGGAACGGTGGAGGCCGTAAGGGAACAATATCCTGATATCAACACAATCAAAAATAGGGAGAACGTAGGTTTCGCTGCTGCAAATAACCAGGCCTTAAGGCAGATGAATGGACAGTATGCCCTGTTGCTTAATACTGATACTGTATTGACCAATGGAGCTGTAAAAGGGCTTTACGATTTCATGGAAGCTACACCTGAAGTAGGTATGGCATGTGGGCAGTTGTTGAATCGGGATGGATCAAAACAAAACTCCATTGCCAATTTTCCCACATTACCAACTCTTTTTTGTAATGAGACTGTCTTGAGAATTTTAATGCCTGAGAGGTTTCCAAGCAAGAGAATGGAATACATATCGCCTCTCAAGGTAGATTCCTGTATTGGTGCCTGTTTGATGGTTCGAAAAGAGGCTGTGGATGATGTAGGGTTTTTTGACCAACAATATTTCTTTTTCTTTGAAGAGACTGACTGGGCTTACAGGATGAAGCTTGGTGGCTGGCCAGCATATTTTGTACCAACGGCAAAGATATTTCATGCTCAGGGAAAGGCAGTGGGAAATAGTTGGGACTCAAGGATAATGTTTTACAGATCCAGGTATGTCTTTCTTAAAAAGTGGCATCCCCACTCCTATCCTTTATTCTATGCAGTCATTTTTCTAAGGTTACTAGTCAACACATTTCTCTCTTTTATGGGTCTGTTATTTACCTTCGGCCTCAAGGATTCGATAAAGAAAAGATTTATTACCTATGTCAAGTTAATTATCTGGCATCTACTGGGATGCCAGGAAAGGGCTACAACATAGAGCCAATGTTGGTAAAAGGTAGTAGTCTATCACTGGACGGCATTAAGAGGATACTGTTGATACAGTTGGGGGATATAGGGGATGTAGTGCTTACTACGCCCACCATAAAGGTATTAAAAGAAAATCATCCGGGTGGTGAGATCTTTGTTCTTGTAAGGAGGTATGCCAGGGAATTGGTTGAAGACTGCCCATGGGTGGATGGCGTGATCTCGGTAGACAAGGATAAGAGAAAACTCAGAGATGAGATCGTTTACCAAAGAGACTTGCTTTTGGAGTTGAGGAGGAAGAGGTTTCAATTAGCTGTTGACCTGAGGGCTGGGACCAGAGGCGCTATCCTTTCATTCTTAAGTGGCGCAAGATTGAGGATAGGAAGGTATAGGGGGGATGGAAAATTGTGGCGGAACAGGCTTTTTACCCATCTCGTCAGACCTGAGAATGAATTGTCCCAGTATTCTACCCTGCACAGCCTCAATCTTTTGACCCCTTTTAACTTGAGGATCAAGAATACGTGTCCGGAGTTGACTGTTACGGAGGATAAAGAAAGAAGTGCAGCAAATATCTTAAGGAAAGCGAATGTGCCCCTTGATAGACCGATAATTGCCCTCCATCCATTTTCCCGGTGGAGATACAAGGAATGGCCGATTAGAAATCATGTCGCATTAATCAATTATATGGGCTCACGGTATCGGGTGTCTACAGTAGTAACGGGCTCATCTGATGAAAGGGATAGAGCGGCCGAGATTGTTGGGGGAACCGGTGTAGATACCTATAGCCTAGCAGGGAAGACCTCTATTGGTGAGTTGGCAGGTGTCCTCAAGAAGTGTAGCTTGTTGATTGGGATAGACAGTGCTGCCGTGCATATTGCCGCAGCGGTTGGCACACCTACAGTAACCATATTCGGGCCTTCATCTCCCATTAGTTGGGCACCAAGGGGCAGAGAGCATAAGGTTGTCTATAAAGATCTCCCCTGTATACCGTGCAGACGAAAGGGTTGTAATGATAGTGAAGTTAGTCGGTGTCTTGATGAACTGAGCGTAGGGGAAGTAATACCTGTAATCGATAAAGGCCTTGAAGATAGAATGTAGAATTACGTAAGGATGATTCCAGATACACTCTATGATACATTCCCTATTTAAAGATCTCTTTTCAGATGATAAATACCCTTCTTTCAGAATCGCTATTCTCATAATCCTTTTTGGTTTTGCAATCCGATTGTTCTCCTTCCACTATACCTATATCATCAATCCTGACGGTGTATTGTATATTCACCAGGCAAGGGCCCTCTATTATGGCCTAAGGGATTCTATTTTGACGTGTTCAATGAGTTTTTTATCCAATTACTCAATACTCATTGTCCTTGCCTATAAGATCTTTGGTGATTGGGTACTTGCTGCAAAATCAGTCTCCCTCTTTTTTGGGACCATTACTTTAATCCCACTTTATTTGCTTTTGAATAGGTTTTTAAGAAAAGAAATAACTCTATTGGCTCTCCTGATATTCGCGCTCATACCTGTGTTTATTGACAAGAGCGTTGATGGAGTAAGAGACCCCATATATTGGTTTTTCTCAGTGCTCGGTTTATACCTTTTTGTAAGTCAGATCGAAAAGAGAAACTATCTTTACCTTATCTTAAGCAGTCTGTCCTTTCTTATGGCGTCCTGGGCGAGGATTGAGGCAATTCTATTTATGCTTGTATCATTTGTTCATATATTTGTGAGACAAGATAGAAAGATCCGCAAGATTTCCATTTTTGCAACGCCAGTTGTTCTTGTAGTCTTGTTTGGTATTTTTGGGCTGGTGGTCTCAAATATGCCAGCAGATGATTTTCATAGGGCACATGAAATAACAACAAAATTTTCAGCGCCTATGATTGAATATAAAAACCTCAGGGCGACTTTGGCAGAATTGATGAACCAGCCTTTTGATGGTAATCTGCCAGTTTTTTTACACAAGGCAAGGAATCTTGTCTGGTTAATAGCCCTTGGAACCGTTGTTAGATATGCGGTGGTGGCCTACTTTTATCCCTTTTTTCTTATATTTATAATCGGGCTGGGAGGCCTATGGGGGAGAATAAAGAGGGATAGTCATATACTATATCTTGCCTTGATTGCTGTTTCTGCGTTGA
>Ga0114920_10000740_pt1 | contig 14368 bp, 8 predicted proteins | sample ChitaG_FD_88683 | JGI IMG/M metagenome (GOLD analysis project Ga0114920, IMG submission 88683) | Deep subsurface microbial communities from South Pacific Ocean to uncover new lineages of life (NeLLi) - Chile_00310 metaG | ecosystem: Environmental > Aquatic > Marine > Oceanic > Sediment ... | reverse complement strand
GCCGCCGCTGATGTAGCCGAATACCAATCCAAAATTCATAATGGAGGCCATGACCGCGAAGTTGGTGCCTTCCAGATTTTTTGGGGTGCTGAGCGCCACGAATTTAAGCAAAGCCAGAAAGGAAAGCATGTACAGTATGCCCAGGAAGAAATCGAGGAAAAAATTTAAATACACAATGCCGTCATAGGTCATTAAATGCGTCCCAAACTCACGGCCATGCGCCACCAGATAAACAGGTGTGGCCACAATCGCCCCAACCGTCCGAATGATCGGATTGGAGCCAATGCTGTTAGCCAGATCCACCTTCGTCAGACCTAACTGACTGAGTCCGAGGACAGCGCTTATAATAATAGTCCAAAGCAAAACTTTTTTGAGATTGAATTTATCCAGCCATTTGGCAAATAAAATTGCTCCAATCAGCCAACCCAAATAACTTACCACTCCAAAATAACCAAAAGTTTCCTGGTCAATGCCAACCTGATTGAGGAAATAATCTGACCAGGGCGCGCCGAAGCTCGGAGTGAATCGCCAGAGGAATATAAAAATCGCGGCCGCGAAAATACTTTTTCCAATCACTTTCAAATCCATCAGATGCTTAAAGTAAAATCCAAACCAGATAAACCAGATCACAATAATGCTAAGTGACATTAAAGACATATTTACCCCCTCACGCGGATACAACATCAAAATAGTAAGAACAAAAGCAACAATGGCGGCATAAATGTATTTCGGGTTGATCGCCTGATGGATTTTGAGCTCACTTCGGTCACTAATCCGCCGTTCTTTGATAAGGAAAGACAATCCAAATGTTATGAGCGGCATCATGGCCGTGATGAAAAACATATCCCGTATTCCAAGAATTTCCCGTCCGAGCAGCATGCCGGAAAGGAATGTTGAAATAATTGCCCCCACCGTCAACGATCCCCAGCAAATCGACTGGTATCGTCCGGCTGTCTTCTCATCCGACTGCTGAACCACAAGGCCGTCACAAATCACATCCGTAAAACCGAGCCCGATATTGGCGATCATAATCGGAATCGCGTAACTGATGAACGAATCAGAATATTGCCAAATCCAAAGCCAGCTCAGCATTGTCACAAGCGGCATGATGTGGAGGTAGGGCCGTCGCCGGTAGCCCCGAATAGGCACCAAATCAGTCAAAAACCCGTAAATCGGCTTAATGCTCCATGAGATTGTGGGCAGTGCCGCCAGAACACCCAATTGAACAAAATCCAGCCCCAGTTCATTGCGGGTAAACAGGAATTGGGCCAAAGCGGAAATGCCAACAGCCGCCTGTACAAAATAAACCGCCGCGAAAAACAGTTCGTTTTTGGTAAAGGGAAATCGCAATGTCATGGTCTGGTTGGTTACCGGAGGTCATTTTAGCATATAAAAAAACACATAAAAAAAACGCACTTAACGCGTCGGATAGAAAAGATGGCGACGGAGGGGGGCTTGAAGCCCTTACCCTCCGTCGCCAAGGCACTGGACGCCGCTTGGCGCCACTGGCCTCGCGAGAGTAGTGACAGGGAAAGAGTGGTAGATTCCTCCTTTTTGGAGGATCTTTCCAGGCCTTCAGACGTCGAGTGGAGCAGGGTTGCCCCTTCTCGACCTTGTGTCTTGGGGACCCTACCTGCTACCACAGCGTGGTACTGTACAACTCTCTTGGTTGTGAGTATATTATACATTTTATTATATTTTTGTCAAGTACTTTTTTTCATGTAAAAAAACCCGCCTTTTGTCATTCTCGCGCAGGCGGGAATCTGAAGCGGGTTTTTGGTGGTTTTGTTTTGCTTTAGGTCTTAATTTTTCTTTCTTCAAAGAAATTTTTCAATTTAGCTGCATCCGCTTGTTTCCCCACAATCCAGGCATTTGTAACAAGTGCCGTTGCGTATCATGGTGGAACCGCAATTGGAACAAATAGGGGCATCGTCATTTTGGAAAGCCTGGGGCGTGCCATGAATTGCCAGGACGCCAACGGCAACAGTTGCTTTTTTTTCTTTTACTTTGCCCGCCCGGACGAATACCGCCCGTTCGGACGGGGCTTTCTCCAGGGCTTCAATCAGTTTGAATTCTACATCTTTTTCGATAGCGCCAACATCACCGCCGCCATTTAAAGCAATGACTTTTCGGATATTAGGAAGTGTGCCTTTGTTGGACATAGTTCCTTCACTATAGGCTTTATCGATCAGTTGGCCATTGTGATATTTTTTGGCAGAATCTTTGTCGAGGAATTTAACAGCAAACCAACGGCCAAGATAATCCATAATCGATTTAACGATCGGAATTTCTTTATTGCTGGTCATGCCGGAAGGTTCAAAGCGAGTGTGGCAGAATTTAGAAATCAATACTTCGATGGGGACACCATATTGTAGGTTAAGGGAGATTGAAAGTGCCAATGCATCCATGATGCCTGAGAGTGTGGAGCCTTCCTTGCTCATTTTAATAAACAGCTCACCAGGGGCTCCGTCATCATAAAGACCAACAGTGAAGTAGCCTTCGTGGCCGGCAATGGCAAATTTATGAGTGATGGATTGTCGTTCTTCACTAAGTTTTTTACGAAGCGCTTTTTTGGTGATCTCCATTTCTTTGATTTCTACTTTACTGCCGTCTTTCTTTTTGGTTTTGGAAGAGGTGTTGAGCGGTTGGGAAAGCTTGCAGCCGTCGCGGTAAATCGCATTGGCCTTCAGTGCCAGTTCCCAGCTTTGATGGTACGCCTCCAGCACATCGTCTTCCGTGACTTCATTCGGCATGTTGATGGTTTTGGAGATTGCGCCGGAAATGAACGGCTGAACCGCGGCCAGCATTTTAATATGCCCCATATAATAGATAAAACGTTTGCCTTTGGTGCCGCATCGGTTCGCACAGTCAAAGACAGGAAGATGTTCTTCTTTGATATGCGGAGCGCCCTCGATGGTCATGGCGCCGCAAACATATTCATTCGCCGCCTCAATTTCCTTACCGGAAAAGCCGATTTCTTTAAGGAAATCAAAAGTATCATCATTATAAACATCAGGATCGATTTTTAACCGTTCCATTATTTCTTCTCCTAATGAGTGCTTGCTGAAGGCCATATGGATATCAAAAACCGCACTGAGATTTTTTTCAATTTTTTCCAGATCTTTTTCAGCTAACCCCTTTTTCTTAAGGGTTTTCCAGTTGATGTGCGGCGCCTCAACAAGAGAGCCCTTTCCTATAATATAATTTAAAATATCGTTGATTTGCTCTTTGCCGTAACCTAAATTTTTAAGGGCAGGCAGAACCGATTGGTTGACGATTTTCATATAGCCGCCCCCTGCCAGTTTTTTAAATTTTACGAGAGCAAAGTCGGGTTCCACACCCGTGGTGTCGCAATCCATAAGGAGGCCGATAGTGCCGGTTGGGGCAAGAACTGAGACCTGGGCGTTGCGGTAGCCGTGCTTATTGCCTTTTTTAAGGGCAATATCCCAGGCTTTGCGGGCGGCTGAAAGTAAGTAATCGGGGCACAACTCCGGATCAATGCCCATTGGGTGGGTTTCCAGATCTTCATAATCATTTTCATTGTAAGCCGCACGGCGATGGTTACGGATGACGCGCAACATATCCTTTTTGTTGTGTTCATAGCGTTCAAAAGCACCTAGATGTTTGGCCATTTCTGCGGAGGTTTCATAAGAAGCGCTTGTGAGTACGGCCGTAATGGCGCCGGCAATGGCGCGCGCTTCCTCGCTGTCGTAAGGGATACCGAGGTGCATCAATACCGTACCGATATTAGCGTAGCCCAAGCCCAGTGTTCGGTATTGATAGCTTCTTTCCGCGATTTCATAGCTGGGGAATTGAGCCATTAATACGCTGATTTCCAGCGTGATGGTCCAGAGGCGGATGGCATGACGCATGGCCGGAATATCCATTTGGCTGGTTTCCGTATCAAAGAATTTTAATAGATTGAGGGAGGCAAGATTACAGGCGGTGTTATCCAGAAACATGTACTCACTGCACGGGTTGCTGGCGTTGATGCGGCCGTCTTTCGGGCATGTGTGCCATTCATTGATGGTGGTGTCGAACTGGACGCCCGGGTCGGCGCAGGCCCATGCCGCAAAGCCCATCTTTTTCCACAGCTTGCGGGCTTTGATGGTTTTAAAGGGTTTGCCGTCGGTGCGGCGAATGAGGTCGAATGAGTCATCGTTGTCCGTGGCGCGCAGAAAGTCGTTGGTCAGGCGGATGGAGTTATTGGAATTCTGGCCGGAAACCGTGGCGTACGCGTCGCCGTTAAAGTCGCTGTCGTACCCGGCGGCGATGAGCACGGCCACTTTCTTTTCTTCTTCCATTTTCCAGTCGATAAAATCTTCGATTTCCGGATGGTCGATATCCAGGCAGACCATTTTGGCGGCTCGGCGAGTGGTGCCGCCGGATTTAATAGCGCCTGCCGCCCGGTCTCCGATTTTAAGGAAGGACATAAGGCCGGAAGACTGGCCGCCGCCGGAAAGGGGTTCGTCCCGGCCGCGCAGTTTTGAAAAGTTGGTACCCGTGCCGGAACCATATTTAAATAAACGGGCTTCCCTGATCCACAAATCCATAATGCCGCCTTCATTCACCATGTCATCTTCTACGGATTGGATGAAGCAGGCATGGGGCTGTGGGTGGGTATAGGAATCTTCGGATTTTTTAATTTCACCGGTTTTCGGATCCGCGTAAAAATGCCCCTGAGCCGGGCCATTGATGTCATAAGAGCTGAACAGGCCGGTGTTAAACCACTGCGGGGAATTGGGGGCTGACATTTGATGGATGAGCATGTGATTCATTTCATCTTCATACGCGTTGGCCGATTCCCTGTCTTCAAAATAACCGTATTTTTCGCCCCACTCCCGCCAACATTTGCTGAGGCGGCCAACCACTTGTTTCGCGCTTTTCTCCGGACCTAAAGCAGGGTTTCCTTCATTGTCTTTAAGGGCCTTTCCGTTTTCATCAGTCTGAGGGACACCGGCTTTGCGGGCGTATTTGGAAATCATGATGTCACCGGCATTCTGCGACCAGCTTTTGGGAATCTCGAAATTTTCCATTTCAAACACCACCGACCCATCGGTTTTGGTGATCCTGCAATTTCGCTTCTCACACTCAATAACCCCTAACGGGTCCACGCCGGCCTTAGTAAATAAACGGTTTATTTTAAGCCCTTTATTTTTCATTTATTTTATTAAGTTAGGAAGTTAAAGAAGGGGTCTAGATGGCGAGCCATTTGGGCAGCTGGCAAGAACGCCAAATCTTCTAGATTGGTAGAGGTGATTTTTTAAAGTTTTGAGGGCAGGGGGGGCTAAAAAAAGGGGGAAAGCCCCCCCGAGATTTGTTTTTGTTAACAAAACCATGCTAGTTCAACATCCGATGGTTGTCAAAAATTTTTTCTTGACGATCCCCTATATATTGTATCAAGATTATCTTGTACCTACTATATATAGTGATTTATTATGCTTTTAGTGATCACGGGAAATGGCAAGGGAAAGACCACTTCGGCCATCGGGACCGCGATTCGTGGCATTGGCTGGGGCAAAAAGGTTGCCATGGTCCATTTTGACAAGGGAGGAAGCCATTATGGCGAGCAACATATTTTTGATTTACTTCAAGAAAAAATTTCTGTGCATCGTTTCGGCCAACAGCGTTTTGATGAAAATAAAAAAACTTTCCGTTTCGAAAACACGCCGGAAGACAAAGAAGAAGTAAAAAAAGGCATCGACAAACTCCTTACCTTATATAAAGAGGAGTACTTTCTCATCATTGCCGACGAACTGGTAAGCTGTCTCAATTTCGACTTAACCGACGAAACCACCGTCCGAAATCTTATCGGCCAATGCCCTAAAGACACTCACCTGATGCTGACCGGCCGCAATGCCCCCGAGTGGTTGATCAAACAGGCCGACCTTGCATCCGAAATCCAGGAGGTCAAACACTATTTCAAAAAAGGCCAGCAAGCCATTAAAGGGCTGGATTATTAATCTCTGATCTTATATCTCATATCTGAGATCTAAATCAGAAATCAGAAATCTGAGATAAACCAGGGTTGCCTTTTTTTGTAAGAGTTATTATGCTATTTTAGCAACCTGAATATTTATTAATTATAGACTTATGTTTAAAAAAGCATCTGCTCAGATTACTGCCTTTGCCTTGGTTCTTTCCATCGCCGCTCTGGCTCTTTCCGGCGTTTCTTTGTCTAAAGCGGGTGAAGCGACTTTGGATGATGAGGAATTTATGGCTAGGGTTGAGCAAGGTATTGAAGAATACATCAAAAAACAGCGCGATGCTCAGCAGGCGCCTGCCCCAGGGGCCGATGAACCGGTTGATGTGAGCGTGGATGACGATGCCATGAAAGGCGACAAAAACGCTCCTGTGACCATTATAGAATGGTCCGACTTTGAATGTCCTTTCTGTGGTCGCTTTTACCGCGATACCTTACCAAGCATTTTTTCGGAATATGTTGACAAAGGAAAAGTCCGCTTTGTTTACCGCGATTTTCCATTGAGCTTCCATCGGAACGCGCGTCCCGCATCAATGGCCGCGGAATGCGCAAAGGAGCAAGGAGGTGATGAAATGTACTATAAATACCATGACAAGCTTTATGAAAACCAAACGGCTCTCACCGACGCTAACTTTAAGAAATGGGCTGGTGAATTCGGGCTGGACATGGATAAATTCAACAACTGTCTGGACAACGAAAAGTACGGCGAGGAAGTGGATAAAGACTTTGCGGATGGTCAGGCGGCTGGTGTTACGGGAACTCCGGCTTTCTTCATCAACGGCCGCAAGATTTCCGGCGCTCAGCCATTCTCGGTTTTCCAAACCATTATCGACGAGGAGCTGGAGAAGTAAAAAATTTCAATTGCCAAAAATCCTGCCTCTAGATTCCCGTTTGCACGGGAATGACAATAGAAGGGAGGGTTTTTTGGTTGTCGTAAGCCATTAACTGAATTACAATAACTTTACCCTTAATAACCCAGATGGCTTTACCTGCTGAACAATTCGAAGAAAATGAACAGCTTCCCGATCAAACCATGGTCGGCGAAAGCGCTGATGGTATTCGAAGTCAAGTCGCTGCTTTTTTAAGGGATAAAGAATTCAGAGAGACGCTCGAGCCGGAAGCCATCCGGAATTACGAAGACATTGTGAATAAAAAGGGTCACATCAAGCCTGATGATATGGCGAATTTGAGAAAGTTTTATGAATTCATGAAGGGGCAGTACGAAGAAATTCAGGGGGGCAAAAGACGAATTAAAAAACATATCGACCAAGCTATTCGCGAGAGAATTATTACCGATAAAGACAGAAAATTTTATGAGGAAAAGATGGGCGAAAACATCACGACCGGCAATCAAAACGTCACTACCGAGATTATGGAGCAGGCGGAAAAAGACGTGCTGGACAGCCTCGATAATCGACGGGCTGAGCGAAAAAAATACGATGATCTGGCAAACAGCCCCTTAGTCGAAAAAGGATTTTTAATGGTGGACGAAACTAAGAAAATCCCGATTCCGGATGAAAACAAATTTTTAAGAATGTCTGTACCAGAGCGCAGAAAATGGCTCAAGAGCGTTGAAGAGATGATGTCGGAAGCTGAAATGTTTTGTAAAAATCGGGAAAAGGCAGAAACCCTCAAGCTCACCAGGGAATATGAAATTCTGCTCAAAGGGGCCAAAAAAGAGAAGATAATAGGCGATAAAACCATCCGCGAATTTATGGAATGGTTTAAGGGGCAAAATAATGAAGTAAAACAGTTTGCGATCGGCGAGTTTTTTAAGGAAATGGGTCGGTATCGGAATTTATGGAAAAACATTCGCAAAACCCTGAAAGGAAAAGGGTTGAGCCGGCTTGAAGGCTTGCGGGGCCATTTGGGTTATGCAGAATTACGTATTGAATTTAAGAATGAAGAGTATGCCCAGAAGCTGGATGAAAAGCTGGATAAAAAAATCATCAATGGGCACATCCGAAACACTTTTGCGAAAGACTTTGAAAGTAAATCGATTGAGGAAAAAGAACGATATTTGAACGAATTCGACCAGCAGATGGAACGCTATGAAACCCTCCGTACAAACATTGAAGGATTGGAAGACAAAAAGACCCGAAATAAGTTGCTGGAAATGTATAACGGAGACAACGGTTGGACCGAAATTTCAGCTGCTTACAACGAGGCGACCAATCAAAGCGAGAGTAGTTATTCCGACGTTGTAAAATCGAAACGCAACCCAAAAGCGCTGAGTATCATTACCAGCGATATTAAAAAACAAGCAATAATTGAAGGTGTTGACGAAATGAGTAATGAAGAAAAAGAGACAACGTTAAAGCGTTTTACACATATTTTTGCCTACAAACAGCCTGATGCATCAGGCTATCAAAAAAACATACGAAAAGCACGCTTGGAACAAGAAAAATCATTTAGCAGTAAACAAGAAGATATTAAAGAGTCGGATATAAATGAAGGAGGTTTACCAGAAAATGTTCATCGCTTTAAGACAGTGGGGAAGGAGGAAGAAATGATTGAAGAACAAGGGCAAAAGCAGACTGAGGTACAAAATCCAGATCAAAAAAATACAGTCAAAAATGCCCAGGTTATACCAATAAAGTCAGCAAAACAAAGAAAAATTCCTAAAGCAAAAGTCAAAACAAATGAAGACAGGTCTTTTACACAAAGTACTTATAAAAACAAAACAAGCGAAAAAAAAGTAGTAAAAATGCATATAAATTCCAGAAAAGCCATTCAGTCTTTTAATAGCGAAGTTTTATTAGATAGAGATCGTGATGAACTTTCTGTTGCCGCTTTGGATCGCAGCAGCAGCCGCAGTCTTGAGTTTAAAAAAATTGAAATCAATGCTTATATAAAATATATAAGAGAAAAGTTGAAAAACCAGAAGTCGGAAGAAGTGGAAAAAGCCGCTTAATTAATCCAATTTCCCCATTATGTCATTCAGAGCGTTAGCGAAGAATCTCTCCGATTAACCAATAGGCAGAATAGCCATTATTTAATATAATTTGGTATATTCGATTTATAGGTTGGCGGGGGAGATTCTTCCTCTCTTCGTTCGCCTGAATGACAAAAGGGGCGCTAGAAGAACAGCTTTAAGGCTTCATTGTACTTCAACACTGTGTCCACAAACACGGCATGGCTCCAGGTCAGCGGGGCCACGGAAAGGTGCTCGCCATCAAAGGGGTTGAGCTGTTCCGGCAAGACACCAGCCGGATTCCTGTGCCCCATAGTCCATTTTAAATATTCTTCCACGGGTTCCAGGTCTTTTTTGGTTTTGGCGGTCGCCAATAGCTACTGGGCATGCCAAAGTGTTGTAATGATCCAGGGGTTTCCTGGAATGTTGTGATAATCACCATGGAGTCGCTGGTAGTCATCATGCTCATATCGCGCCAAACCACCCACTTCTGTGGGGACTTTCAATGCTTCAAAAACCGCTTCATTGGTGGCAACAATCCGCTTATCATCAGGAGGCAACACACCAAACATCCAAAGGCCATGCAGACTGGCATCAATGATAAGGTCTTTTTTCATTTCTCCCGTTTCCTCGTTTACTTCCAAGCGCTTTAAAAAACGGCCTTGTTCTTCATCGTACAAATGCTCCAAAATGGCTTCCTTAATTTTTACCGCTGCTTTTTCGTAGCGTCGGTGATGATGGAAGTGACCCAGAATTTCCGAAAGATTTGCAGCGGCCACCAATCCGGCATAAACCGTTGCGCAGGTATACGCAGAGACCCCCCGCTCCCGTTCCCATAAATCGTAACTGGGAAGCGGCAGACCGGTTTTTGCATCCGTGTAATTCATCATAAAATTGCCTGCCCCCCGGATCAAAGGCCCATACATTTTTTGCATGAATTCAATATCGCCAAAATAGTGAAAATGCTGATGAAGCGCATACACCACAATCGCTGTCTCATCCTCCTGGATCGGCAGTTGCTTGCCCCCTTTTTTGTACCAGGGGTGCCACGAAGAGCCTTCGGAATGATCCGGGTTGTATTTGGGCATCAGATAACCTTCTTTGGTGATCACTTCAGCGCAGAATTCAAAAAACCGCTTGCTGATTTCCCCGTATCCTGCCCGATCGAGTGCCATGGCCACCCACGCTCCGTCCCGTGGCCACATGTAGGTATACGTGTCTTTATTGAATTTCATGATGTCCGAATCATTGGCCGCTATGATGGCGCCGCGGTTGTCGATCTGAGTACGCATAATCAGGAGGCTCTGGTTATAAGCCCTTTTAAATTCCCCAGTGACCGACGCGGTTCTTTCATCTTCTTTGTTAACCCAGCTCTGCCAGTAATTGATGGTGTTCTCCAAAAGTTTTTCAGGCGTTTCATCCAAAATGAATTTATGAAGGTCAGTCACTTCTTCCTGATTTTTGCCGGCGCACATCCAGAAATACAGCACTGTTTTTTGTTTGCGTTTGATCACCAGGTCAAACTGAACCGTGGAATCCACAGAGCCTTGTTCAATGGCATGTTCATGCAAATGGCCGTCTTCCGCGTCCCGCCACGTGCCTTCCAAACCCCGGTATTCACTTTTTCCGGTCGTAAAGGAATCCACCCCTTCTTTTCCGGACTCCGTCATTCCGCTGAACCAGAAATACCGGCGTTTGCGGTAGTGCACCAGCGCTTTGTGCTCCGGTTCATAAAAGGCCGTATCCTGCTGTTTATCGCCGTACAAATGAAGGTCTTGGGCAAAAAATAGCCGCACGTGCCGGTCATAATCCGCTTCATTGTGGATTGTTATTTTGCGAATCAGAACATTATGGGTTGGGTAAATAAAATCATTAAAGTGGAATGCCAGTTTCAGATCATCATTCCGCGCGTTTGAATCCGTCACCACCGTGTCTTTGATGTACTGGTTGGTATGTTCCCAATGTCCGTCATAGAGCCAGGAAAATTTATTATCCACAAACACCCCGATGCGATGGAGGTGCTGATACGCGATCTGGTCCTCCATCCCCACATACGGAAAATAAATATCCCGGAGCATATTTTTTGAGTCGAGAGCGACTAATAAATTCCCATTTCCTGTAACAAGTGCTCGTGGCAAGGATTCAGGATTAAGAATTAAGGATTAAGTTGGCTTCATAGCCAACATTTTTGAGGCGAATACGAAGTTGTTCAATCGCACCGTAGGTGCTGTCCATCAGTGATCGGGCGATCAATTCTTCAACCTTTTGCTCAAAATCAGCCAGCGTATTCATGTAAGTGATAAAGGCATCGTAAGGAGATTCAAAAGGCGAGAAATACGCATGCACATCTCCGTCATTCCAATACTTGGTGCACATGTAATAAAAATGATCGGAAGTTTGTAGCTTACGCCAGTTATGCATCAGCTCATCATCCACATGATCCGCGTTTGCTTTGAGTTTGTGTTCAATGTCAAAAACCCGTTGCAGAGCTGATTCCTGAAGCTCATTACTTCGCCAGGCGGAAAGATCGCGTTCCATATCCGCCCAGGACATCAGATGGGGGATATCCACTTTGCCCACCGGCTCATACGCTTTAATGGTTTCAGATGGCGTTTTAAATCCAATATTCCGTTTCATCACTTCTTCTGGAAGATGGCGGAGAAAATCAAAAATACCCGTATCTTCCCATTGGTGTTCGCCAAACGTCTCATAGTCCATGAACAGGTTGATCGTGTTTCCCCCTGCCGAGTCCAGCCACGCCGCGTATTTATCCATGGTTAATGGCCATTCGCTCCATCCGCGATTGCTGAATCGGAATGCCACATCATCTGAAAGTTTGTAATTTTTAAGAAGCAATTTAAAGTCTTTGGGCAGTGTTCTGCGAACCCGATATTCTTTGGCGATCCGCCTGTCTTCCGGGTGCAGGTCAACCGGATGCGGTCGGTAAAGGAAGTTCGGACTTCGCCAGTCTAAATAATAATCCCACCCTTCGGCCAGAATGCCCTTGAAGCCCATTTCTCGAATAAATTCCGCGATTTCATTGTTGTAAATCAGCTCGGTATTTCGGAAAATCGTCGGCTTCTTTCTGAATAATTTACAAACCAGTTCGTCATGTTTTCGGATTTGCTGGGCAAATTCCTCCTTCGAAAACAGCCAGGAAAGGGAGTGATAATACGTTTCACTCAAAATCTCCGCCTGGCCGGTTTTAAAGATGGCCTTAAAGGAATCCAAAACCTGTTTTCCGATTTCTCCAAATTCTAAACACTGTTCCAAAAATACGCCTGACAAGCTATAGCTCACCCGAAACTCCGGATGTTTGCTCAGGAGTTCCAGCATCAAAGCATTGGTCGGCAAATAACATTTCTTAGCCACTTTTTCAAAAATCTTTTTATTCTCATAGTCGGGCGGCCCTTCAAAATAGTCGGATTTGTTACCCACTTCAAATACATTGCATTTGCTCAGCCGGTAAGGCTGATGGACTTCAAAATAAAAGCAAATTGTCTTATTGTATTTTTTCATATTTGTTTTAGGTTGTAGTGCGTAGGTTGTAGTACGTAGTGATTTTTACTACAACCTACAACCTACAAACTACTCACTAGTTAGGGCTTTCCCGTACGACCCTATAATATGCTTGGCCTGCTCCTTCCAGCTCATCCGCTCCACTTCTTCCGCGCTTTTAGACTTCAGGGTGGAATGAAGCGCCGGGTGGTCCAAAACTGAAATCACTTTGTTGGCCATTTCATCAATATCCCAAAAGTCCACGCGAAGCGCGTTACGGATCACTTCTGAAATGCCGGATTGTTTGGAAATCAGAACCGGCACGCCATTTTGGATCGCCTCCAGTGGCGCGATGCCAAACGGTTCGGAAACCGACGGCATCACATAAAGGTCGGCAGCCGAATAAGCGCGAGCCACTTCATCGCCTTTCAAAAATCCGGCAAACAGAACATTGCGCTCAATGCCCAGCTCCACGGCCATTCGGACTACCTGCTGCATCATATCGCCGTCGCCCGCCATCACGAATTTTACGCGTTTTCGTTTTTCAAGCACCTTTTTGGCCATTTTCAGGAAATAATCCGGGCCTTTCTGCATAGTCATCCGCCCCAGAAACAAGACGATCTTGTCGCTATCATTCAGATGATGGGCTTTGTGGTAAGTGCTGGAATTGGGTTTCACGGCATTGTGCACCACATCAATTTTCCACTCAGGAACGCCGTAATGTTTCATAAGCATTTGCTTCGTCCGCTCGCTCACCGCAATCACGCGGTCCGCGTGCTCCATACCCCTCCGCTCCATGTCATAAACATGCTGGTTGGGATACTCGCCGCTCCTATCAAACTCCGTGGCATGAACATGCATCACGTGCGGCTTATCTGATATCCGTTTCGCTTGAATGCCTGCCTCAGCGGTCAGCCAGTCGTGCGTGTGAATCACGTCATGTGGAACCTGTTTGGCATAGGCGGACGCCTGGGCGGCGTAACGATAGACTTCATCAAATAAGTTCCCGCCATACAAATGTTCCGCGCCCTCTTTTTCCATTTTTTCCAGGAACTGCCGGTAACTTTCCATCGTCGCATAAGGCGAATAGAGTCCGGAAGGGACATCAACCGCCTTCAGGCTTCCTCCTGACTCATGGGCATCCAAAAGCTTAAACACCCCCGAATCAAACATCTGCATTTCCGGCGTTACTTTTGGGAGTACCAAAAATACATGCTGGCCGTTGCCGATTAGCCCCTCGACAATCCCATGACAGGCAACGCCCAACCCTCCGCTGTTGATTGGTGGGAATTCCCACCCAAACATTAATATCTTCATTTCAGATTTCAGATTTCAGATTTCTGATTCTAATTCTGAAATTTTAAATGTCATATTTGATTCAGAAATCAGAATTCAGAAATCATAAATAAATCTTTATATTATAGCAAAAATAAGCCATTTTTTCAATCCCTAAAGGTCAGAAAAACAGAAAATGTAACAAAACATCTTGCGGTAAAATTTATTTTGTTGTAAAGTACCCTTCCCAGCCTTATTTTTGTAACAAAATCCATCAAATCGGTAACAAATAACGCGAAAATAGCTTGCGAGATATCAATTCCAAACACGATCGGTTTATCACTTATTATCACGACCATAAGGACCGGCTTCTTACGTATCTAATGGTCCGTTTGGGCTTCAATACCCCTTTGGCCGAGGATTTGCTTATGGATGTGGTGTTAAAGGCTTATGAAAATTTTGATAAATTTGATCCCAAAAAAGGTTCTTTTAAAACCTGGATTTTTACCCTCACGCATAATCATTTAGTTAATTATTGGCGTGATAGCAAAAAGAAAAAAACCACGTCCCTGGACCAGCTCGAAGAGGCGGGATTTTCGGCTGCTGCGATATCCCCGGAAGACAAAGTTTCCCCTCGCATTGAAAGTGAAAAAATCCAGCACGTATTATCATTGATGAAAGACGCTGAACGGGAAATC
>Ga0114920_10000739_pt1 | contig 14369 bp, 12 predicted proteins | sample ChitaG_FD_88683 | JGI IMG/M metagenome (GOLD analysis project Ga0114920, IMG submission 88683) | Deep subsurface microbial communities from South Pacific Ocean to uncover new lineages of life (NeLLi) - Chile_00310 metaG | ecosystem: Environmental > Aquatic > Marine > Oceanic > Sediment ... | reverse complement strand
GTGGCTGGTGAGACTCTATTATCCACTCCATATTCAACGGTCCTTTGCATATCACTGTCTCACAAACTGGGCAGGCGGGATGCCACTTGCCCGATTACGGCTGAGGCGCCACACGGGAGGGGAAAGGAGAATATTTAAGCCAGTGGGAGATGAACCCCTTGGCACCTCAGTTTCCCTTGGCAGAGCCCGGCTACACTATAAATAGGCTCTTATTGTATTTCCAGCACATCGGGAAAATACTGTACTGTTGCATCCGGTATTATTGCCACCTTTGCTTTATCACCATATCTGTTCCCGAGATCGTGGATTACCTCAGTCCATGTTTTTGCCCAATTGATCAATTCATATGGTGCTACCCAGTCCCCGCCCACTTTGTCTGAATAGGGTGCCATTATAGTTAGTTTCTTAGTGTTACGGGGCAGGGTTGTTTTATGATACCAGCCCCAGCCCCTGCCACCGAAGTTTTTGCCAAAGCTTCTACTGAAATAGTGAGGTACCTGTCCTTCTGGGGTAACCGCTATAAGTACCATGTCACCGCCCTTCTGGGACAAAAGCGGGGATGCTACCGGAGGAGCAAGAAGCATCTCGTTCGGCTTGGAATAGCAATTGGCAACCACGATATCAGCAGCACGGACCATATCCGTGGCATAGTGTCTCCTAGCTAATTTTACTCCCTCTACAAATTCCACAATAGGATCGCCGACAAAAAGAGCTATTACCTCTCTTTTCAGATTGAGGATGGCATCAATCTTGACATCAAGCCCAGCCATTCTAGCTGCTTCATTTATGTCTTGCACTAGTATGTTGCCTTCTAACTTGCCTATGCCAACTGTGGGAGAAAGCCCGAGCCTGCCGTGGTTGGCATTTATGGTCTCCATAGAGGCAACTCCGGGAAGAATTATCTTGCTACCACCACCAAAGCCAAACGGATGCGGTATAATGGAACCTATGCCAATCTTGAGGTCGCAACACATAAACTCACTATTAATCGATATTGGAGTGCCATGGCTGCTCATGCCAAGGGGAGTGCAATTCTCATAGGGGTTGTGATTGTAGACTAGGAATCTGCCCATGACCTCATCTCCCAGCTTCTTTCTGAGGTCTATGCCATTCATTGTGCCATGAGCTCCGATGGCAGCAATGAACCGTATATTATCATCGGGAATGCCAGCCGCAGCGAGTTCCTCCAAAACGTAAGTTATCAACGCTGCAGTCGGTGTTGGCCTTGCCATGTCATCAAAGAGTATTGCAACCTCACTTTTCCCCTTGGCTAGCTCCTTTATGGTCCTAGTGCCAATGGGATTGGCAAAAGCTTTCCTGATTCCATCTTCGTTAAGAGGAGTGGCATAATGACCGTGCATCTTACACACGGTGACATCCCATGAATTGGGGAAATTTATCTCAAACTCTGTATCTCCATACCAAGCCAGTTGAGGCAATTTAAAAACATTCACCATTTTTAGCCCTTGCCTACCTTGTAATTCGCGTCCCTGTTTTACCCTGCAATGCCGCCGTCATCGCCTCGGGGCAAGTAATGATAACTTCTCTTTTTGTTTTCCCGCCTGCCTCTTGCAAGAACTCAATGGCAGCTCTAATCTTTGGCTCCATGCTACCCTTAGCAAAGTGACCTTCTGCCAAAAGCTCCTTCGCCCCATTCAGGCTGAGATGGTTTAGTGCTTTCTGGCAAGGGCGACCAAAGTCACGGTATACTGTTTCCACGGCGGTAAGAATAAGGAGGGCATCTGCCCTTATGTCAATAGCCAGACGGCTTGAAGCGCAATCTTTGTCAATGACTGCCTCAATACCACGCAACTGTCCGTCTTTTTCTCTCACTGCAGGAATACCACCCCCACCGACAGCAACCACGATTTCTCCGGCATCCAGCATACTTTCGATAATTCTCGCCTGCTGAATGGTCACCGGTTTTGGCGAGGGGACTACGCGTCTATAGCCACGCTTGGCATCCTCAATCATTTCCCATCCCCTCTCCTGCCGTAGCTTTTGTGCCTCGTTCAAATCATAGAAAGGGCCAATAGGTTTGCTTGGATTCTTGAAAGCGGGGTCATCCTTGTCCACTATCACCTGAGTGACAACAGTGGTTATATTGTGTTTTATGCCTTTTTCTCTTAGGCCATTGGCTAGGGTTTGTTGGATCATATACCCCATCAACCCTTGGGTGGCGGCTCCGCAAATATCCAGCGGTAATAGCGGCACTATGTCTCTAGCTGCTTCGCAAGCCAGAAGGAGATTGCCTACCTGAGGGCCATTACCATGCGTAATGACAATACGGTTTTCGCCTGTCAGTAGTTCTAACAACTGTTCACACGTTTGCCGCAGATTGGCGTACTGCTCTTCAATGGTTCCCTTTTCGTTTGCTCTAATAAGGGAGTTACCACCAAGAGCGATTACGATAGTCCTTTGTCTATTAACGGGCATTACAAATCCTCCTACCTTGGGTTTTCATAGAGCCTTTCTAACACACTGACATCGACCATAATCGAAGCCAAGAAAGCCTTCCGCACGTGGAGCAGGTTCTCCGCCTGGTCGTACACCAATGAATTCGGGCCATCAGCCACGCTATCGTCTACCTCATTGCCCCTATCAAAGGGCATCACATGGATAAAGCGAGCATTGTTAGTTAGTTTTAGTAGGTTCTCAGTCAGTCTCCAGTCTTTATGCTTGGCCGAAAGACGTTGCTCATCTTCTTTAGTATGGATATAGTAGTCAGGTGATACCCATGTTCGCGGGAAGATAACGTCGGCACCTCTCACAGCACTCTTAAGGTCATGGGTTATTTCGAATTTCCTGTTATTGGCAGCGCACTCCTCTCTAATAAGAGACTCTGTTTCCGGGTCTAGGTCATACCCCTCGGGATAGGCAACAGTGACATCCATTCCGTAGGTCGCAGCTATTAGTGAATCGGCCTGTGTTGAGGTATAGTGTCGCACAATGGGAGAGTATGCCCACGTGGCGACAAATTTCTTTTGGCTAATATCACCCAGGCTTTCTTTGATAACCATGATATCAGCCATTGCCTGGGTAGGATGTTGCTTATCGCAAGCCAGATTGATAACCGGAATCTTTACGTATTCAGCAAACTTTCGTGTTATAGCATCGCCAAAGCCCGGCCTAAGAACACCCTTTTTGTCCGGTATTGGGGCGCTAAGACGAATGCCAACGCAGTCAACATATCTTTCCATAACTAGGGCAGTATCCTTCAGCGATTCACCTACTCCCGGTCTATCTTCAAGACTCAAACGCAGGTCTGCGGGATCGGGGCATTGAACAAAGCCGCCTAACTGCTCCATAGCGGTGATGAATGAAATCCTGGTTCGTGTCGAGCCGCGGAAAAACAAGAGTAAAAGCGTCTTCCCCTTAAGAATCTCGAGGCAGCGTGCTTTTTCTCCCATCGCCTTAAACTTGAATGCCAGGTCCAGCACTTGGTCTAGCTCAGCCTTGTGCCACTCGTTGGTAGTAAGAACATCTCTTCCCTTTAAATCGATCATAATTCTCCTCCGTCTACTGAAAGCATTAAGTATGGTTTGAGTTACAGGGGGTAAACGTATTCTCCCAGAGGCACCTTGGCTACCAGTTGTCCATCGTCCGCCACCAGCTTTCCCCGAACAAAGGTCTTAATTGCCTTCCCCTTCACCGCTCTCCCTTCGTAGATTGAATAATCGGAGCAGGATTTCAGATTGGCAGCCGAGAGTACCCATTCCTTGTGAGGATCAACAATTACAATGTCAGCATCAGAACCAGGTCTCAATGCTCCTTTCTTGGGGTAGATGCCCCAGATTCTAGCTGGATTCGATGAGGTAAGCTTAACCAGTTTCTCCATGGTTATTCTTCCCTTGTTAATGCCCTCAGTCATCAGTAGCGGCAGTACGGCTCCTACACTACCCACACCCGGGACCCCTTCCCATATGCCGTTTTTCTCTTTTTGTCGCCTTGATAGCGGGACATTATCAGAGCCTATGGTATCGAAGGTACCGTCAGCCACCGCCTGCCACAGGCAATCAACGTCTGTTTCATCTCTTAGTGGGGGGGCCATTCTGGCCAGTACTCCCATTGGCGTATTCTTAGTTAGCGTCAGGTAGTGAGGGCAAGTCTCCGCGTAGATTTTCACGCCCCTCTGCTTTAGGTATCTGATTACATCAACAGTTTCCTGGGCACTCACATGGACAATATAGACAGGACACCCCGTCTCCAAACTGATAAGGCCAAGGCTAAAGGCATGTATCGCCTCACAGATGGCTGGTCTTGATTCCGCCCACGCAAGAAAATCGGTCCTGCCCTGAGCCTTAAGACGGTCTGTGAGAAAGGAGATTATGCCGGGTTCTTCACAGTGTGCCTGAACAAGTGCTGGTGGGCCGTAGCCAGCCAGGATTTCCATAACTTTATAGACAAAGCCAAAGTCAATTGCCCGGTAACCTACTTTTCTCGCACCCTCCTCCGTGTAATTTAGCATTAACTTGGCAGAGGTAATGCCTTCTTCAATCAGCTGTGGAATCTCCTCGAGATGCTCCTCAGTAAAAAAATAAGCATGGAACTTAAAGTCAATAAAGGAGTTTTGCTTTCCTATCTCCTTACCTTTACGGTAGATGGCGAGGCGGCGCTCCAGAATGTCGCCAAAGCGAACAAAGCCTATAAATGTGGTAACGCCAGATATGGCTGCACTTATAGATTCAGTCTTGAACTGAGATGTGAAATCCTCTTGCGTAGCTCGGCCAATGTGAATGTGGGGATCAACAAATCCCGGTAGCACGTAATTTCCCTTAGCATCCACTTCAAGCTTGGCTTTGGGCAGGATTTCATCAGCACCGATTTGCAGTATCTTTTCCTTTCTCACCGCCAAGCCGCCCCTGATAATGCCCTGAGGGGTGACTACCAAACCGTTCTTGATGGCTAAATCTTCCATAATGCTCATGGACGGGGTATGCCAGAAAACTGCTCGGCAATTTTTATTGCGCTTATCACGCCGACGATTACTGGAACCTTCAGGCGCTGCTCAAGGCGTCGCTTAAGGTCACTCATGCCAGCACAGCTGAGGATGAGAGCGCCAGCACCATCCTCAATGCATTTTTGACCTACTTGGCAGTAGACCTCAAACATCTCATTTCTCTTTTTTACTATTTCATCGCTGGTACCAACAGGTCGAGCCGATACGCACCTACTCGGGTCGATACCAAGGGAGCGTAACCTGTCCGGCACTACTGCCGCTGTCTCCTCTGTTGAGCTTAAGAAGGAGAATTGCTTGGCTAAAGCACAGGCAGTCATAATTGCTGCCTCTCCCATCCCTATTATATTTTTGACCACCACTCGGCAGGCATCAAGACCAGGGTCCAGACCGCAAGCCAAGATGAAGTAATCGTAACTATCTTTGTTCTTTTCAAGTATGTCCAGGACCTTGGGCGTTTGTATGGCGGAATGATAGGCGTTCGACATAAAAGACGGACCGTCCGGTGGATTTACCGTAGTTATCTCCGTCCCAAGGGAGGCACATTTTTTGGCCTCGCTATCTATGGTTTTAGTCATTTCTACAGAGCTATTTGGGTTTATTACCAGTATTTTCATGCTACCCCCTCCTTTGATTTTGCACCTCGCTATTCATCCTTCAAGGTTGTAGACTCCCTTGGCTTCGCAACCCCTCCAGAATTTTCTCGGGAGTTATTGGCATAGTGAAGATTCTTACGCCAACGGCGTTATAGACAGCGTTATAGACAGCACTAGCCACGGCGTTAGTCGCCCCCTCACCAACACCCTTAGCGCCAAAGGGACCAGTCGGTTCCCGCATATCAGCAAAAAAGGTCTCCACCTTAGGCATATCCATAGAACCGAGGAGCTTGTATTCTCTGAAGTTAGGGTTAACCACGTGGCCATCTTTGGGGTCGTGGATGAGTTCTTCGGTTAAGGCATAACCAACCCCCTGTTGCACACCTCCTATAAGCTGCCCGCGGACGGCACCGGGAAGAATAGGTTTACCCACATCGGCACCTTGTACCACCCGCACCGGTCTTACTCGTCCTGTTATGGTGTCAACATCAACCTCGACAAATGTCACGACGAAATGAGGAGGGCAGGCTGGAGCCCTTTGCGAGGCAGTACCCATGGCAGTGCCCCCCCATACCTGGGATTGGGCATTCTCCAGCACTTCCCGAACACTCATTCCTGTGGAGGGGTCTGTCTTTATATAGATGCGGCGGTCCCTTGCTTCCAGTTGGTCAGCGGGAACCGAGAGCATTCTGGATGCCCAATCAAAGATGACCTTTTTGGCATTCTGGGCAGCAGCCTTAGCCGCACCGCCTACAGAGTAGACGGAACGGCTGGCATGGGTGGAATACTCAAAGGGAGCTGAATCTGTGTTTACCGCAATAGGAATCACATCCTCATAGCGGATGCCTAGCTCCTCGGCGACTATGGCGGCAATGGCACTGACGTTGCCGCTACCGAAGTCGGCGCAGGCGATGGCCAAATTAGCTGTGCCGTCCGCGTTCATCTTAACTGTGGCTCCACTGTAGTCAAGTACAACCGCCGAGGGTTTATCGGAGGCACCGCCAGAGGTATGGAAGCTATAGGCCATGCCGATGCCGCGTTTTATCCAAGGACGGTCTTTATAGGGGGTAGTAGCCCTTCTATTCTCCCAGCTAATCCGCTTAGCGCCTTCTTTTATCAATTGTGGTACGCCGCAGCTCCTCACTATGGAAGTAACGTCGGGACCCTGACCGTAGAACACATCACCTTCTCGGATGTGGTTTTTCAGCCGTAGATCTGCCGAGTCCATGTTGAGCTGCTCGGCAATGATGTCTATCTGCTGCTCAACAGCGAAGTTCTGCTGGGGATTTCCTGCCCCCCGCATAACGCTTATAGGTCGCGTATTGGTATATACCGAGAAGCCGTCAAACCTCATGTTGGGGCAGCGGTACATTGACAAGAAGAAGCCGCAGGCAAGCCTGACGATGGAGCTTCCTGAGGCGTATGCCCCATGGGCATCGATAAACTGCATATATCTGGCGGTGATGGTGCCGTCCTTTTTGACTCCTGTCTTCAGCCTTATTATTGCTACGTGCCGGCCACCTTCAATAAAGAACTCTTCCCGGGTTCCTTCGAGCTTAACCGGTAGACCTGTTTTTAGAGCAAGAAAAGCACAGATAGGAGCATTAAAGTGAAGGTATATGTAGGCGCCAAAGGCTCCTCCTAGGGCTACATGGTGTACTTTAATCTTGCTCAGGGGTATGTCCAGGGAGTCAGCTAGGCACCACTGTGTTATGAAGATACCCTGTGTTGAGTTCCAGACCTCCAGCCCTCCACCACGAAGTGGTTTGCAGATGCAGACTGGGAGTGCCACAGCGGCATTGTGAGGGCGCCCGGTCCAGAACTCGTTCTCGAATACCATATCAGCCTGCTTAAAGCCCTCATCTACATCTCCAATGTCCGTTGGGACTGGGTCGAATTTATTGTTCTTGGGTTCAAACTCTTTATCACCAACCATTATCTTTTTATGCACCAAGGGTGCACCGGATTTCATCGCTTCGAGTGGGTCAAGGACGGCAGGAATCTCTTTATACTCCACCTCTATCAACCCCAGGGCTTCCTCGGCAATCTCGGGGCTGGTGGCAGCCACTGCGGCTACCCTGTCCCCCACATAACGTACCTCTTCCTCGAGAGCATGACTATCCTGCAGCCTTGTCTTCTTCGTACGGTGAATGCCGGTGATACGCAGCAGTAGCCTATCAGCAATGTCCTTGTCCTTGCAGGTAATCACAGCCTTGACACCAGGCAGTCTTTCTGCTTTTTCGGTACTTATACTTTTAACCAAGGCGTGAGCATAAGGGCTACGCAGGACTTTGGCGTGTAGCATATTGGGCAAAGACATATCGCCTATGTACTGATATTCCCCCCTCACCTTGTCTTTTACTTCTACCTTGGGGTGGTCTTTCCCGATAACGATGAAATCCTCTTTTTGTTCACGTTTCGTAGTTACCATGGCACGCCTCCGCTCTGTATGTTTGAAACGGCCCGGGATATGGCTTCCTTAAGGACGCGTTCAGCAAGCACGGCGCTCATCTGCCGGCGGTAGTCCGGACGGGAGCGGGGACTGGTTTCATCGGCTACTACCCTTGCTACTTCCTCAACCAGTCTATCCCTAACCTCCTTTCCTCGTAGCATCTCTTCTGCCTGCCTAGCTCGCATCGGTGTTGGCGCCACCGAGATTAGGGCAATCTTGGCATCCTTGATTACTTCTCCCTTATCATCCATCGCCACCATTATGGCGACACTGACTAACGTTTCATCTATGGTGGTAATCTTGGTCAGCCACTGATAGCTGGTACCTGTTCGTAGTGTTAGCGGCGGTAATACGATTTCCGTTAGTAGTTCATCATGTCCCTTAACCGTCCGGAAAGGGCCGACAAAGAATTCATCCAAGGGGACCTCCCTTGACTTCCCGGTACTAACCAACTTCAGCTTAGCCCCTAACGCCAAAAGGACAGGGGCAGTATCTGCTGAAGGACTAGCATTACACAGATTACCACCGATGGTGCCCAAGTTTCTTATCAGGGGTGTTCCTACCTCATGAGCCGCCTGGGCGATAATATTATATGGGCCCTTACTCAGGATGGGGGATATCTCAATATCAGCTAAAGTGGTGGTGGCCCCTATCCTCAGACCCTGACTATCAGACTCGATGTAGTTCAGACCCAAGCCCGTGATGTCGATGAGTGCTTCGGTTCCGGGGTTTTTCATGGCCAGGACATCAGTGCCCCCAGCAATGGGGGAGCCCTTCTCCCCATACTGGGCTAGAAGTTTGACCGCTTCCTCCACACTAGTTGGCTTGAAATACTCCGCAGGTCGGAATAAATTCTTTACCTTGCTCATATCTGCATCTCCTCTTCCCGGATATATCCCTGTATTACATATTCGTCTCGGCCGCCGCGGCCAAAATCGCCTCCACTATCTGCTGATAACCAGTGCAGCGGCAGATGTTGCCTGATATGGCCGTTCTCACCTCTTCTTCGGTAGGATTAGGATTTTTATCCAGCAAGGCTTTAGCCACCAAGAGCATACCTGGAGTACAATAGCCACATTGAACTGCCTCGTACTCAATGAATTTTTCTTGCAGTGGGTGTAGCTTGCCATCTGTGGCTAGACCCCTGGCCGTGGTTATTCTCTTGCCTTGGGCTTGCGCCGCTAACATCAAGCATGAAGTAACCGGTTTACCATCAACCAGCACGGCACATGAACCACATTCGCCTTCGCTGCAGCCATTCTTTACATCTGTAAAGCCCAGCTTATCTCTCAGGACATCGCGCAACGTATGATACGCGGCCACCTCCGCTTGATAATCCTCGTTGTTGACATTTAATCTTATATTAATCATGCACTACCTCGGTTCACTTAGTAAAAATACGCCAATTTTCGAGCTCTTCCTAGATGCTTTTAATTCAAGTATCGACAGATATTTTATTTTGTGCGCTTTATGCTCCTTCATCCCGTTCCTTCAAATGATAGAATACAATTTCAGGGGTAGCCGGGATTTTCTTAATCCTCACACCCACAGCGTCATAGATAGCGTTCAGTATCGCCGGGGCCGTTGCAGTTATAGCGGGTTCGCCAATACCCTTTGAGCCGAATGGGCCTTTACCGGACCCGGACTCCAATATTATTGATTGGATATCCGGGACATCTTTCGATGTCGGTAATATATAGGTTGTCAGACTAACGTTCTTCGGTATCCCCTTATCTTCAATGAATTCCTCAAGGAGTGCATACCCCAGTCCTTGTGCAATTCCACCTTCTATCTGACCCTCTACCCTCTTTGGATTAATAGCTTTGCCTACATCATAGGCTCCGGTTATTTTGGTCACATTCACCCTGCCGGTTAGTGTATTCACTTCAACCTCAGCGGCTTGCGAGCCAAAAGTAAAATCAGGGAAAACCTGCCCTTCTATTATTTCCCGAGTAATTGGTTCTGCCGTCGGGGCTCTGAAGGTCTTCAGAACTTCTAAGGGATTACCTTCACTCTTTATAGCTTTAACTACTTGTGCAAGAGGTATCCTGACCTTTCGATTTCCAGATACGGATACCTCGCCATCACATATATCCAAGTCTTCAGGATTCTCCCCAAGCATCTCTGATGCCTTTTGAAGTAGGTCGTGCCGGATCGCTTCTGCCGCCAGTTTCACGGCATTGCCAGACATAAATAGAGCCCTAGTCGCTGTTACCGTGCCACCTAGCGGGGTAACCTGGGAATCCGTTGATATTACATGTACGCTCTCCAGAAAAGCCCCAGTCAATTCAGCAGCTATCTGTCTCAGTGATTCCCTCTGCCCACCACCAAGGTCAGGAATTCCGCATCTGATGACAGCACTTCCATCCATTTCCATCCCCACCCAAGCAGACGAAGTATCATGTAGATAGCACATCCGGCCATAGGATTGCCAGCAACTGGCAAAACCTCTTCCCACCTTTATATACGGTGCCCTTGGCTTGCTCCTGTCCCCAAGGGCCTTCACCGCAGCCTCCTGCGTCTTTGTCAGCAAGACTTTGGATTCAATGCGCTGCCCGGTTCCGGTCTCATCGCCTGTCTTCAGATAGTTCTTAGCCCGCAGCTCTGCTGGGGCCATTTTTAATTCTCTGGCAAGGATATCCATCTGCGACTCATGAGCAACTGCCACCTGCGGTACCCCAAATCCCCGGAAGGCGCTAGTATAGATGTTATTCGTTAGTACTGAATAGCTGTCTACCTTAACGTTTGGAATGTAATACGGTCCCGTTGAGTGGACGGCGGAATAAAGGAGAACCCACGGGCTGAGATAGACAAAGGCACCACTATCCGATATCAGCGTCGCTTCCATAGCAACCAGTTTACCGGCTCTAGTAGCACCATGCTTATACCACATTTTGTAAGGGTGCCGCTTATGCCTACCGTACATCATCTCTTCACGTTCATATGTCAGCTTCACTGGTCTGCCAGTCTTCCAGCTGAGAAGGGCAATATAAGGTTCAACAGTTAGGTCTTCCCTACCTCCAAAACCTCCCCCTATCAGGGTACCTCTAATCCGCACTTTGCTCTCCGGTATACCCAGAATATGGGCTATCTCCCGGTATTGCTCGATGACCTGAGTTGCGACCCGCAGATTTAGCACACCATCATCATCTATCCAAGCTACTCCAGATTCAGGTTCTAGCTGCGCATGCTCCACAAATTGTGTCTGGTAGGTATTCTCAACGATTACGTCAGCTTCTCTAAAACCCTTATTGATATCCCCCCGTCTCAGCTTCCATCGTGCTATAATATTGTTATCCCCGTGTACCTTAGGAGCATCGTCTTTCATCGCCTCCTCAGGGTCAAAAACACCGGGGAGAGTCTCGTATTCGATTTTTATTAGTTTTAATGCTGCTTCAGCGATATCAGGGTCTTCCGCTGCCACCAACGCAATGGGTTCACCATAAAATCGTACCCTGTCCTCAGCTAAGACATAATGCCTTGCTTGCAGCAGACCCACATCTGCCGACTGGCCCACCACGTTGGTAACTGAGCGGTTATTTGGGACATCTTCCGCAGTGATGACAGTGGCCACTCCAGCAAGGCTTCTAGCAGCAGTAGTATCTATTGACTTTATCTTCGCAGAGGCTCTCGTGCTCCTGAAGACCTTGGCATAAAGCATCCTGCCCATGGTAAAGTCGTCCGCGTAAATGACACTGCCGGAGACCTTGGCTTTCTCATCAAGGCCATCTAGTCTCTTTCCTACTACGTGGAATGTCTGCTTCTCCTTATCTTTTCCTACCATACCTCATTTCTCCTCCCTTGAAACATGTTCAATAGCATCAACGATCTTCTGATAACCAGTGCACCTGCATAGGTTTCCAGACAGAGCATCACGTATTTCCTCACGATTCGGGCTAGGATTTTCATCCAGCAGCCATCTGGCTGTAATTATCATGCTTGGTGAACAAAACCCACACTGGCAAGCCTCATACTTTACAAAAGACTCTTTGAGTGCCTCCAGGAGTTGGTCCCCTGCCCTTTTTATGGTAGTCACTTCTCTGCCATCTGCCTGTACAGCAAGAACTAGGCAGGATGTAATGGCTTTCCCATCAAGGAGCACAGTACATGCACCGCACTCTCCTTCGTCACAGCCCTTCTTTACCTCGGTAAAGCCATTATCCCTTAAGAACCGGAGTAGTGTCGTGCTCGACTTAACAAACCCCGTAACCCATTCATCATTAACCTTCATCTTTACTTCTCTCATTTCATTCCTCTCTGTCATTCCAGATTTTGAAAAGCCATTAAGAGAAGCGAGGCAGCCATTTCCCGCCTATATTCCGCAGACCCTCTGATATCAGTTATGGGATTAACCTCACGCTTTAATGTATCGCCTGCCCGCTTTATATTTCCTAGTGACGGCTCAACACCGTGGAGTGCACCCTCAGTCTCATGTGCTCTAACGGGGACAGGTGCCACCGAGCCTAATGCAACCCTTGGCTCCTTGATAACACCATCTGCCAGTTCAAACATAATTGACAGAGAGGCGATAGCTATAGATGTCCCGTTCCTTTGACCCATTTTCAAGAACTCGCATCTCTTCCCTTGAACTTCACTGAATCTTATCTCAGTAAGTAATTCATCATTTCTATGATTGGTTCTCTTTACTCCTGAGAAAAATTCCTCCAAGGACATCACACGCTCCCCGTTAACGCTCTTCAATACAACCTTCGCTCCGAGGACCAGCAAAGGGGTTGCCATATCAGCGGCTGGGGAAGCATTGATTAGATTGCCACCCAGGCTTGCCCTGTTCTTAATCAAAGGGTTGGCAAATTCTCTGCAGGCCTTGAAGAGAATCGGGGCATTCGTCTGCACTATCAAGGATTTCTGAATCTCTGAGATCCTGGTCCCAGCACCTATCTTTATCTCGCCATCCTCCTGTCTTATGTAATTTATTTCGTCTAGGTCAGATATATCGATAACCGCCTTTGGTTCTGGTTGCAAAAGATTTTCCCTCATCTCAACCAAGAGGTCAGTCCCCCCCGCAATAAATGCCCCGTTCTCCTTATATCCAGCTTTTAACCTCAATGCTTCTATGAGGGAACCAACTTTTTCATAGATGAAATCCATTTTTTCTGCTCCTTATCCTTAGTTCGCATACGTTAAGCTACCGATGATTGATGCCTGGCAAACTTCACAGTGGCCTCGGCCAGAACCTGGTTTGAATCAAACACCGGGACTGGGAAGTCATTGACCTTGATAACTAAGGGGATATCAGTGCATCCTAGTATTAAGGCCTCTGCTTTACGTTCAAGCAGCTGATTGGCCTCTTTAAGTATAGCTTCTCTGGCGCTGGCTTTTGAGGAACCACTCTTTATTCTCAGAATCGCCTCCATTACTTTAGCTTGACCTTGAGAGTCGGGAACTAGTACCTCAACTCCTACTTTCTGACACTCTTTCTGGTACAATCTACTAGTGACAGTGCCGGTGGTGGCAAGTAGTCCAACTCTTTTGCAGTTAGGCAGAGAGGTTTTAATAGTGTTAGTTACCTCTCTTATCATATGGAGGACAGGAACAGCTACCTCTTTTATCAAATCGTCATAGAAGTAATGCACCGTATTACAGGGAATGGCTATGAACTCAGCCCCGGCCTTTTCCAGGTTCTTGCCTGTTTCGACCAATATTGGTACCAGTGTCTCATCTTTGGTCAGGATGGCCTCAGTACGGTCCGGTATCTTAGGGTTATTATCGATGATTATCCTCAGGTGGTTCTGGTCTCTCTTGGCTGCGGTTAGGGTAATGACCTTGGCAAAGAAATCTACGGTTGCCTCCGGTCCCATTCCCCCCAATACTCCAACTATCTTTTCGGCCATAAAACCTCCTTTTGGGTAACTATTTCCGATACCTTGCAGTATGTACTCCTTACTGCTGCGGTATAGCCGATGAGCTATACTGCTCGCTACCTCTCCCTCCCTTAATCAAAAGCTCAGAAAGTTTCACATTTTTCTCAATAATACTGACTATTTCTTGGGGTAGGTGATCACGATTGTTTATGGTAGTCTCGAAGACTAACGGCGTAGCGGGCATCTGAGGTAGAAAGGCAGGCAATAACTCCCTGCGTATAACCAGAACACAGACCTCAACCTTACCAGCTTTGATTAGTTCAAGAACCTTTGCAAAGCCTCCTCCCCTGATTTCTAAGTGACCAATTTCATCAACTACGAGGATGGTTGCGGAAATGCCCTTATCTACTGCTTGAATCCCAAAATCAATCCCTTCAGGATTGAAAAAGTATTTCCGCGTGCGAGGACCATTATAGATATTATCGGTGCTGGCTAGATTTTCCCTTTCACCAGTTTGGACATCTTCTATTATAATGCCTTTG
>Ga0114920_10000737_pt1 | contig 14371 bp, 14 predicted proteins | sample ChitaG_FD_88683 | JGI IMG/M metagenome (GOLD analysis project Ga0114920, IMG submission 88683) | Deep subsurface microbial communities from South Pacific Ocean to uncover new lineages of life (NeLLi) - Chile_00310 metaG | ecosystem: Environmental > Aquatic > Marine > Oceanic > Sediment ... | reverse complement strand
GCATCTTTGGATAAGAAATTTAAGGCAAACGGGCTAAGATCTTGTGTGGATTTCCGCAGAGAAAAAGTGGGCTATAAAGTTAGGGATTCCGAAATCCATAAAATTCCCCTTATTCTTATCGTTGGAGATAAAGAAGTGACTCGGGGCACTGCGTCCTTAAGAATTCATACTGAAGGAGACAAAGGAGAAATAGGGATAGATGAATTCCTTGAAAAAATAAATGAAATGATTAAAACTAAATCTTTAGACTTTAATCTTTAAAGGAGGTCAATCATCAGAAGGCGCACATTTTATCCAGGGAGAGCAAGGAAGACAAGACCCCATAGGATAAACGACATGATTCAGGCAGAAAAAGTAAGGATCGTTGACGAAGATAAGAAGCAGATCGGCATCCTTTCTCTAGCCGAAGCTTTGTCCCTTGCCAAGGAGAGAGATCTGGATTTGGTTGAGGTTGCTCCTCAAGCCGTTCCCCCTGTTTGTCGAATTATGGATTATGGCAAGTATCTATATGAATTACATAAAAAAGCACATGAAGCGAAAAAACATCAGAAGCAGATTCAGATCAAAGAAATAAAATTCAGGCCAAAAATAAGCATCCACGATTACAATTTTAAAATCCGACATGTCCAGAGGCTCCTACAAGAAGGCAATAAGGTCAAAATAACAGTAATGCTTCGGGGAAGAGAGAAAGCAAAGCCAGAGTTAGCTCATCAGTTCTTAGACAGAGTGTTCAAGGGTATTAAAGAATTTGGTCATCAAGATGGGGATATCCGCTCTCAGCACTGGGCTGTTTCTGCTCTGCTAAGTCCCGTAAAATCAGGAGGAAAAGATGCCAAAACTCAAATCACACAGGGGGGCAAAAAAGAGGTTCAAAGTCACAGGGAAGAAGAAAATCGTTCACAGTAAGGCTTATAAAAGCCATCTTCTTACCAAGAAATCAGCAAAGAGAAAGAGGGGGTTGAGGAAAGAGACAGTCATAGCCCCTTCGGATAAAAGTAAAATAAAGAAGATGCTTCCCTACGAGACCTAAAGGATAGGGTCTCGAAAGAGCACAGACTCAAAAGCGAGGAGAAAAAAATGCCAAGAGTAACGAGAGGAACAAAGAGACACAAAAAAAGGTTGAAAATTTTAAAGCAGGCAAAGGGTTACTGGGGAGCGAGAAGCCGTAACTACCGCACAGCAAAAGAGGCAGTAGAGCGAGCCCTTCTTTATGCTTACAGAGACAGGAGAGTGCGAAAGAGAGAGTTTAGAAGGCTATGGATTATCAGAATTAAGGCAGCATCGGAGAATAATGGACTTTCTTACAATCGTTTTATCCATGGGCTCAAGAAGTTGAATATCGGACTCGACAGGAAGATTTTAGCCGATTTAGCTGTCAATTCGCCCCAGGCTTTTTTGCGGATAGTGGAAAAAGTTAAACAAGCCACGCCCTGAAGGATGGGTGTGCTGAAAATGGAAATTCTAGAAACCAACGAGGAAGTAAGAATAACGTCATGAACCATCTCAAGGACAAAATAGAAGAATACAGAAAAACCTTTGATGAAGATGCGGCACGAGTAAAGGATGAGAAGTCTCTACAGGAAGTACGCAACCTCTATTTGAGTCGGAAAAGAGGCTATTTAACCCTCCTTTTTGAGAAGCTTAAAACGTTAAAGCCAGAAGAACGACCCGAAGTCGGAAAAAGTCTCAATGGATTAAAAAATTATATTCAGGGAAGACTTCAAAACCTAAGAGAGGAGATGGCCGGTCCTGAAGAGACATTAAAAAAAGTGGACCTTACTCTTCCAGGCAGAAAAAGATATTGGGGCTCTCCTCATCCAATCCATCTCTTTCAACAGGAGATTGAGAATATATTTTTAGGCATGGGTTTTTCCATCGAAGAGGGACCTGAAATTGAAACAGACTATTATAATTTTGAGGCTCTAAACTTCCCCCCCCATCATCCTGCTCGAGATGACTGGGATACCCTTTATATCAGCGATGATTTGCTTCTTCGAACCCATACCTCTCCTGTTCAAATACGAGTCATGGAAAAGCGAAAACCTCCTATCAGGATAATTAATCCGGGCAAAGTCTTCCGGAAGGAAAGCCCGGATCCGACTCATCTGCCGATGTTTTACCAAGTTGAAGGCCTTGTTGTCGATCATGGCATCTCTTTTGCTCATTTAAAAGGAACATTGGAATACTTCCTCAAGACGCTATTTTCTGAAAAAATCAAAATCAGATTTCGGCCTAGTTTTTTCCCCTTTACCGAACCCTCTGCTGAGGTTGATATCGAATGTACTGTCTGCACCGGTAAAAGTAAAGAATGTCGGGTTTGCGGCGGTGGAGGATGGGTGGAAATTCTGGGAGCAGGAATGGTGGATCCTCAGGTGTTTAAGAATGTTAACATCGACCCTGAGAAATATTCTGGGTACGCTTTTGGCCTGGGAGTAGACAGGACTGCGATGTTTGCTTATCAGATTCCAGATATGAGATATTTCTATGAGAATGATTTAAGATTTATAAGGCAGTTCGCGCTAAAATGAAAATAAGTTTGGATTGGCTCCGCAATTACATCGAAGTTAACACCCCTTTACCTCAATTGATCGAGAAGCTGAATATGATCGGTTTATTAGTTGAGGACTGGGAAGAGAAAGAGGGGGATGTTGTCTTTGACATAGAGACCTATGCCAACCGACCTGATACTCTTGGACATTTGGGAATCGCGCGGGAATTAGCTGTTGCACTCGGATTAGCACTCAAAAAACAGAGTTGGTCACTTACAGAGATTGAAGAAAAGACATCCGACCTCGTTGGTATCCAGATCCGCAATAAAAATCTTTGCCCTCGCTACTGTGGAATCATTATCAAAGAAATTGAGGTAGGAGATTCCCCTGAGTGGTTGAGGAAAAAGATTGAAGCCATGGGGCTTAGGCCAGTCAATAATGTGGTCGATGTGACAAATTATGTTCTTTTCTCAACCGCTCAGCCTATTCATGCCTTTGATTTTGAGAAGATAGAGGAAAAAAAGATAATCATAAGGAGAGCAAATAAGGGAGAAGTTTTAAGGAGCTTGGAGGGCTAAGAAATCTGTCTCTCTGAGGAGATGCTGGTGATTGCTGATGAGAAAAAGCCAGTTGCCTTGGCCGGGATTATAGGGAGTGAGGAGTCGGCCGTTTTAGAGACAACTCGTTGTGTTTTCATTGAAAGCGCCTATTTTGATCCTGTTTCTATTCGAAAAACAAGAAAGAAGACAGGTGTTTCTACAGACGCCTCTTACCGTTTTGAAAGGAGAACTGACGTTTCTTTTCCTCCCTCAGCTGCGCTTATGGCCGCCTCTCTGCTTACTCAGATGGGTGGAAAGGCGACTCATGGGATTATGGATATCTATCCAAACCCGAAGAAAAACAAAACAGTCATTCTCCGCAACCACCGTATTTCTGAATTGCTCGGTGTGGAGATTGATAAAAATTTTACCCTGCAGACCTTTTCCTCTCTTGGTTTCAAAATCAAAGAGAAGGCAGGAGAAAATTGGGAGGTTGAGATCCCTTCTTTTCGTGTGGATATCGAAAGGGAAGCAGATTTAATCGAAGAAATAGCTCGCTTTTATGGATATGATAAGATTCCTGCGAACATTCCTCCTCTTCGAAAAATGGAATCTGCTTTCGACCCGAAGAGGAGAAGAATCGATAAACTTCGCCAACTTCTCTTCCATCAAGGGTTTGATGAGTTTGTCAATTTTAGTTTTTTTGATCCAGAGGAGGAGCCCAAGTTTGAAGTATCGCGAAGAGCAATCGAAATCAGAAATCCTGTCTCATCCAAGGCATCTCTCCTGAGGACAACTCTAATTGCAGGATTGCTGGAGAATGTTGCTTGGAACAAAAACAGGGGAGCCGAAAGTGTTCATGCCTTTGAAATAGGGAATGTCTATTTTTTGGATAGGGAAAAATGTAGAGAACTGCTCTCGCTAGCTATGGTCAGTACAGGTTATTTAGGTTATCACCATTGGCAAGGGAAAAGAGAGACAGCAGATTTTTTTCACTTGAAGGGAACATGTGAATTCATGATAGCTCATCTGAGATACCAACCCTTTTCCTTCAGGGAAGAAAACCATCCCTTTTTCGAGTTTGGATATTCCATTGCGCTCCGCATTAAAGGAAAGAAAGTCGGCCATCTCGGATTGTTGAAAAGAGAAATCCTTGATTTATATTCATTGGAAGATTCGGTTTGGGCTGCGGAATTGGATCTTGCCGGATTATTCGAAAAGCAACCTCAGAGTTTCCAGTATGCTCCATTGGCGAAATATCCAGGCGTTACCCGAGATGTTTCTTTTATAACCGATCACAATATTTCCTTCCAGGATATAAAGGAAGAGGTAGAGAAGCTTTCTCTTCCCTATTTAGAGAAGTTCGATCTTTACGACCTTTTTTCTGGCTCCTCGGTTCCAAAGGGAAAAACCAGTTTGTCCCTTCGTTTCATCTTTCGTCATCCTCAAAGAACGTTACTTGCTGAGGAAGTCGACAGATTCCAGGAGAGAATTATCAAATCTTTAAAAGCGAGCTTTAATTTTCAATTAAGGGAAGGAGGGAAAATTGACAAGTGAATTAGAAAGAATTAAAATTCTTGAAGGGAAGATTTCCCACGTTATTGATTACATAAACAAGCTTATGAGCGAGAATGAAAAACTGAAGCAACAAATGAGGGAGTTGAAGACAGAGAGAAAGAAGTTTGAAGAAAAGGCAAAGCAAGCTTCAAGGCTCGATGAAAGTTTACAGAATTACGAGAAGGAGAGAGAGCTTATAAAAGGGAAAATAGAGGCCATAATTGGCCAGATCGACCAGCTAGGAATATGATTAACAAGATTATCGAAATCGAAATTTATGGACAAAAATACAGGATTAGAGTCAAAGGAGAAGAGGATGAAAAATATATAAGCCATCTTACTTCGTATGTTGATCAAAAAATGCGCGAGGTTGCCGTAAAGTCAAAATCGGTGGACAGCTTAAAAATTGCAGTTTTGGCTGCTTTAAACATCGCAGATGAATATTTTTTATCTCAAAAAAAACTAGATCAACTGAACGAAGTAATTGGCCGCATGGAGAGTGAAATAGAAAGTTTGGAGGTTAATCTTTTAAAAAATGAGAATACATACAAAAATATTGAGGAAGCGACTTGAAATAACGAAGATTATAGATGAGCTGAGGGAAAACCGAAGCTTGGGGAAGAGGACAAAGAGAATACCGCTTTTTGGATTCGATAAAGGTTGCTACTTAGATTTCCTCTTGAGTTTCGAGCGGCGAAAAGTGATTTTCTGTTAAGCCCTCCTTACTTAACTCTCTTTTGACACACCTGAAAAGGAGGTGGTCAGAGTGAATTCAACTGTTTTTTTGGGTCTTGCCGTGGGTATTTTATTGGCTGGATCCGTTATCTTTATCTTGATTAAAAAAACTTCTGGTACCCGTTCCCTTTTTAAGGCTCAGCAAGAAGCCAAAAATATTTTGAATAAAGCCCACCAGGAAGTAGAAAAAATAAAGCGGGAGGCTTCATTAGAAGCCAAAGAAAAATACCTTAATCTTAAGTCTGAGTTTGAAAGACAAACCCGAGACAAGCAGAGGAAATTTAACGAGATGGAGAGAAGACTCGTCCATAAAGAAGAGAATTTGGAGCACAAATTTCAAGGCCTGGAAAGAAGAGAAAGGGATTTTTCGGCTAAAGAGAAAAGGCTTTATACCAGAGAGGGGGAGATTAGTGAGAAAGAGAGAAAGTGTGATGAATTGGTCCAGCAAATGGTGGAAGAGCTGGAAAAAATTTCGGGCCTGACTAGAGAAGAGGCGAAGAATATACTAACAAAAAAAATGGAAGACGAGGCTAAACTCGAGGCTGTTCAGGCTATCCGGCGAGTTGAAGAAGAGACGAAGGAGAAGAGTCAGGTTCTTGCTTGTCAAATCTTAAGCCAGGCCATCCAGAGATCGGCAGCTGAACATGTGGTGGAAACCACGGTTTCTGTAGTCGATCTTCCTTCTGATGATATGAAGGGGCGGATAATCGGAAGAGAAGGACGAAACATCCGGGCATTGGAAATGGCAACAGGTGTGGATATCATAGTGGATGATACGCCTGAGGCTGTGATTCTTTCCAGCTTTGATCCTCTCCGTCGGGAAATGGCCCGGCTGGCTATTGAAAAACTTGTCATTGATGGCAGGATTCATCCGGCTCGGATAGAGGAGGTAGTGGAGACAGTCAAAGAAGAATTGAAGGAAAAGATCAAACAGGAAGGAGAATCACTGATTCTCGAGCTCAGACTCCAGAATGTTCATCCTGAGCTGGTAAGGCTTCTCGGTAAATTGAAGTATCGGACAAGCTACGGCCAAAATGTGCTCCAGCATTCCAAAGAGGTCGCTTATTTGGCGGCTCTTATGGCTAAGGAACTGGGAGCGGACGCGGATGTGGCTATGAGAGCGGGCCTTCTCCATGACATAGGCAAAGCCGTGGATAAGGAAGTCGAGGGGACTCATACTGAGCTAAGTGTTGAACTGACTAAAAAGTACGGAGAATCTGAGGCTGTTATCCAGGCGATTGCTTCTCACCATCGTGATGTTGATTTCCCATCAGTTGAAGCGGTTTTGGTTCAGTCTGCAGATACCCTCTCTGCTGCCCGGCCCGGCGCTCGTCGTGAACTTCTAGAGACGTATATCAAAAGATTGGAAAAGTTAGAAGAAATAGCCAATGCTTTTGAAGGAGTGGCAAAAGCTTATGCCCTTCAAGCTGGAAGAGAAATCAGGATTATTGTCGAGAGCCAGAAGATCTCAGATGAACAGGCTGTCGTGGCAGCCAAGGAAATCGCCCAAAAAATAAAGGATGAACTGGACTATCCGGGAAAGATTAAAGTGACTGTCATCCGCGAAATGAGAGCTGTAGAATATGCCAGATAAGATTAATGTTCTTTTCTTAGGGGATATCATCGGTCGTCCGGGGCGAAGAGCCTTAAAAAAACATCTTCCTGCTCTTCGTGAGAAATATTCTCCTTCTCTCATCATTGCCAACGGTGAAAACGCTGCCGGAGGCATCGGGATTACAAAAAAAGTCTGTCAAGAGCTTTTAACCCAAGTTCATGTTTTGAGTTCCGGAAACCACATCTGGGATAAAAAAGAAGCCGTTGCTTATTTAGATGAAGAGCCTAGGCTGCTCCGGCCAGCTAATTACCCCCATCAAAATCCAGGGAAAGGGACTTACATTTTTAAGGATAGCAGGGGGAGGAAGATAGGCATCCTGAATCTTCAGGGAAGAGTCTTTATGGAACCTATAGATTGTCCCTTCAGGATTGCCGACGAAGAGCTCAAAAATTTAAAAGCGCTCACTCCCATTGTCATTGTCGATATCCATGCGGAAGCCACGTCAGAAAAACAAGCTATGGGTTGGTATCTTGACGGCCGTGTCTCGGCGGTCGTAGGGACACATACTCATGTTCCCACTGCTGATGAGAGGATTCTTCCCCTGGGGACAGCCTTTATTACCGATGTCGGCATGGTTGGCGGCTACAATTCTGTGATAGGGATTCGAAAGGACCAGTCTCTCAAGAGATTCCTCTTAGCTAGACCTCAACGCTTTGAACCGGGAAAAGAAGGCATTTTTTTTTCAGCTGTATCGGTAGAGGTTAATACTGAGAGTGGAAAAGCTATTTCCATCCAGAGAGAAATCATAATTGAGGAAGAAAGTGAAAGACAGTAACATCGTTAAACCCGACAGGATATACACTGTTTTTGAAATCACCCAATTGATTAAACTCGAATTGGAAAGGGCCTTCCCTCTGGTATGGGTGGAGGGAGAGATTTCCAACTTCCATCGCCACCACTCGGGACATCTTTATTTCACACTGAAAGATGAAATGAGTCAGCTGCGAGCAGTGATGTTCCGATCTGAAGCGGCGCAAGTTCCTTTTGAGCTGAAAGATGGGCTTCAGGTGATATGCAGAGGACGGATAAATGTTTATGAGCCAAGGGGAGAATACCAACTTCTCACCGAGGTAATTGAACCCAAAGGTAAAGGAGCGCTCCAATTAGCTTTTGAACAGCTCAAGGAAAAATTAAAGAAAGAGGGGCTTTTCGATACTCGTTTCAAGAAGAAACTTCCTCTTCTTCCTAAGAAAGTCGGCGTTGTCACCTCCCCCAGAGGGGCTGCTATCGTCGATATCCTCAGGACCCTGGAGCGAAGGTTTGTCAGACTCCATATTGTGATTTACCCCGTAAGAGTTCAGGGCGAAGGGGCAGCAGAGGAGATTGTAGAAGGCCTAGATTATCTAGGGAGCCTCCTTGATATCGATGTTATTATTGTTAGTCGAGGAGGGGGGTCCATAGAGGACCTTTGGGCTTTCAACGAAGAAAAAGTGGCCCGCGCTATTTGGCGTTGTCCTGTACCAATTATTTCTGCGGTCGGACATGAGATTGACTTCACTATTTCTGATTTTGTGGCTGATATTCGCGCCTCTACTCCTTCTGTTGCAGCAGAGATGGTTGTGGAGAAAGAGCAATTGTTTGTTGAGCGAATCGAGAATCTGGAGAAAAGAATGATCCATTACCAGAAGTATTTCCTACAGGAGGAAAAACACATAGTCTTCAGCCTCATCCATCATCGGGCTTTTCAAGATTTTAAGTTCAGACTTTTAAATCTGCAGCAGAAGATCGATGAGCTCGAGATGAGCGCCTGGAATACTATCAAATCCAAACAGCAGAAAATAGGCGAAAATAAATCCCAGGTTGCACTCCTGGAAGAGAAAATGAGTGGCGCTTTGAGAGGAAGGCTTCAAAGCTTTTTAGCCACATGGGAGCGCCTTGCCGCTCAGTTGCATAACCTGAGCCCCCTGAATATACTAAAAAAAGGCTATGCTCTTTGCTGGCGAGATGGCGGTCAGCGTTTTATTCGCCGTATAGAAGAGGTTAGAAAGAAGGAAGAAGTGGCTGTTTCTTTTTACAAAGGGGAATTTATCTGTGTGGTTAAGGATATTGATGAAGCCAAACTCATCGAATCGCGCCTCATAAAGGAGAAAAAATGAGTGAGCTTAGCTTTGAAAAAGCCTTAGAAGAGTTAGAGCAAATCGTCGAGAAATTAGAAAAGGGGGGTCTTTCCTTAAACGAGTCTTTATCTCTCTTTGAAAAAGGAGTCAAGCTGGCCCGATTTTTAAGGAAAGAACTTGAAAAGGCTGAGAAGAGAGTAGAGATTCTCCTTAAGGATGAAAAAGGAGAGTTAAAAAAAGAGCCCTTTAGGCTTGAAGGAGAGAAAGAGGTTGTACCTAAGGAGGATGGCGAGACACCAGAGTCAGGGGAGGATAATAATCTTCCGTTTTAGTTATGGTTTGATGAGAGTCGAGAATAAAATCTTTCAGAAAAAAGAGACTATAGATCGTGAGCTTGAGCGGCTTCTCTCTCGAGGAGATTCCCTCCTTTTTCAGGCAATGAGGCAAACTGTTCTTTCTGGAGGGAAGAGATACAGACCTTTGCTCGCTCTTGCTTCAGGAGAGTGTTTTGGCGTCTTGGAAGATGTTATGCTCCACTTTGCCTGTGCTTTGGAGCTAATCCATAATTATTCTCTTATCCATGACGATCTGCCTTCCATGGATGACGATGACTTTCGCCGCGGTAAGCCTTCTTGTCATAAGTCTTTTGGAGAAGATATTGCCCTATTAGCTGGTGATAGTCTTTTGACCCTGGCTTTTGAAGTTATGAGTCAGGCTCCTTTGGAAGAGAAACTCTTACCCAGAAAAGAGAAGGTTATCAGGGAGATAAGCCAACTTGCGGGTATTAAAGGAATGATCGGAGGGCAGTTTTTGGATATTACTCTTTCTCCAGAAAAGATTACAGAAAAAGAATATTATGAGCTCATCCTAAAAAAGACGGGTTCACTCATAGTCGCATCACTTAAATCAGGAGCTATTCTGGGTGATGCCTCGCCTTCTCAGATTCATTCCTTGGAAGAGTACGGACGAAACATTGGCCTAGCTTTCCAGATTAGGGATGACATTATTGATTCGGTCAAAGATGTTCAGGAAAAATACCTCCCCCGTCCTAACGCAGTCTCTTTATTCGGCCTGGAAAAGGCAAAAAGAAAGCTAAAGACTTTTGTTGAGAGGGCGCTAAGGATCCTGGAGGAGGCCTGTTTGGAGTCTGATGAACTTTGCTATCTGGCCTCAAATCTTTTAGAATCTAAAAGCGGGAGTGAAAATGGGTAAGATTCTTGATGAAATAGAATGTCCTAAGGATTTGAAAAATCTTTCCACAAAAGAGCTTTCTCGATTAGCAAAGGAAATCCGGGCTTTAATCATTGAGGTGGTCTCGAAGAATGGAGGACACCTGTCTCCAAATTTAGGGGTTGTTGAACTGACGCTTGCTCTCCACTATGTGTTTGATGCTCCACGAGACAAGATTATATGGGATGTGGGTCATCAGTGCTATACCCATAAGATTATAACTGGAAGAAAAGATGAGTTTTTCACTCTTCGCCAGTACGAGGGGCTTTGCGGGTTTCCCTGTCGCGAAGAAAGCGAGTATGATGTCTACAACACCGGTCATGCCTCCACTGCCCTTTCTGCTGCTTTAGGGATGGCTGTCGCTTGTCAGAAAAAGAGGGAAGATTGTCATGTGATTTCTGTTGTTGGAGATGGGAGCTTGACCGGCGGTGTAGCCTGGGAGGCTTTAAACCAGATTGGCCACCTTAGAGAGAAATTGATTATTGTCTTAAACTACAATGAAATGTCCATATCGCAAAACGTAGGGGCTTTCTCCAAATATTTTTCCTACCTTGTTTCAGGACAGCATTATTTGAGAATGAAGGACCATGTCAAAACGGTCCTTAAAGCCATTCCTGCGGTGGGTTGGCCAATGATTAAGGTGGCTCGGGCAGTGGAGGAGGCCATTAAAAAAACAATTTTCCCTGGCTTGGTTTTTGAAAGGCTAGGAATAAGATACATCGGCCCTGTCCAGGGCCACAGCCTCTCGTCTTTAATCGAGGTTTTTGAGGAGGCTAAAGCCTTGAGCGAACCGGTTCTTATTCATTGTGTGACCCAAAAAGGGAAAGGCTATCTCCCTGCTCAAAAAAACCCTGCCCTTTATCACAGCATCTCTTCTTTTGATGTTAGAACCGGTAAAATTTTATCTAAGGATAAAAAGCCGACTTATTCCTCTGTTTTTGGACAGACAGTGGTCAATATTGCCAAAGAGGATGAGAAGGTGGTTGCTATCACGGCTGCGATGCCAGAAGGGACAGGCTTGATACCTTTTGCTTCGCAATTTCCAGATAGATTTTTTGACGTCGGCATTGCCGAGCAGCATGCTGTTGATTTTGCCACTGGGTTAGCCCTTAATGGTTTTAAGCCAGTGGTGGCTATCTACTCCACCTTTCTCCAAAGAGCTTATGATCAACTCTACCATGATGTTTGCCTGATGGATATTCCCATAGTTTTTGCCCTCGACCGTTCAGGAATTGTTTCTGATGACGGGCCGACTCATCAGGGCATAAACGATATCATCTTTCTCAGACATATGCCTCATATGATTGTTATGGCCCCGAAAGACGAGAATGAATTACAACACATGGTGAAATCCGCTTTTTCTTTTTCTCATCCTGTGGCTGTTCGTTTTCCCAAAGGTAAAGGCTTTGGTGTTCCTTTGGATGAGAGTTTTAAGGAAATTCCCCTTGCTCGGAGCGAGCTGCTCAAGGAAGGGAAGGATTTGCTCGTTGCATTGGGAAGCATGGTTTATCCTTCTCTGGAAGCGGCGCGTCGGCTGGAGCGGGAAGGGATAAGCATGGCAGTGGTCAATGCCAGGTTTGCCAAGCCTTTGGATGAGAAGATGATTCTTCGCTTCGCCCAACCAGGAAGAGTTGTTGTCACTGTGGAGGAAGGAGTAATTGAAGGGGGGTTTGGAAGTGCAGTGCGGGAGCTTTTGGATAGAGAAGGAAGGTTCGATATTAAGTTCAAGAGAGTAGGCATTCCATTAGAAATATATCCTCTGGGCAAAGTCGAAAAGATAAAAAATAAATACCTTCTGGATGAAGAAGGCCTCTTTCGTCAGATATTAGATTTTTATAAATAGGCTTTGTCCTAAGGTAACGTGATTAGACATTATTGCGAGCGTCCGAAGGGAGGGTGGCAATCTTTACAATCTCGTTACTCCGTTGGTCTGTTATTCCGTTTTCTGTTCATTATTTTTTTGAATACAGTAAGAATTTCGGTTAACGGATAAACAGAATAACGGCAAACGGATCAGTATGAGATTGCTTCGCCCTTTTGGGGCTCACAAAAACAGAAGAGACATTGTTGCAAGTGATCGATAATATGAGAAAAGAGAGAGCTGACAAGATTATCGTCAATCGAGGTCTGGCTGAGAGTCGCCATAAAGCTCAGGCTCTGATCATGGCCGGCCTCGTCTTTTCTGAAGGGCGGAGAGTCGAAAAATCCGGTCAGAAGATTGGGGTAGATGAGAAGATTTTCATAAAAGAAAAGATGCCTTATGTCAGTCGTGGCGGTCTAAAACTTGAGGAAGCTCTCGATGCTTTTGAGATTCCCATTGGAGGGAAAGTGGCTGCTGATTTAGGAGCCTCCACAGGAGGTTTCACCGATTGCCTTCTCCAGAAAGGGGCAAAGCGGGTTTATGCCGTGGATGTGAATACAAGACAGCTTGACTGGCGAATAAGAGAGGACCCTCGAGTCATTCTGATAGATAAGAACGCCCGCTATTTAGAAGACAGTGACTTTCGAGAAACCCTGGATATTGTAACGATGGATCTCTCCTTTATTTCTGTTCTTAAAGTTTTGCCTGCTGTGAAAAAATTCCTCGGAGCCGGACGCCTCCTTTCGCTCCTTAAACCGCAGTTTGAGGTGGGAAAGGGTGAAGTTGGAAAGAAAGGAATAGTCAGAGATCCCCTCTTGCATCAAGAGGTGTTGTGGAAAGTGATTAGTGAGGCATCTAGGATCGGATTTAAACTTAGAGGGGTAATCGGAACATCCGTTCGAGGTCAAAAAGGCAACCGAGAGTTTTTTGCTTTCTGGTCTTTGGAGGAGGACTTTTTAAGCCGTGTTCAAGTCCAGAGAATAATCAAGGAGGTAGTCTGGGATGAGAAAAATTAGGCGGGCAGGTTTTGTCATAAAGCCGCATGCCCCTGATATCAAAAAGATTTTGGAAGAACTCATTCACTATTTCGAAAAAAGAGGGATAGAGTGTTTCTTAGAAGAGGAGGCTTCGAGAAAGCTTAAGAGAAGTGAAGGATTCACAAGAGAAGAGCTTCCGCAGCGTGTCGATCTAGTGGTTGTTCTCGGAGGAGATGGCACTCTGCTCAGTATCGCCCATTTGGCAGCTCAGAAGGATGTCCCTGTTTTGGGAGTCAATTTAGGGAAGCTTGGCTTTTTAACCGAAGTTCCTCTCCCTGAGATGTACTTGACTCTGGATTCTTTTTTAGAAGGAGATGAGAAGATTATAAGCCATAGGCGAATGCTTGAGGCTTCCTTCAAGGGAAAAGTCTATTATTGTTTGAATGATGTTGTCATCAACAAAGGGGCCTTAGCTCGAATAATTCAGTGCAATATCTGGATCGAAAAGAAAAAAATCGCAACTTTAAGAGCCGATGGTATAATCATTTCCACTCCTACAGGTTCAACGGCCTATTCTCTGGCTGCGGGCGGACCTATCATCCAACCGTATATTCCAGCCATTGTCATCGCTCCTATTTGTCCTCATGCCCTTTCTTTCCGGCCCATGGTCATCTCTTCAGAGTTAACCATAAGAGTTCAGCTTCTTACTGGCGGAGAAGAAGTCTACCTTACTCTGGATGGTCAGCGGGGTGTTCTTCTGGCGAAAAGTGATGTGGTGGATGTCAGATGCAGTGATTTTGAACTTCGTTTGATTTCCTCTCCCAAGAGAAATTACTTCGACCTTGTCAAGGAAAAGTTAAGCTGGGCTGAATAGTGAAGCATTTCATTTTCCGTGATGAAAGGAAAAGTCTTTGGGGATGTCTTCGCTCCCAAAAGATTTTTAACGCCATTTCAATTCCATTCTTTTCGGCGACTGCGTAACTCGCCCCCACCAGGGGCTCAAACATACTCGTCGGTCGACTCCGTCCACTTCCCTCAAAGAGCGGAATTGAACGGAAAATGAAATGCTTTTGCTGAATAGAGGATATTTGACATTTTTAAGAGCTGTAGTTATCATAATTCCCTGTCATGAGCCAGAAACTCAGAGTGATTTATGTTTCAACCGAGGTCTCTCCTTTTGCAAAGTCAGGCGAATTGGCTGATGTGGCTTCTTCTCTGCCTAAGTATCTTGCCTCTCTAGGAATGGAAGTTTCGCTCTTTATGCCCAAATACAGAAAGCCAGAGATTGAATCCTTGCCTATGGAATTGATT
>Ga0114920_10000736_pt1 | contig 14388 bp, 25 predicted proteins | sample ChitaG_FD_88683 | JGI IMG/M metagenome (GOLD analysis project Ga0114920, IMG submission 88683) | Deep subsurface microbial communities from South Pacific Ocean to uncover new lineages of life (NeLLi) - Chile_00310 metaG | ecosystem: Environmental > Aquatic > Marine > Oceanic > Sediment ... | reverse complement strand
TTCACTCGATTTAGTTAATTTCTTTATTATTGGTAAATTAAACATATCCACTGGATTAACATAATAATAAACCCCTCTAATATCTATATCACTATTATTTTCACTCGAAAATCCATAAGCATCACTACCACTAATGCATAGAAAAAATATTTTCGCATTTATCTTTTCTAATTGATTTTGTATTTGTTCAATTATTTCTTTATTATATTTAATTTTAATCACCTCAACTTAATCCTAAATTTAATTTTCTACCTATCATATCTCTCCGTAATCAAACAATCTATCCTAACCCTATATCCTACTACCTTTTATCAAAAATATAGCTTAAATCACTCACCTATCCCAAATTCAAATACCTTACACTGTTCCATTGGTTTCTTTAACCTAGCCCTGGCTATATCATAATATTCTTTATCAATCTCATAACCAATGAACTTACGACTCAACATCCTACATGCAATTGCAGTCGTGCCTGAACCTATAAATGGGTCCAAAACTACATCACCCTCCCTACTACCTAAAGTCACCAAATAACTCATTAACTTTATTGGTTTTACACATGGATTTATATTCTTAAACTCTTCAAAATATTTTTTTAATTCATTTGGTAACTCATTGTATTGCTTTTTTGATATTATCATACACATCTCCTCTATTATTCTTTATATCATATTCCCAAAATCTAAGTAATTTATATCCATTTTTTTCTAAAAACTTCTTTTTTTCTAAATCCCTTTTTATTGCATATTCTTGATTGATATTTTTTATATATTTATTAGTATTTTTATTACCGTGCCAGTAATCCCCATCTACCTCAATACATAACTTAATATTAGAAATATAAAAATCTATAAAATAACGTCCAATCTTTTTTTCTTTTTCAAAACATACATCCTGACTTTCTAAAATTTCTCTGACTATTCTTTCAGGTAAAGTTTCACCATTAGATAACCTCATTTCACGTAATCTCATTCTCATTTTTTCACATAATTTATCATAATCTAGTTTTCTACACTTACGAGAACAATAAAAAATTTTGGTTTTCACAATTCTATTCAAAGGTAAATAATATTTTTTATTACATATCTGACATGTAACTATAGAACCTTTTCTCTGTGATTTACCTCTACATTCCCTAGAACAAAAAACATTTCTTGACAATCTCACCTTCTTTCCGCAAATGGAACAAATACTTTTATCTTTAAATCTATAGATAGAACTACATTTAGGAGAACAAAAAATATTTTTACTTCCTTTTCTATTAGAAGCATAATCAATAAATTTTTTACCACATCTTTTACAAACATACTTAACTTTATCAACACCAACTCTATATTTCATTGCACATGAAGGATTACAAAAAGTTCTTTTCATAAATTCCCAATAACATTCCATATCACCATTAGGTCTTTTTTTTCTTTTAAATTGTTTATTACAATGTTTACAATATTTAATTGGATATATTTTTATTCTCGACATTTCACCACCAATTCTTTTCTTTTTAATATGCGTTAAGTCTTACTCATTTAAATATTTTTGTATCTCCAAAATAATTTTTTGAGGTGTATTCACCTTTAATATATACCTATTCTCCAATCCTTCACATTTTTCACCTTTTGAGGATTTGGAAACTATCAAAAACGGAAATACCTTTCGCACTGACTCTGGTAATCGCTTAACCCTCTCATCCCACCACGCATCCAAACTAAAATACCTACTGAAACTACCTGAATCTGTAAAATAATAATCATCCCTTTCATAAGAATGTTTGTCCTCTGAAAAACAATTCCTTTTATCTTTAGGATAATGTGCCACTGTACTACTTCCCTTACCATCCCAAAGTACATCATCCGATACTAACAAATTCGCTGGAAACCTACCTTTATTTGAAGTGACCACTCTACCTGTCTTTTCATATAATTCTTCTGAAACAAACCCTGATTTACCATAAACACTTCCTTCTGGTTTATCTTCACTCTTATATGGCGCCCGACACTCATTTAAAAAAGTGACCCCCTTACCATCCTTTAACGCCTGATCTACATAGCTTTTCTCTGATAATGATTTCATTGCCACTAAAATAACTTCAACTGCTGGCTTCGGTTGGAATCCAGCATAGCTTCCATCTAATATATTCGCCTCTGGTGTTGCTGATATAGTATCATACCTCCTACCTTCATCTCCTGTACCCCATCCTTCATATTGACCTTTTCTGTCCGCAGAATGTATATTCTCACCTATAACTTCTCTAAATCCCTTCCATACTTCTTTAAACTCATCCTTTGTAGACTTTCTCCCTAATTTCTCCTCTAATTGTTTTCTACACTCTCTCTTATCGATGGCTAGACTCACATTCATCGCTTTCGAAAATCCACTAGCAAAAACATGATACAAACTTGTGAAATTTATATTAAACCCTGCTTCATCTAATCCCTGTATCATAGCTGAAAGCATATCTTGACGAGAACTAGACATAACAAAACAAAAAGTACCTGGCTTAAGCACTCTTAAACATTCTTTCCCCCAATTAACTACAAAATTCTTCATTCCTTTCATCGCCATTCTCTTAGCATTAGGAAATTTAGGGTTTTCACATTTACAAGGATTGCCACTAAACTTCCAATGTCCACAATTCTCACATTTTAAATTATTTATTCTACTATAATTTGGAAGTTTTTTAAATCCACCAAGTTTTCCCTCACAACTCGTATTAAATTCTTCACTAGCTTTTCCCTTCCAAGGTGCATCCCACTCTTTACCCATAAATTCTAAACCATAGGGTGGATCAGTAATAACCACATCTATACTATTATCTTCTAGCTCTCTCATGCCTTCCAAACAATCACAATTCATTATTTTATTTATAAATTTTTTATTCATGTTAATTCCTTTATCAAATCATATATAAATTTTTCAACTGGATACAAATCAATATCATCATACAGTTTAGTTATTTCTATCCATTCATCCTATAATTTTTTTGATACTATTACTCTAACTTTTTCTAGCTCCTCGTTAGATACATGCATTTCTTTACACCTCCTCAATATCTCACAATACTCTCTCTAAACCACTTAGATAAAATTCTTTTATTCCTAGAATACCATCTATCAAAAGCCGAATCTATAAAAAATAATTCAGTGAACTCATCTGGTCCCCTAGTTGTTCTAGCACTCATTTGCACTACAGCAACTCCTGTCTGTGAAACATACCACTGATAACCAACATCTTTAACTTTATTAAAACACTTAAAACATCTTTTCTTATCACTATCGTTCTTTGGTATATAAATTTTATTACACGTCTGACATAATACAGTTCTCATTCTAGCCTTAACATACTCATCACTAATGTTTGGATAAGGCATTTTACACATGATAAGAAATTCTGCTAACTTACCATATAAATCTAACCCTTCATTCACTGTAGAAATCAAAACTACATTACTCCTTTTAGAATCTATAAATGTATCCAATGCCACTTTATAATTATCATTAGAAATCAATCTACTCCTATTACCACCATTAACATTATCTAAAATATAATTCCTTATCTTATGAGTATATGGTAGAATCAAGCCTCTTTTATCTTTACGTTCACCCATGATCTCATCTATCACTCTAATCATCTTAGGTAGCGTTCTATCAATATGTTTATACGTCATATCCCCTGCGTACCTTAACCTAACCAATCTATTCTTTAACGGAAATGTATGCTCTACCACCTGAATAAAAACTGAATTATCCTCCTCCAATCCTAGAGAATTTACAAAAGCCTGTGGTGGCACTGGCATTGTTGCACTCATAAAAATTCTCTTACTAGCAACTTTATCCAATAATTTCTTACCATAATCATAAATATTAATGGGTTTGAACTCTATGAATGGATTTTTACCCAAAGCATGAGTAGCTACCAAAATTCCTCCACCTGCATGATACTCTAACATATTGTCAATGCCATAAATAAAATTCTTCGCACCTATTATTTGTTTTCTCATTCTTTTCTCTACATCACTTCCATCTTTAAACTTATCAAGTGAATATTTAAGGCTGTTCTTTATGTCCTTTACATTATCTTTCATTTTCTCTATTATTTTGATCCACTTACTAACCTCCTCCTCCATGTTACTACTTCTTCTCTTCGTTTCCTTCATTACGTCAAATAACTGCCCTCCTAACCCATAATTATCCCATTTCTTTCTCACTATCCTAAGTCCTATGAGTGACTGGTAGAAATCGTCTAGCTTATGTGCCTCGTCAATTAAAAGTAAAGCTCTCTTATCCAATCTCTTACCAATCATTCGATATAGATAAGCTGGTGTTGTTAGTACCTCATCCGATTCCTCTGCCTTAGAAAGTGCATTGCTATAAAGACATTCACCTTCAGCTTTAACCACACATTTATATTTTCTATCCAAAACACATTTAGACTCATTCGCCTTCACAGATAACTCATTCATACAATTGTAATTAGCTCTACCTCTAATACATGCTAAGTTTTTAAAATCTCTAAGGTATTGATCTATCAATGCATTCACAAACGTACATAAATAATAATTACTTTTCTGCATGTTCACTGATAATATTGCGATCAGACTCTTACCCGTACCCGTAGGCATGTCCAATATCACATTATCAACTTTTTTCAAATACTTATCTATCAAATAAATTGATTCACCCTGGTTCTCCCATAACGGTCTAAATTTCTTAGGTACATTCAACTTACTAATAAACCCCTTCGCTTCCTCTGATATTTCCCTATTTGGTAACTTTATCCACTCCATTACATCAACCCTTCTTTATCATTTGAATTATCGTGCCATCCTTCTACACCTATTACTACCATATCACCATTAATAATCTCTAATATCTCCTCCTTACAGGATTTTATTCTATAATAATAGGGTTCTTTTCTCAATGAAGTTTTTTTATTAACTTCACCACATATTCTACTCACTTTAATGAACGGATATGTCTGACGCTTATCTTTAGTTTTATACAAAACTTCACACCTAGATATATACAACCCATCAATATCACGAAAGATTATATTATCTCCCACTTTCAATTCCTCTGACGGTATTATCTCAATTGTTGCTTCTTTTAACATCCCAAAACATTTATTCACAAAACCCTTCATTTATTACCCACACTCCTCTTCCTCAACAAGTTCATAACACATCTCTCCTTTCAATACTGAAAATACCTCACTCAATACACACACTGTTTCAAGATGAGGATACTTCCAATATTTACATTTTTCAGTACATGGTTTTGGTTCTCTACCCCATGCTTTATTCAATATCTCATTAATTTTATGTGCCATTAATCACTCACACTCCTCTTCCTATCACAATTCAAACCAATCCATTAACAATTCTATTAATTCACTTTCGTGATCTATTAATACAACACCTGCCGTTAAAAGACAGTCTGCTAATTGTTCTACTTCAACCTTATCCATTTTCTACCTCCTTTTCACCTTTAATCTGTTTTATTAAACATTCCCCATGACATGGTTTGCTACCAGCTCCAGATTTAGCTACACTTACACCAACTTCTTTCTCACAAATATAACATTTCATTTTTACCTCCTCCTTCTCAATAATATATGGATTATCAAACCACTTACAAACATGATTAGGTTCTACTTTTTCATATATCATCTTAGGATCATAATCATTCTCATAATCATCTCCTTCATATCGTTCACAACTACCTTCACTTCTATCATAAACATAGCATATCCTACAACACGGTTCTGGTAGCTTATTATTTTTCATAACAAACTCTTTTAAAATACCATGTAATTCATCTTTATCATTAGGATTAAACTCATCTAAACATTCACAGAATTTCATAAACACTCTTATAAACTGCTCCTCAGTAAATTCTATTTTCAACAACTATAAACCCCTCCTTTTAGATATTCTTTTAATTCATGCTCCAACAAAACCAACATTCCCGCTTCTGGACATTTTTCTAGCATTTGATAATACTTCATTATTTTCATACAATTCTCATTACTCTCTTCAATTGCTTCTCTACCTATTTCCTTACCATGTACTTCTAATATTTTCACCACCTTATCCACTTCCTCTTGTGATATATTCATTCAATCACCTACCTATAATCACTAATCAATCTTTGACCCATATCATGGCTAATCTTAATATATAATTTAGGCTTTATTCTAGCTAGTTGCTTCTTCCAACCGATATGTCCCGTGCACGGAATGCACCCAGTTCTCTCAATTTCATACTTTTCATAAACTGGATTTCTAGGAATTTTTTCAATGTCATGGTAATGCCATATATCTTTAGTAGTCCACCAAATCAATGGTATGCATTTATTAACCCTCTCAGATTTATGTTCATACAAAGCACCACCTTTATAAATATATACCCATCTTCGTTGTCTCCCTTCATCTCCCAATAAACCAACAAATATAATGTCTGGTTTATACCCTTTTATAAATCTATGTAATGGTTCTATTTTCAATATTTTACAACATTTAGGCTCTCTTTTATCACCTGTTTTTGAACTTCGAGATTGTTTTGGATAACCATGTTCCTTTACCACTTCCCAAAATGTTTTCTTAGGTTTAAGTTCATATATTTTTAAATTCCAATCTTTCTTTAATTTATTCATATACTCAATTGTTTCTGTGAAATTCACACCTGTATTATTAAAAGCTACTGGAATAGTATTATCAATCTGATGTACCAAATGAAGTAATACCACACTATCCTTCCCAAAACTAGATGCTATTACTGGTTTTTTATTATTTTCAAGTGCCTTCTTTATGATTTCAACTGTTAGTATTAATTTATCACTATAACATAATTTCATTCTCTGATTTAACTCTCTCGCTGTTTTACTATACATCTTCTTTACATCTACTACTTTTTCATGGCATTGTCTGATCTCAATCACCTAACCCAAAATCCTTTAAACTAACTACCTTACAACCTTTCTCCCTCTTCTCCTTATATCGATTGCATTTCCTAGCCCATTCATCCATTACATGTATAACATTCTGTGGTATGAAATCCCCCTTTATATCCTTTAAAATCCTAATTAGAGTATAACATGTATGTCCTTTTTTTGGTGTTGAAACATGCACACAGCTACCACACGTTCTTTTACTCATTATCTACCCCCATTATATTATAACTCGGTACGTTATAATAATCATATTTACCTACTATAACCCACCACATATTATTTATGTTATGATATATTCTACCTACTCTAGCTACTCCATTTAAATCCTTACACTTTCTCCTCTCACCACAGTTTAACAGTTCTCCATTTGCATTCTTTGAATTTTCAGTTTTATCATATTCATCCATATAAAACTCCATAGCTTCAATTCTTTTAATCCCACTCTTACTCATACTATGTTTTTGATGATGTGATACTATCTCTTCCTCTGCTGTTGATCTCTTATTCATTTAATCACCTACCTACGAACTCTGGAGCATATTCATCTATATCACAACTCCAATAAACATGCTTCCGATTACAATATCTAGCCAATGCATTAGTCCAACTATCAATTTTAAACGGCATTACAAACGCATTAGTACCTAGTTTTTTCAATAACCTTACTCTATACTTATCGGATTCTATCGAACCATTAAACCCACTTAATACATAAAATTGAACGTTATGCTTTATATCAATTCCTGCATCTTTTAACAACGCTATCCCCTTTCTTACTACCTTTTCATCCTTTATATCATCAAATGCGAAGTGCATGGTAGAGCTAAACTTCATTTCACTTAACCGTTCTACTATTTCTCTATCTAACAAACGAACATCCATACCATGCTCAATTACCTTTAGTTTATGATCTAAAATAAAATCTGTGTTTTCAAAAAACCAATCCTTATCTACAAAAATATTATTATCTAACAATTCTACCTTACTGAATCTGTCATCCCAAAACTCAGATATGTGCATGCACTTTTCCCATTCTCCTTCTTTTTGAGGTACAACACACCAATTACATTTTCTTATACAACCTCTCGAAGTAAATCCTACAGACCTATCCCAATTATATAAATTATAATCTGGTTTTATTTTCTGCATTGCCTCTGGTAGCCACTCCCATGATACACCACTACCACCTACATGTACCTCCACCCCCTTACCAAACATTTTACCTATACCTAACGCCTTAAACTTATTCTTTCTAAAAATACAACTGATATAAACCTTATCAGGATTATCTATATTGAACCCTACCTTATACCCTTTCAATTTATAGTAAGCACTAATACTAGCTAATGCAAGATTCCCACGCATTGAATCAATATCAATTAATAATATATTTATTTCAACCACCTAACCCTTTAACATTATCTGAACTGTATCTGTCAATTCATCTCCTAATGAATCCCATTCCTCTCTACGATCTCTAGCAAATACTTCTAAATAAGGAGGATAGCTAGTATTTTCTATTTTAAAATACTGCTCTACTGGTTTCTGACTGTGTTTTCTCCTTTTAGCATTAATAACTGTAGATTCAACACAACATGAACGACTGGGATTATCCTTATGCTTATAAGGTAAATTACCCTTTACACCAAACAATAACAACTCATACTGACCCCTGAAATACTGACCTAAACCTATCCTATCCTTAACCCAAACAATATTAGTTTTATATTTAAATTTCAATTCTTTCATAACTCGCAACCCTTTTTCAAGAAAATTATTAGTAACCCATAAATACAAATGACAATTTTCATCAAATGGTATTTTTTTCATATACTCAATGATCTCATCTACTTTCATTAATGAATAATGCTTGTCAGCACCTCTTCTAATTTTACCTCCTCCTATTTCATTCCAAGGTGGATCACCTAATACCGTTTTATATTTTTTAATCTCAATCACCTTCTATCATTTAACTATCTCCTCATATAAAAACGAATATTTTAGTTCTCTTATTATCAACAAAACCCATACTACCCACCCAATAACCATCTTCCCTCTTCTCTACCTTAATTTGGGCATTCCTTATACGTTGATATATCGGGTGATATATACCCATTCTCTTTAATCTATCATAACTAACATTTATACCTAGAAAATGCTTAACAACACCCAATATAGAATGTTCATACTCTCCTTTTTCCTCAATATATCTCTGAACATCTTTTGTTGATGGTATCTTATCTTTTAAACTAACTTTCATGCCTTTATCTTCGTATTCATATAATATATTCAAAATTTTTTTAATGAGTTCCATATCCTTACCCTTATACTTTATATAAAGGTCTCCAAAATCCATCTCTATATAATCATCTGTAACCATTATCAACCACTCCTTAAATCATGTAACAACCTTTTCGCCTTTAGAATTATATCCCATTCCTTTTCACATTCATCCGAACAAACCTTCCTATATTTACCACCCCTAAACCACTTTTCACATACTGGACAATACCTCTTAAGTTCTACATTCTCTTGCATTCTTATCAAATCTAATTTTATTTCAATATTACTACCCTTAACATAATCTTCTCCCCAACATTCCTCATTATGAGTTATACGATGCTTATAAACAGAACAAAAATGTTTACTTGGTATTTTTTCATACGGATGAGAGTCCCATCCTACTTTGTATGATATAACTATTCTTATACACTTACTACAACTTTTACAACGTTTCTTAACCATCTCTAATCACCTAGCCCAAACCTATCTAAACCCAGTACTTTTCTCTCTTTTTTCTTTTCTTTACCGTTAGATTCAAAACTAAACATATCTCCATAATCCAGTTTAAGTCTTTTTCTAGCCATTTTCACATAATCTAAATTCATTTCTACACCTATTGACCTTCTACCTAACCTCCGTGCCACTAACATAGTTGTACCACTTCCCATGAATGGATCAAATACAATTCCTGGTTCATAATTTTGTGGTTCACAGTTACATTTAGTCCATCCTATTGTTTCCCTTTCTGCAATAGATACATCTTTAAATCCAGATGGTGAACGACCATGAAAACCTTTTTTATAATCCCCTTGATATGAACTATGATGTTTATATTCTGTTTTTGTTATCCGTTCTCTAACCTTACCACAACTAATACATATCTCCCGTGGACAGCTACTCTCTATCAATGGTCTGCATAACTCCTCTGGATACGTACTAAAATGCGCCTCCTTATACGGTTGAGTCGTTATCCTTAAAATGTCCCCTGGGTTACGACCTAAAGGATTAATAAGTAAATTACCATCCTCATCAAAATAACCACTATGTCTTTTACGTGAAAATTGTTGTGGTTCTTGTCCTGGTACATCCTCCCATTTATGCCTAATTACATCGCCTGGATTTCTACCACCTGAATGTCCACCATGATCATGTACCCAATTAATATATTCCTGCTGTTTTTTCGGATCATTAGGATACATTTCTCTAGCCTCAACATGAGACATCTCACGCCCCTTAGCAATAGATTGAGTTCTCACAAATCCCTGAAGTGATTGTCCATAATCTGATTTTTCATACTTACTATTGTATTTTAACAATTCATGCAATATTTTTCCAGGCTTCCTGTGATCGATACCTCTTTTCTCATTAGGTGAATGTGTTCTCTGCTTAGAGTTCCATTGATATTTATTCCTCTCTATACTACTTTCTTTATGCGGTTCTCTTATTGAATCCAAATCATAAAAATAACTATAATTATGCCAGTATGACTGCTTAACCTTACCTGTACCACCACATCTCTTACAATCCTTTCTAACACTATCCCTATGATACCTAGCTCTTGGACTACCAAAACTTTCAGCATCTTCATTTGATATTTTTATCTTTCTTTTTGTTTTCATATCAGTTTCTCTTATTCTTTTTGGTGAAAATATACTACTTTTATAATTTTTATCAATGTATTTCTCATCATATTGTTTATAATCACTACAATATGAACATTCTCTCCAACCCCAATCCCTACCCTCTACCAATTCTTTCGGCTTTCTATCCACCATCTCCATTGTTTTTGTATTGTAAGACCATAATGATTTAGTATTTTTCACAAAATGAAACACCGCCTCCCAAACATTATTTCTACGAGACTTTACACTACTAGGCATTGGATTAATTTTTTCCCAAATATTAAAATTTCTTAGTATCCATCCTTTATCTTGCATGGCTATCGCAAACCTAGATGGGATCATTAACAATTGCCTATCCTGTAACCACCCACCATCAGACTTATTCATCTCTTTAGTTCTAGGCCACATCTCAGGTGTAATACTAGATTTACCTGTATCCTTATGACCTGCCCCACTACCAAAATAAGTATCGCCTAAATTTACATAAATATTCGAGTCATCACGAAGCTTTGGTTTTAGTAACTCAAACAACTCTACTAAATGATCTATGAACATTTGTGGATGATTTTCGAGTCCCAAACTCCCTCGCCATGCCCCACACCTACTACAAAAACTACTATCTGACTTAGCATTATTTCTTTCCTCATTAGAAAGTGTATTCAAACATTTAGTTGAACAAAACTTCTGACCTAATTTACCCTTAAATTCATTACCACAAACAACGCATTTGAAATTAGAACCTACCTTATCATACTCTTTCCTCGAAGGTCTATCCCAATCTCCTTTACTATTTTCTCTTTTAATTACTTTAACGTTATCACCACAACCCCATTTATGTTCACAGCTATCACTACCCCCAAATACTATCGATTCTAAATCATAGTCACGTAAGCCCCAATAAGGAGGAGAGGTAATTATACAGCTAATTGATTCATTTGATAAATCCTTTACTATCTCATAAACATTACCCGTCAATATTAACGGTCTCGTACTTTTTGGTAATTCTAGCATATCTCACCTCCCTTTAAATCCGTTTTTCTACCTATCATATCTCACCGTAATCGAAATATCTACCTTAACTCTATACCTACCTACCTTTTACCAAAAATCTCACTTAAATCAACTCTTTTTTTCTCTTAACATCCTTTTTTAATATATCATTCACCATTTTCATATAAAATGATTGGAATCCTTTATTTTTAACCATCTTTAATGCTTTCTGTTCATCTGTTACCATTATATCTCCACCAAATTATCTAGCAACTCCGTACACATATCTATCTTCCCTTTCAAATAAATAACATCTTCTCCATCTTTAGGTTCTGTCTCATATATCACAATTTGTCTAATTGATAACCACTTTTTTATCCTTTCTTTAAAATCTATCTCACTCATATTCAACAACACTTAATATTCAACAATTATTTCATATTTACAATATTTACACCCTGTTTCAGATAATAACTCACAAAGTTCAAAATTCTCTAGTGCATCTGCATATCCAAACTTATCATTCCCTTCACTTTCAATTAGCTTTACCAGTTTCTCTGGTTCTCTAAGCTCATAACATTCAAACCCATCTTCCACAAATATAGCTACCAAACTATCCTTTATCGAATCAATTTTATCCCATGTACTACTCATTCCAAGCCATTGTTTATTAACAATCCATCCATCTTCAAGTACATACAAATATACATCCATACCCATTTAATCACCTACCTTTCCTATTTTCTTACCTGTATATAACTTACCACTAACAAAACTATGATAATGGGCACATCCCGTACATATTATCCCTTCATACACACCAAAATACTCTACTTCCTTACCACATTTCGGACATACATGTTTACTTATATCAATCGCCTCCTTCACTTTATTGATAATGAAATTATCTAGTATCACACTCTCATAATCTCTTTGATCTAAGCCACCTATCTCTCCTGTACCTTCACACTTATTACACTCTTTCATTTCAATCTCTCCTTTAATTCCACTCTTAAATCTGCTAATATTTCCTCCATTTCTTCAATTGTTTCATCATCTATACCACTCTGATCTAAACATGCCTCTATCAAACCAATCCAATCATTCACTGTCTCGATTCCTGATATATCCTTACCATAAATTACTCTATCAATGTTTTCACTATATTGAACTTTCATATCAATCACACCTCATCCCACTCATAATCACCCATTTTAGCTGTATAATACAAAGCATTATGTCTCACTCTTTTTTCCAATTCCTTAATCAATTTACCAGTAGGTACGATATAGTCTTCATAGTCCTTTTCTGACATAAAATCATTCTCACCTGCCATTTCTATCAATTGCATTATCGTAGATAATTCCTGTCCTAACTTAATCTGTCCACAAAAACTATATCTGTCCATTACAACCAAACTTTTTTCATCCATATCAATCACCAAAATCCGAATCTCCACTACATTGCACTACATAATCACACCATTTACATGATCGAGAATATTTTTTAGGTGGTAATACATTTGATTCCAAATAATTAGAAATTGCTTCTGCTCTACTAACCATCTCGGCTTTCACACTATATAAATCACCTACCTTATTCACAAACACTTTCGGTAATCCTACCTCCTCCAAATTTATATAGCACAAAGCCACATAATCGACATCTTTATCATAAGTTTCTTTATACAAAACTGAATAATAATATAACTGCCTCCAATGATTATTATAAGCATACTTTATATCTTTTCTAGTGGTTTTCTTATCCAAAATAATCAATTTCCCATCAATCATAATCACATCATCTATTCTACCTACTATTTTCACTACATTTGATGTTTCGTACTCAACTTTCAATTCATTCTCCTCACTTAATGGTATCATTTCATGTACCATCATTCCATATCCAGTTCTCAGATAACCATCTAAATCCATTAATCGCTCTCCAACTGTTTTGTTATAGTAAACACTACGTAAACAATCACTCACCAAATCGGATACATGAATGCCCTCCCTATGCACCCCACCTTTGTTTCTAAATTCGTGTAAGCTTTTCATAAACCTACTCTGTATATCTTCCTCGATTTCTGACATATCTACCATATTCTCACAACCTTACTAAATTTGATTTATGCAATGCTGTATATTATCATTTCTTTTTTTCATATTTTTCTCTTAATTTTTCTTTTATATCATACAATTCATTACTTTTTCGTCTAAAACTTTTTAATAATTTTATGCCTTCGTATAATAAATCTAATTCATCATTATCAAATGTAAACATTACATCTTTTGTATAATCTATTGTTTCTTCATCATAAGCAATCATTTTTAAACTAATAAAAGGTAAAGCATCTTCAGACATTACCAATTCGGCATGTATTTCTTCTATTTTTCTACCATGCTTTTTAATTTCTTTTTCAAATACATTGTATAGTTCAACTATTTGTTTAATTTTCTCCAATAAATCCATTTTTACACATCTTAAATCCATATTCTCACAACCTCCCTAAACTATTTAATTGTCCATAATATTAATTTATAATA
>Ga0114920_10000735_pt1 | contig 14398 bp, 12 predicted proteins | sample ChitaG_FD_88683 | JGI IMG/M metagenome (GOLD analysis project Ga0114920, IMG submission 88683) | Deep subsurface microbial communities from South Pacific Ocean to uncover new lineages of life (NeLLi) - Chile_00310 metaG | ecosystem: Environmental > Aquatic > Marine > Oceanic > Sediment ... | reverse complement strand
TCTAGCGGCCGCTATCACTCAGGGATCTGTGGATATCCTGGATATTGTCCCGGGCCACCTGGATATTTTTTGGCAGAAACTCCGTGAAGTCGGCGTCCATTTTGAATTAGGGGAAGATATGGTGCGCGTTCAGCCTTCCCATAACCTAAAACCTATCCGCTTACAAACTGCTATTTTCCCCAGCTTCCCTACCGATCTTCAGGCGCCTTTTACCACTTTGCTCACTCAGGCAGAGGGGAAAAGTTTTATTTTTGAGACGCTGTTTGATGGCCGCCTTCAGTATTTGTATGAACTTCAAAAAATGGGCCTTAAACCTAAAATCCTCAACCCCTATCAGGCGGAAATCACTGGTCCGTGTAAGCTGAAAGGTGCGCCTGTGAACAGTTGTGACATCCGCGCCGGCGCTGGCGTGGTGCTGGCCGCGTTGGCCGCTGAAGGGCAAACCGAAATTTCCAACATCTATTACATCGACCGCGGGTATGAGAAATTGGATGAAAAACTGAATAGTTTGGGGGCGAAGATTGAGAGAGTGAAATAGCTGAACCCCTTTAAAAAAGTGGTTCTCAGTAGGGGTTTGTTCGCTTTATCAAATATTTTTCTTCGTAAAATTTTGATGCAGCGCCTTTCACTACATTCATCCTGCTACGCAGGCTTCATTCCGCTTCAGAACACAAACCTCACATCTTGTAGTACTCCCCAAAATATCGGTTCTCGCTCATCGCTTTTTCGCTAGGCTTCGAAACTTCCCTTCACGGGTGCCCACGAGACCCGCTCGGGGTTTTCTACGCACGCTCAAGAAGCTCTTTGCTCGTTTTAATTTTTCATTTAGAATGAGAGTCGAATTCTAACTGTTATTCATGCAATCCCAAATCGAGAAACTCAAATCCGGTATGCTGGCTGACTTGAAAGTGGCTAAAAGCGATCAGGCTGTCAAGAATGTCGAGGTTAAATACCTGGGTCGACAGGGGCTTTTTAATGAGATTATGAAAAGCCTGAAAGATTTAAGTGATGATGAAAAGAGAACAGTCGGCAAACTTGCAAATGAAACCAAAAAAGAATTGGAGGCTGCCATCCAAAATCGTTACAAGGGATTGGAACATGAGATGTTAGGCTCTATTGCCGAGGAGGAATGGATTGATGTCACGGTTCCCGGCAAGAAGCCCGTGGTGGGCCATCGTCACTTAATTTCCAAATTTATCGATGATGTGGAGCAGGTGTTTGCCAAAATGGGTTTTGAAATGGCGGAAGGGCCGGAGGTTGAAAAGGAATCTTACAATTTTGACCATCTCAATATTCCGGAAGACCATCCGGCGCGGGATATGCACGATACTTTCTGGATCAAAAATTTGGAAAAATACGTACTTCGCACCCACACATCGCCAGTCCAAATCCATTACATGGAGGCTCACAAGCCGCCCATTCGCGTGATTGCGCAGGGCAAAACATTCCGAAAGGATTCCGATGCCACGCATTCACCTATGTTCCATCAGCTGGAAGGATTGATGGTGGATGAAAATATCTCTATGGCAAATTTGAAAGCCGTGATGACCCAGGCGCTCCAGCAGATTTTTGAAGACGAATCCATCAAAACCCGTTTCCGTGTCAGTTACTTCCCGTTTGTGGAACCTGGCATGGAAGTGGATTGCACTTGTCCGATTTGCAGGGGCAACCAAAAGACTGCTGACGGCGTGCCCTGCCGGTTATGTAAAGAGGTCGGCTGGCTGGAAATCGCGGGGGCTGGCATGGTGCACCCCGATGTCTTAAAAAAAGTCGGTTATGACCCTGAAAAATACACTGGTTTTGCTTTTGGTATGGGGTTGGATCGTATGGTGATGATTAAATACCGAATCAACCATCTCCGTTTGTTTTTTGAAAACGATTTACGATTTATCCAACAATTCTAAATGGCTAAAAAAATCATCATTGGCTCGGATCACGCGGGCTACCAAATGAAAGAACGCATCAAAAAAGAACTGGGCGACCAGTATGAATTTGTGGATTTAGGAACTGACAGCGAGGAATCGGTGGATTATCCTGTTTACGCGGAAAAAGTGGCCCAGCGAGTTGCGGTTACACCCGATGCTCAGGGGGTTTTGGTGTGCGGGTCTGGCATTGGGGTTTCTATTGTGGCTAACAAAGTGGATGGCATCCGCGCCGCGCTTTGCTACAGCAAGGAGGCGGCTAAATCAGCCCGCGAACATAATAACGCCAACATTGTCGCGACCGCCGGCCGCTCAGAAACTATGGATGATCCGGTGGAGATTGTAAAAACGTTTTTGGAAACCGATTTTTCTCATGTGGACCGCCATGAACGCCGCGTGAAACAAATGATGGAGGTTGAAAAACACAATTAATAGTCTCAAGTGCGAGTGCGAGTCTCAAGTGGGTTGAATCGTAATTCGTAACTAGAACAAAATGAACAAGCCAGCCATTTCATATCGACAGGTAAACCCTAAAATCAAAATTGCCCCTTCCATTCTGGGCGCGGATTACGGGGATTTAAATCATTACCTCCAGAAACTGGAGCCGTTTTCCGATTGGTTTCATGTGGATGTGATGGATGGTAATTTTGTACCGAACCTCACGATCGGGGCGGTAGTGGTGAATTCCATTAAAACTTCTGTTCCTTTGGATTGCCATCTGATGATCAATCATCCGGATCAGTACACTGAGGATTTTGCGAAGGCGGGCGCCCATTCGATCACCATCCACGCGGAGGTCAGCAAAAATTTAAAAAAAGATATTGAAAAAATCCAATCATTCGGTTGCCTGGCGGGCGTTTCCATTAATCCTAAAACGCCTCTCAAAAAGATTGAAAAGGTTTTGCCGATGGTTGATTTGGTTTTGATTATGTCCGTTGAGCCAGGTTTTGGCGGCCAGGAATTCATGCCGGAAGTCCTTCCTAAAATTGCGGCAATCCGCAAAATGTACCCCGAACTCGACATCGCGGTGGATGGGGGAATCACGCATGAGACCGGTCCTATGGCACGATCGGTGGGGGCGAATATTTTTGTTGCGGGGTCATATATTCTAAAAGCTGACGATCCGAAGGCGGCGGCGGAAAAATTACGGGCGTCAGTTGAAAAATAGCTTCAATAGGTCCGCCTGAGGCGGATCGCTACTTACTCAGGCTTTTTGCAATAAAACAGCCAAATGTTTCGCAATCGCTTCAATGCGTTTTTTTCGTAAAAATAAAAAATGATCAAAATTCTTGATTCGTTTTTGAATGATATTCGGAAGCTTTAGGTTGATATCCTTTGGGTCAAAAAACGTATCCAATTTTCCATTTAAAATAATAATTTTGCATTTTTTGGTAAAAATGATTCTTTGAAATGAATCCTTGAGTAGCTTAAAATTAAAAAAACCGAATATTTTAAAAGGGGAGCAGCTTTTTTCCAGACGCAGATATTCTTTCCATTTTTTAAAGAAATCTTTCCCTAACCCCATTAATAATTGTTTGATTAAATTTTTTCTTCCGATTTCTTTGAGGCTGCGATTCACGGGCGCTAGCAGAATTGCTTTACTCACTCGTTTATCGTATTTCTCCGCAAATTCATTAGCGATATTACAGCCCAATGAATAACCTACTAACGCCGCCCCTTTAATTTTTTCTTTATCCAGAATCAATTTCAGATCCTCCACATAATTTTCCACAAAAGGTTTTTTACACTTCGACCATACAATCCCTCTTAATTCCATCAAAATAATGTTGCATTTAAGGAATTCTAAAAAGTGACGGAAGATTGAACTGGTAGAAAAAAGCCCATGCAGAAAAACAACTGTTTCATCAGAATCATTATCAATAAATTGATAGTAAACTGGATGATTTTTATTTTGCACTTGCCTGAAATAATCTTTCATTTTTCCAATCCTTAATAAAGACACTAATTATTATAGCGTTCATTATAACTAATTGGAATTCCGATTTTTTATATTGTATTCATTCGATTTTTCTCGTCTTCATAATCAATGATCAATTTTGCTATTATATCTTTTTTTATCGCCTGAATCCTTTCCTGAACGACTTGCGAATCCTCTTCTGCGCCTAAAACTTCCGCCAATCTTTGTCGTAATTGCTGAAATTGTTCACTGTGTTTGGCGAGGTGATGGGCAACATCATATTTTGTTAAAAAATCCCGGATGGCTTCAGGATCCATTCCGTGTTTTTCCATTAATTGGATAGCCAGTTCCGAATCATCATTGTTAAGATCTGCATTTGCTGATAGTTCTGTTGATATTCTTTCTTGTTTTTCCATATTAAAAAAAGTGAAGGGCTAAAATATTGTTTTTTAACTTTGGCTAAGTAAACTTTTTCGTTGATAAGCTTCAATTAAAATCCTGATTCTATCTTTTTTACTCTCATCAACAGGAAAGAGGTTTTCCAATTTTCCGCGCATTGCCATTCTAGTATTAGAAAAATCAGCAAGTTCAGTTGCAATATCACTTTCATGGATAAATTCCCAAATTCCCCGAGGAGTCATACACATCTCTATGCCGACTTCAAAAATAAGATCAAAATCTTCTTGCGGAATAGTTTTTTCTACTTCGGACTTTTCCAGTTGGCCTGGTTGCAATGGCTGCCTGGCATCCGGGGTGTTTTTGGATTTTTCCATATTAAAAAAAGTGAAGGGCTAAAATAATTGGAGGTCATTTTAAAATAAAAATTATTTTTTGGCAAATTTTTATTGCAGTAAATGGTCACTCTTTTTCAGCGTCAGCCATCCGGCTAGCGTAAAGGCGCCTATCCCAATGACAACCCAAAGGAATGTGGGCGGCAAAAAGTAAAAAATGATTGCCAACAATGAACAGCTGATGGCGCGCGCGATACTCAAATGAATTTCCCGGTTCAGATGAAAATAAATCGGGTGTATTTTGTTGCTGTAGGCGTACAAATAAGAATCCACAAACGTCTGGTGCATGCTGGCGGCGAATCGGTTATAAAGTTCCACGCCCCACACGTAAATCAATTGCGGATAAAAGGCGACCGACGCGTACAGCACAGCCCCCAAAGAACGAAGGATGGTCAGTCGGCCGAGTATAACGGTCCGCTTTCTTTTGTCGAACCAATGGCCGGTCAGCCGCGTTAAAAGAATAGCAATCAAAGTGGTCACACCAACAAGAATCCCCAAGTCTTTAATATTGCTGATAAAAATGGCGAAGGCCAGAAGCCATGCCGCGTTGATGAAATAACTGGAAAATCCTTCCCAGAAATAAGCGGGTCGAATGGCCCGGATTTCCGGTTTTTTTAGAATTTGCTGTATTTTTTTCCAACTGTATTGTTCCGGATGAGGTGGGGCATGGAAAAGAAGAATGGGAATCAGGCTTAAAAAGCCGGCTATAGCTCCCAATACAAAGGTTGCATTGAATGACACAAAAAAGCTGATCCATCCCCCAATAATAGGCGCGATGAATCCGGTCACAATCCGAATGATCGTCAGATAGCTCATCTGCTTTCCAATTTTTGTATGGTCCGTGATGACGGAAAAGAACCAATGGCGGGTCATCCAGTAAAAACTCACGTATAACGTAAAAAATAGTGTGGCCGGAATAATGAGTTTAATGTTTTCAGCTGTTGTTTGACCAAGAAGGATCAGGCCGATCACATAAAATATCATCCCTGCGGCCATAAAATATTTAGGGTGCCCCCATCGCATGGCCGCGTTGAAGATATAAATAAAAATACTTAAGTAAATCAGGTTCCAGATAAAACTAAACACAAAAAACGCGCTTACATGCCCGAATAATTTATATAAAAAAATCGGCAGCACAATGATCAGCATGGTGTCGCTGAATTGAAAAAGTGCCTCGTGAATGTAGAAAAGGCGGAGATTACGTTGTTTCATGATAAAGATGGTGCGCCTAACAGGAATCGAACCTGTGACCTCCCGGACCGCAACCGGACGCTCTATCCACTGAGCTACAGGCGCTCGTCGGCATTTTACTTCAGCATACGTTTTAATGTAAACATCAAAACTCCTGCTTACGGTAAATGCCTCCTCTTCCCCAAAAAATTCGCTTCGCTTCACATTTTTTGGGACCCCTTTAACTCAGGGGCTTGGCTTTCGTAAGGCCAGGCTATATTAGTATAAAAGAGCGTTTTATATCAAGTTTTTCAAACTGCCCTTTTGATTTATTGGTGAATTATTTACAATACAATTACTACTAACTAAAAACTACAAACTACCAACTGATATATGATTGCTTTCCATAACGTTACTAAAAAATACGGTGGACACTCGGTTCTGGATGAGGTCAGTTTTCAAATTCAGCCCAATGAGCTGGTGATTTTACATGGTGCGTCAGGCGCGGGCAAATCCACAGTGGTGGCGCTTTTGATTGGTGCGGAAAAACCAAATATCGGTACCGTGGAAGTGGATGACATGGTGGTCAGTGACATGGATTCGAATATGCTTCCGTTATACCGTCGTAAGGTCGGTGTTGTTTATCAGGATTATAAATTGCTTCCCAAAAAGACTGTATTTGAAAATGTGGCGTTTGCCATGGAAGTTTGCGAGGAACCATGGGACCTGATTCAGGAACGTGTTCCTAATGTACTGGAAAAAGTAGGCCTGCTTCCGTTTCAAGATCATTTTCCTCATCATCTTTCCGGCGGAGAGAAGCAGCGTTTGGCCATTGCACGTGCTTTGGTTCACAATCCACGTTTACTTATTGCGGATGAGCCCACCGGAAATCTGGATGAAGCCAATACTTGTGGCATTTTGGATTTATTCAAACGGCTGCATTCCGAAGGGGCCACGGTTCTTTTGACAACTCATGATCCGCTTGTCCAAGAATTCATGCTTGGCCGAACATTGAATATTGAAGGCGGAAAGATATATTAATCAATTTTAAATTTTAAGTTTTAAATTTTAAATGTCTACCTATAAAGATTCCGGAGTCGACATAGAATTAGGAGATCGTTGTTCCAAATTGGCGTATGAAGCGGCCAAGGCAACCTTTGCGGGCCGAAAAGGAATGATTGGCGAACCGGTGACCGATGGAGGCGGATTTACCGGCATGATGGATATGGGGGATTTTTATTTAATCCAGAATGATGATGGGGTAGGAACGAAAATTGAAGTGGCGGAAAAGATGCGGAAATTCGATACGCTCGGCTACGATCTCATCGCCATGGTGGCGGATGACGGCGTGTGCGTGGGGGCGGAGATTTTTTCAGTCACCAATACACTGGATACGCCATCGCTGGACGAAGAAATGGTGGAAGGTTTGATGGCGGGATTGAAAAAGGCGGCCATGGAACAAAAAATTGTGGTGCCTGGTGGCGAGCTGGCGGAATTGAGTGATGTGCTGAACGGGGCGGTATGGAATGCCACGGCGGTCGGCATTGTGGAAAAGGATAAAGTCATCACGGGTGCGGATATTCAGGAAGGCGACACGGTTTTGGCTTTAAAATCTGATGGCATCCGATCGAATGGCCTGAGTTTGGCACGCATGATTTTAAAAGAAAAGTTTGGTGATGATTGGGTGTCTGCTGATTATGGCGACCCTTCGACAAGCTCAGGGCGTACGTGGGGTGAGGTTATTCTGACGCCATCCAAAATTTACCATCGTGCCATCTTAAATCTCATTGGGGGATATGGTCAGGAACGAAAATTCAACATCAAAGGCATTGCCCACAATACAGGTGGTGGGATTAAAGGAAATCTTCCACGTCTTTTGAATAAAAAAAGATTGGGTGCTGAACTGACTGATTTGCCCGAGCCTCATGAATTCATGAAAAAATTACAGGAAATGGGGAATGTATCGAACGAAGAAGCGTATAGAACCTGGAATATGGGCGTGGGAATGATGATGGTTATCGATTCGTCTGACACAGATAAGATTTTAGACGCCTTGAAGAAAGAGGGGGTGGAGGCGGTTGTGGCTGGGAAGGTGACATCGGAACCAGATATCAAATTGTCAATTTAAATTGGTTGCATCGCTCATTTGGTTTGATATATTGCTAGTCTGTTTTGAATATAAATGAATTTTGGATGACCGATGAATATGTGTATTTGTGGGCCCAATGGGGGGTTTTAAATTATAAACAATACCAGATTGTCCTGAAACAATTTGGGGATTTGGAGACGGCGTGGAAGAAAATCGATCGTCAATTTTTGTTACGATTAGGATTCGGCCGGGAAAAAGCCGAACGACTTCTTTCCATCCGGAATGGCATTAATTTCCATCAACTAATAAAGCGGATTGAAAATCTGAATGTCCGGATTTTGTGCGTGGATGATTCTGATTATCCAAAATGCCTACGCTCAATTTTCAGTCCGCCAGTGTTTTTGTTTATACGGGGCCAAATGCCATCTCTTCACAAAACTTTGGGGGTGGTGGGGACGCGCCAGATCACGGATTATGGCAAAATGACAACGGAGAAATTCGTATCGGGTTTAGTGGAAAATGGATTTGTGATTGTCAGCGGTCTGGCATTTGGGGTCGATGCTTATGCCCATCAAGTGACTGTGAAAAAAGACGGGCTCACGGTGGCGGTTTTGGGGTGCGGAGTGGACCAGATTTATCCGAGCGCCAATCGTTATCTGGCAGAACGGATTATTAAAGAAAGCGGTGCTGTCATATCCGAATACCCTTTGGGCACGCCGGCCATGCAGCATCATTTCCCAATCCGCAATCGCATTATTTCCGGTTTGTCGCGTGGGGTTTTGATTGTGGAAGGCGGGGTGAAATCCGGGGCGCTGATTACGGCGCGCTATGCCTTGGAGCAGGGGCGTGAGGTGTTTGCTATTCCCAATAACATCACCAAAGTGGGCTTAAGCGGCACCAATCATCTCATTCGCCGCGGGGAAGCGAAGTTGGTTGAAAATGTAGACCATATTCTGGAAGAATTCCAAATGCAGCCTGTTGCGTCGAAACAACAGATCTCCTTTTCCGCAATTGAATCCGAATTATTGGAGCGAATTATGAATGGCGGAAAGAGTATCGATGAACTTACTGTGGAAACTCCTTATAATGTGGCGCGGCTTTCAGAAGTTTTTATTAATCTTCAGTTAAAAGGAGTTGTTCGTGAGATTGGTCAAAAATGGGTGATTGTTTAATTGTTCAACTCTTCATCAATAATCGTTTTGAATGAGGAAAAGGGTTGGGAGCCGGAAATTTTATGGCCATTGATAAAGAAAGCAGGAACGCCTACAACACTATATTCTTTTGCGCTTTCAACATCTTTATTAACTTCTTCAGCATATTTTTCACTATCTAAACATTCGTTGAACTGACCTTCATTTATCCCCAGATCCCTTGCCAATAGCTTAAGGTTTAAATTGCTTAAGCTGCTTTGATTATTGTAGAGCTTGTCTATGTAATCAAAATAAAATTCGTCACCTCCTTGTTCCCTTACGCATTCAGCCGCCATTGCCGCGGAATGTGCGTCTTCGTGAAACATTAATGGAAAATCCCGCACAACAAACCGAACCTTTCCTGTTTTTATATATTCAGAGTCAATTTGAGAAAAGATGTCATTGTGAAAGCGGGCGCAAAAAGGGCACTGAAAGTCTGTAAATTCAATAATTGTTACTGGCGCATTTACATCTCCTTTCATCGCATCATCATCAATACTCACTTCTCTTTTAACGTAAACCGTTGGTTCGATCTCGTAATTGGTGCCTTGATACGAATTTGGGAATAATTCATCAAGCAGATCTTCCATATGTGTGAAATTGTCCGGTTTTTGAATGCTGCCCCCTTTGTTAATATCGGTAATTTTCAAAAAATATTCCAAGTGGAGTTTGTCTAGCTTTTCAAGGTCATGAAGGATGAATTTGAGCTTGAATTGGTCGAAGATCCGATGGGTTTCATGGGTGTGGTGCATGCCGGAAAGATAGAATTTGCTCAGGGCAGTTTTGAACTCTTCCAGGGCTATTGGGTCCACATCTTCTCCCATTTCTCCGGCAGCGTATTGCATAAAATTAATAATGCGGCGCTTGCTTAAGAAAAAACGGGTAAAATCTTTGTAATATCCACTTGTCACTACCTTTCGTGTAAAAAAGTCCGTTTCGGAAAACTGGTCAATAATACGATTCATTTTTTTAGTTTCTTCTGCGTCCATTAGGCCGGTTGACATTGTTTCCAAATACCATCTCGCCAGTTCTTTGTAAGTCTCTTTAATGCCATCTTTGTTAAGTTTTTTTCTTACTTCTTCCTCAAAAACTTCCTGGCTGACTCCTTCATCTAATTTATTTTCGTAAAAGTTTTCCGGAAGATATATCCATTTTTCTTTAAATTTTGCCACTTCATTTTCCATGTCTTTTTTGAATTCCTGATAGTTTCTTAATTCATCCAACGGAATTCCAATAGCTTTCATATCGAGTTGCTGGAGGCGCATATAAAGACCGTCCCCAAAAAGCGTTTTAAGCTCCCCCCGGAAATTAATGATTAAATTATCAAAGGGTTTGTTTGTCCCTTTTGCGTATATATTGGCACGTCCTCTGATTTGGGCGTAAGCGTCATTTTCGTAAGCGTCATGGTTAAAAATATCGCTGGTAATTCCTACCTGGAATTGCCCGGTATATTCCGGAGAATAAGTCCCTCCTTTAATTCTAAAGTCGCCTGAAAAATTTTGATATGCTTTGAAAGTTTTTAGTTTTTGAATATTTTCCGTTGACTCAAGTAAGGTCACTGAGTCAGAATTAACCTCTTCCGCATTCGTTGCTAAAATAGGCGTGGTTAAAAACAGAAGAAATAAAAATATAGCCAGGAATTTTTTCATAATTATTTAGTAAGAAGGAATAGGAAAGACATAATAATGTCAATTGTATCAATATACAAATTTAAATGCCGCGTGTTACAAAATTCATCATCGTGCTTTTTCTTTTGGCCAACGGATTCCTCCTGTGGATTTTTCTTTATCCGCTCCCTAGCGCTTTGCAATCCATGCGGCCGATTGACACGGTTAAAATTTATGACCGGAATGAGGAATTGTTATATGAAGTGCTAAATAAAGAAACAGGCCGGCAGTCCTTTATTGCCCTTAATGATATTCCGGATCATCTGAAGAACGCTTTTCTCTCCATTGAAGACAAACGGTTTTATGAACATTCCGGTGTGGATTTCGGCGCGATCTTACGTGCCATTTGGCAGAATGTATCGGCTGGCGAAATTGTTTCCGGCGGCAGTACTATTACACAGCAGGTTGTACGGAATATTATTGGCATCAATAAAAAACGAACTTTTTCCCAAAAGCTGAAAGAAACGGTTTTAGCCCTTAAAATTAGTAAATTTTTTGATAAAGATGAGATTTTTGAAGTTTATCTGAATTCCATTTATTTCGGCGGTTTGGCTTATGGGGTGGAGTCCGCTTCCTGGCAATATTTCAACAAATCCGCGGCCCATCTTGATCTGGCGGAATCCGCTTTTTTAGCCGGTTTGCCGCAAGCGCCCAATCGTTATTACCCCTTCAAACATTTTGAACGCGCCAAAGAACGACAAAAAGACGTCCTTTTGGCTATGTTTGAAAATAAAAAAATCACCCAGGAGACATTGGATCGCGCGGTTGATGAGAATCTTAAGCTCCATTCATCTTCTTTTTCTAAAAAGGCGCCGCATTTTGTGGATTACGTAGTGTCCAATTGTTCCGCGGGCGGAATCTCGCTTCGCGATGATGGGCCGGTTGTGGGCCGGTTGTGGGCCGGTTGTGGCGCGGATGGTGGCAATAATCGCATTGTAACAACGTTGGATTTGGGTTTACAGGAGCGGGTTGAAATTATTCTTCAATCGGATTTAACATTTTTAGCCAAGTTTAATATTGAAAATGCGGCAACGGTTATTTTGGATGTCCGAACAGGGGAGATTTTGGCTATGGTTGGCAGTCGGGATTATGACAATTCCTCTATCCAGGGGGCGGTCAATATCACCACATCCTTACGCCAGCCAGGCTCCAGCATCAAACCACTTGTTTATGCCACGGCGTTTGAGAAGGGGTGGGGTGCCGATACGATCATCATCGATGAACCGGTTCAATTTGTTACGGCAGATGGTTTGCCGTATGCGCCCAAGAATTTTGATCTGAAATATCATGGTGAAGTCACCACAGCCGAAGCCTTAGCTCAATCACTGAACATTCCAGCTGTTAAAACATTGGATTTTGTCGGTGTCGCACCGTTTTTACAAATGGCGGAATCTTTTGGCATCACTACTTTTAATCAGCCTCCTGAACATTATGGTTTGTCTTTGGCGTTGGGCAGTGGGGAAGTGCAACTTTTGGAGCTTGCCAACGCTTACAGTGTTTTTGTAAATGATGGAAAGCGTCCCCCCATCCAATTCATCAAATCCGATAATCCGGTTGATGATCAGGTGGTGATAGATCCTACAATTGCCCAAACCATTTCCGCAATCCTTTCTGATAACGATTTACGCATGCCCGCGTTTGGAGAAGAAAGCCCTCTAAACTTTTCTTTTCCCGTGGCTGCTAAAACCGGCACCACCCGTAACTTCCGTGATAACTGGGTAGTCGGCTATACCGATGATTATGTGGTTGGCGTATGGGTGGGCAACGCGCGCGGGGAAGTGATGCAGGGGGTTTCCGGGATCACGGGCGCGGGTCCGATTTTCCATAGAATTATGAACATGCTCCATGAAACAACAGGCACGGTTTTGACGGTTGGTCAGGATATGCGTTTACCCACATTATCCGGTAGACGATTGTCGGATTATACGGAAGATACTTTTAGAATCATTTCTCCTTTTTCGAATGATTTATTTCTATTCGATCCGAATAAACCGGCTAAGTATCAGAAAATCAAATTTCAGGCTTCCGAAAGCGCGGAGTGGTATGTGGATGGACAATTTGTCGGTGAAGGTGAAGAGGTTTTGTGGCCCCTTGAAAGGGGGCAGCATGAAGTGAGTGCTGTTTTTGAGGGGGATGAGCGGATTGTTTATATTAATGTAAAATAAATATTTTTTTTGTCTATCCAATTTTTTTCGACAATTTGACTTCAATGTCAGGTTGTCTATAATGTCCTGGCTATCTTCGGTGCCCTGATTGTGTTGAGGTTGACGGCACTAGTGCAAATTTATGTCATTAGTAAGCCAAAATACTCAATTTGTTTATAAACGTGTCTAAAATTAGATTTTAAGACAATTATGGAATTGATCCGGCGTTTCGCGCCGATCGATTTTTTTATTTTGGCTCAACACTTAGTTCTTAACTCTTAGTTCAAAAATATGCCTACAAAAACCGTTGCTCATAAATTATCTATTAAACCTACCAAGGTTTTACATGATCGTCATTATTTTACGGAAACAGACGATACTTTTCGTTTGCCGCCCTTGATTGAGGTTCAGCTCAATTCTTATCAATGGTTTTTGAGCGATGGTTTAAAAGAGCTTTTGGAAGAAGTTTCGCCTATCACGGATTTTTCCGGGAAAAAAATGGAACTTCATTTTTTAAACCATACCTTAGATAAACCCAAATACGATGCCATAACGGCTAAGCGGAAAAATCTTTCTTATGAAGCTTCCATGAAGGCTCATGTTCAATTGATTAATAAAGAAACAGGTGAAATTAAGGAGCAGGATGTCTTTTTGGGATCCGTCCCTTTAATGACGGAACGGGGCACTTTTATTATCAACGGAATTGAGCGTGTGGTGGTCAACCAAATTGTCCGAAGCCCCGGCGTTTTTTATTCCCGGAATTCCGCCGCTCCTAAATTTTTTAACGCTAAAATTATTCCTAAACGAGGCGCGTGGCTGGAAATTGAGACCGACAAGAAAGGTATTATTACGGTTAAAATCGACCGTAAACGCAAAATTCCCATCACTCAGCTGTTGCGCATTTTCGGTTACGCGAAGGACTCTGAGATTCATGGCCTGTTCAAGGATGTCAATGTGGATATCAATAATGATTACATCCAAAATACCCTGGAAAAAGACAGCGCTAAGCAAGTCGATGAAGCTTATCAAAGCGTTTACCGAAAAATCCGTCCCGGTGATTTGGCCACTCCTGAAAATGCCAAGCATCTGATCGACGCCCTGTTTTTTGATTTTAAACGTTACGATATGGGGGCGGTGGCCCGTTATAAATTGAACAAGCGTTTTGGCGCCACGCGAGGCATCAAATCCAAAGATCGCGTTTTCCAAATCGATGATTTTGTAAATATTTTAAAATATTTAATTGAACTGAATAACGGTGAAGGAAAGGAAGACGACATTGATCACTTAAGCAACCGCCGCATCCGTTCGGTCGGGGAGTTAGTTCAAAACAAATTCCGCGTCGGTCTGATGCGCACCGACCGTATCGCCAAAGACCGTATGACTGTCATGGATCTGGAAACAGTTACCCCTACTCAGCTCATCAACTGTCGCCCCATTACAGCAGCGCTTCGTGAATTTTTTGCGAGTTCCCAGCTTTCTCAGTTTATGGATCAAACCAATCCATTGG
>Ga0114920_10000734_pt1 | contig 14408 bp, 33 predicted proteins | sample ChitaG_FD_88683 | JGI IMG/M metagenome (GOLD analysis project Ga0114920, IMG submission 88683) | Deep subsurface microbial communities from South Pacific Ocean to uncover new lineages of life (NeLLi) - Chile_00310 metaG | ecosystem: Environmental > Aquatic > Marine > Oceanic > Sediment ... | reverse complement strand
TTTCCGGGTCGAAGTAATGTAGGGTTATTTCACGAGAAATTAGTAAACGCCCAATGTCGCAGTTGTAATCAAATATATCACGGGAAACCTACGAAATATCGAGATATTATGGAGGCTAAATACGGAAAAAAGCAAATCGATAAATGGGAAATTGAGTGCAAGGAAGTCAAACACAATCGAGATATGGATTTCGATAAAATCCGAAAACATTATCGAGACGTCACTGATGAATTATTACTAAGACCATTAGGGTATAATAATTACGAAGAAATGATACGAGGTCGTGACGGATAGATACTTTACGAGGGCAAGGATGGACGAGAGTAATTACGAAGAACGAGCCGAAAATATAATGCCTGTTTTTACATTTTGGGGCGAAGGAATTGTGCTAATAAAAAAAGACCATTGGTATAAATCACGCGGGCGCATTATTTCAATCCTTAAACAATTGCATCGGGCGAAATTGAGGTGCAAGGATGCCAGATAGACGCAATAGAAGAATACATAAATGTCCCGAATGTGGGCGTACTTTCAAGAATTTCAAATGGTCACGTTGCTGGACTTATGATGGTGTATGTGCAAAATGCCCCAATTGTAAAACGCCTGCACATAAATTTTCGAGTATTAAGGCTAACAGATAGCAAGGACGCTTAAATGGATAACTTCTATGACGCCACAAGAAGAATACGAGCTACGGAGAAGAAAAGGACTTGCCCTCAATGTGAAGTTGAGAAGTCTTTATCTGAATTTTCACCGCATAATCGAAGATGTAAATTATGTCTTAGAAGTTCTTACGTTACCTGTGGCGGTTGCAAGAAAATAAAGCCCGAAAGGGAAATGGAAATATATGACAAATACGCTGACCGGTACTTTTGCAGAGAGCCTTGTAGGAACGTATATTACGGGATAAAAAGGGATAAAGAAGGATTTGTGAAGGTATGATTGAGAACTCTATAATCTGCGGAGATTGCTTAGAGGTTATAAAAGAATGGGATGATAACTGTGTGGACCTCATTTTAACCAGTCCGCCTTATGGTGATTTACGGATATATAGAGGTTATCATTTTTACTTTGATGATATGGCAAATAGCTTCTTTCGAGTTCTAAAAGATGGAGGCGTATTAGTATGGGTAGTTGGCGACCAAACAGAAAATGGCAGTGAAAGTGGGAATAGCTTTCGGCAGGCGTTACATTTTAAGCAGCTCGGCCTTAATTTGCACGACACAATGATATACGCAAAGCGGGGCTTTGCTAATCCATCCAATACAAGGTATCACCAAGTGTTTGAGTATATGTTTGTGTTTTCAAAGGGTACGCCTAAAACATTTAATCCAATCAAGGACAGATTGAATATAGAAAAGAAACGGGGCGGCGATGCCACCAGGCAAAGGGATGGAAGCGTACTAAAAGGCGAAAAGGGCGGTTTGGCATTAGAGAACTTCGGGCAAAGATACAATATTTGGGAATATAAAATAGGTGGCGGCAATGTCTCAACAGATAGAATATCTCATCAGCATCCTGCGATTTTCCCAGAGCAGCTTGCATTAGACCATATCAAGAGTTGGAGTAATGAAAATGACTTAATATTAGACCCGATGGTAGGCTCTGGCACAACCTGCGTAGCCGCCAAGATGTTAGGACGTAAGTACATCGGCATAGACATATCCGAGAAATACTGTGAGATAGCCCGTCAGAGATTAGAGGCTGTTGATACTGGCGTGCCGGTAAAAGAAAGGCAAAAAGGTCAAATTCCCTTATGGTGAAGAACATCCTCATAATTCTAATTAAAGTTATAGTAATCGCCCTGGGGGCTGTATGGATAGCCTCTTTAATGATAATGGATGGAAAATGAATCATTTGTTTGGAGAACTTGAAGATATAACAATCGAGCGGCTAAAGACATTTGAGCCACCAGAGGGCTACTGGGTAGCTTATTCAGGAGGAAAGGACAGTGATGTTATACTGGATTTAATTAGGCGTTCAGGTGTTAAATATGATGCTCATCATAGTCTTACAACTGCTGACCCACCTGAAATAGTACGACATGTTAAAGAACAATTCGATGTTACTATCCATAGGCCTAAAAGAACGATGTGGGAGTTAATAAAATATAACGGTATGCCACCACGCAGAAATGCTCGGTATTGTTGCAGAACACAAAAAGAGTCGGGAGGTACAGGTAGGCTTATTGTAACAGGTATTCGTAGAGCAGAGGGGGCAAATCGCTCAAAACGGAAAATGGTAGAGGCTTGTTATCGAGATGCTACAAAGAAATACTTGAATGTAATCATTGATTGGTCAACTACTGATGTTTGGCAATACATCCGAAAACGAAAAATATCATATTGCTCTCTTTATGATGAAGGTTTTAAGCGTCTTGGTTGCGTATTGTGTCCAATGACCAGAGACGTAGAACGTCAAATAGAGCGATGGCCGAAAATAGCAAGGGCTTGGGAACGAGCAATAAAAGCAACATACAATCCAGATAAGCAAGGTTTTGAATCCGCAGAAGAATACTGGCAATGGTGGCTTGATAGAGATAGGAAAATGCGTACAGATAAAGACGAGTTATTATTTAGATATGCTGGATAGCCTCTATAATGATAACTGATTTGAAAGGAATGTAACAATGGCACAAATAGAAGCTGATAAAGTAATTTTCTTAGTTTCGGTTGAACTTACAAAAAAGGATAACCTACTAAAGTGCATAGAATTTTTGTCGGCCCTAAAAACTTTGTGTTACTCTCACGATATTGACATCCGACAACCTGCTACTGGGGCGATTCTATCAACAGAAGACCCAAAAGGAAAAACTGAATATTAAAAGGACTATAAAGATGGCAAAGCAAGATAAGGAAAAACACAAATATTTGGTTGGCTTTATTGGCGAAATGCAGTGTGTTTATGGCAAAGAGGACTCTCGTTTCACTGGTGATATTGCTTCATATACGAGGCCAATGACAATTAGACAAGCAGTAAGGCAATTAAATATTTTAACGGGGGAAAAAACGATTTATGAATTAAAACCCGTAAGTACCACAAAGGCGCGAGTTCTTACAGAAATGGTCAAGAAATGACCTTAAAGCCCTGTTTTAAGAAGAAAGAAGTAGTTTAGATGTTTACAGAGCAAAAAAGGATTAACCCTACCTTGCAACAATGTATTGATGCTGGAATTACTCTTGGAATAAATGAACGGGCTTCAACTGTTTGGTATGAGCATTATGCTGCTCAAGGATTTAAGTTTAGCTCTAATGTTCCTATGGCAGATTTACGATTAGCGATGCAACGCCACAAAAACAATGGTACTTTAGCGGGATTAGTTAAGAAAGCTAGCAAAATAAAGACGCCAGAGCAAAAAACAAAAGAGCAGAAAAGAGAGAGAGAAATAGAAATACAACGCCTTAGGGACGAATATCAAGGACATTTTGAAAGCAAAAATACAAAGGCATTGTTGGATATTAAAAAGGATGGTGGGCATATTGTTGGGTTATGCGGTTGGTTAATTAATGAAATCTTAGAAAAGAGAAGAGGTCAAAGGAGAAATACGAATGAAAAAAGTATTAGTTGAATGGTTAGTATCTGGCGATATGGGAATATCATCAAAGAATATAGTTCGTAGGTTTTTGAATTTGCCAATTGAATCTTTTGGTTGGCCTCATGATTCTGATGATTTTGGAAGATGTTACAGGATGCTAAAAATCTGTCCATTTATTAAGGTTAGCATTATGAAGGATGTTGACAAAATTTGGGCAGATTTAGTTGATAAGTGGCAAGAGTTAAGCAAATTATACGAGGATGGTGAAGGCGTAAAAATATGGAATCTAATCAATAAAATAGACAAAAAATACAGAAAAAACGCAACATTACATTATGACGATATTAAATTATCGTATGTCGAAATAGTTCAAACAAAATACGAATGAAAGGTAAATGATTATGGCAAGTAAATGTACCAAATGTGGAAGTACAGAGAATTACAACTTTGTTCTAAATATTGGATTATGCGACCCTTGTATTGGGGGGCGAATCGAAGAGCTTGAGGATGATTATACAGACCTCAAAGAAATTCAGGTAACAGATTATAATCATGCTGTAAGAAATGCCGAGCGAATCAAAGCGCTTGAGGCTGCTCTCAATAATCTCGATAATTGTTTAGCAATAATGGCAAATACTAAGAGCGAGGAAGGAATAAAAGATTTACCAAAATTAATAACTAATTTACGAGAATATATTAAGGAAACCCTGAAAGGTAAATAATATGCCGAAAGAAGATGATATAATGCTTACGTGTGGCCACAGAAATAGTGAAAGAGTTAAGGCGTTGAAAGAATTTCCCTCTACTCTATGTCCAGCGTGTTTACTTGAACGAATCAAAGCGCTTGAGATTGCCTTAAACACAATATGGCCATTTATCGAGGATGATTTCCCCAAAGGCACTGGCGATAATCACGGAACTTGCGCAACCGACCTTTATTTACTCGCAGCCAGAGGGCTTGAGAAAGCCCTAAGAAAGGATATATGATATGACTCTTAAAAAAAGCAAAGGCAATATGTACGAATTTGTGACTCATATGTGGAGTCCGATTCGAGGAAAGTGTAGTCACGATTGTTCATACTGCTATATGAAAAAATGGGGTGAACAGCCTCCGCTTCATATTGACGAAAAGGACTTAATGACGAATCTTGGTGAAGGCAATTTTGTCTTTGTTGGCCATACAATAGATTTATTCGCAAAGGATGTTCCTACTATTTGGATAAATGGAGTATTACACCAACTAAGACTACACAACAAAAACAAATACTTACTTCAAAGCAAAAATCCTAAAAGGTATTTAGATTTTATAGGTCAATATCCGCAGGACGTTCTTTTCGGGACCACGATAGAAACCAACAGAGATATTGTAGAATCCAAAGCCCCACCAGTTTCACAAAGAGCTATGGCGTTAGAAGAATTGAGCTATAAAAATTTCGAGACAATGGTAACGATAGAGCCTATTTTTGACTTTGATTTAGATGAGTTGGTTGACCTCATTGTGCTTGCAAATCCCGAATGGGTCAATATCGGCGCCGATAGTAAAGGACACGGCCTACCAGAGCCGTCAGAAGATAAGGTGAGAAGTTTGATTCAAGCATTGCAGGAAAAGACTTCCGTAAAACTAAAAGGAAACTTAAAAAGGATTTATAAAACCCTCAAGTCTGACAATTAGCTATGGCAGTCTTAGATATATTATTTACTTCAAGGTCAAATCCAGCGTGTGTATATCGCTTATCTTCTCTTCAATATCAGATATTTTCTTCAATGCTTCCAGTAAATCAAAGGCAGCATCTTTTACGTAACTTGGGCAAATATCATCAGCATAATATCCGTGTTTATCACATTTCTTATATATCTTTTCCATAATTCTTTCCTTTCTGCCTATTTAAGCTATGTTCCATAACAATCTTTAACAATTCGTTTATTTCGATGATTGACGAAATATGGGTCTTGAATTTCTTTCTTTAAGGCTTCTTTTCTCGTAAACGCTTCTACTGCGTAATATTCCCAAATTGTGCATTTAATATAGTATTTCTTTTGTTTTTTCATATTTAAGCCTATCCTGATACCTTTTCAAGCCACCACGTTGCTCAGGATGGACGAACTCGGTTTTGAGCAAGGGATTATGCCTGTTTTTCAATACTCGTGAGTTCTATCAGTAACATCAGTCGTATGTGCCTCGACATTTAATGTTTCTGGCACAAAAACAGAATTATTAAGATGGTGATATATCCAACCACCATAAACTCTTAATATAGTGAATCGGTCGTGAATGGTTACTATTTGATGCAGCTCCATATCACATAATTCTTGTTTAGTTATCATTTTTCTATTCCTTTCAATAAGTTTCACAGCATACGCCGGAGCGTGGTCGGCTCAAGGATTAGCTATTTCTTCTAATAAGTCTTTTGCTTCATTTAAACTATCAAGCCCCGTTTCCATAGATTCTCCTCTTTCGGATTCTTGTATGCCCTCCGGCATATTATCGTAAGCGTCCTGCTCGTCAGTTATAACATTTTCGAGCGAGTTTATGACTTTTTGTAATTCTGTTCTGCGGTTCTTGTTCATTGTCGTGCGCTCCAAGATGAGCTATTAGGCTTTTTTCCAGTTATGTGATAAATACCAATCAAGGCACAATTTTAAGTCTTCGGTGGATTCCATACATTTATCAGCGCTTGTTGTTCCAGCACATTCTTGCCCTCCTTTGCGAAATATACGCATACTTGCCCCACAAGCAAAAGGTTGGCCGCCAGGAAAATAAAATCTTTTGTGTTTGATTAGTTTTGATATAATTTGTTTTCTTGTCATAATCTCAATCTCCAAATAAACAGTTTCGGGTTAAAACTCATTTGGCGTTGGCCGCAATAGCTTTCGTAGCTGCTAAATATCCTTTTAATTCTGTTATGGTTACTTTTAATCTCTCGTTTTCAGCTTCAAGTTGATTATTAATCGGCTTTAAGGCGTTATACATAGTTTCAATTGTCTCAAAGTCATTTTTAAGTTCTGCGTTTTCCTTTTCTAATCTGCTAAATTCAATAGGGTAGGTACTCATAATCTTATCCTTTCAATCAAAAACTCATAAGGCCAGCCGATACCGCAGTATAACCGGCCTTGTGGATTTTAGGTTGTTGGCAGGCCAAGTTTTTCTCGTGTCTTATCTGTCCAGCCCAATGAAGGATAATAAGCATCTATTTGTTTAGCTAAATCTTTCACTTTAGACCGGCTGAGTAATCCTGGTGCTTGAGATAAAGCGTCTATCCATTGTGCCTCTGTTAAATATCCTAACAAGTGTAGTAATACTTCATCCATTTTATCAGCTCCTTAATAAAAGCTCACAGGGGCGACAAAGGCAAATTTGCGGGGTAAATAACCCCTGTGAGCGGGTGTCTGTTTTGTGCCTTTGTCTTTTTGGTAAGGACTAATCTTCTATAAAACTTTGCAAACAGAGCTTAACTGATAAATGGTTGTAAACTGCTCCATCCGGGGTTCGTGCGTTAGGATACGCTTGCATAAACGCAGTGGCTGCTCGTCCTGCTGATTGTATGCCGTGGAAAGTCGTTTCTTTTAAGCAATGCAAAGCGTAATTATAAGTCGCTTCTGTGTTGCCTATCCACAAACTAACATTCCAAGCGTTCCAGCTTCTGTGTCCATTGTAAGTTTTCATTGCCTTTGTCCTTTCGATAAAAAGCCCGCCTATCGGCTCTGAAAGGACTAACAATCAGAATGACCGACAGGCAGGCGATTGAACTTGTTTTAGTCCTATCAGATTTAACATTCTAAAATACATAAGGCAGAGGATTCGTAAATCCCCGCCCTGCATATTTTAGGTAAATAGTTTTTCGTGGTATCTGGTTATCCAGCTCGGGCCGTGTCTTAGTGAACGGAAAACTTCTTTGCCCGTCTTGGTGTGTGTAATTAGGACGGTTTCAGATGTGCGCTTAATAGTAAATAATTTTGTGGCTTTGACAGCCTTGACCATTGCATTGATATTAGTGCGGTCTAAAACTCTTGTGATAAATTTCATTGTTAGTCCTTTCATAAAAGTTAATATTTGATTTTTTACTATCCATATTCTATCGGCATTTTGGCTCTTTGTCTATAAAAAAATGAAATATATCTAAAGATTGACATAAACCCTTATATTATAAAGAGATAAAATCTCGCTTTTTTAAGTGGTGACATCGGAATTTATTTGACAAATGGTGTTTGTGTTGATAATATAAGAATTGTCCTCGTTACATAACTGGACGAAGATGGTGCTGCTGGAATCGCGACCAGTAACAGACCAACTGCCTTGCTTTGTTATTGCTGGCAGCACTAAATATTAAAGATACATATTCAGCAGGATTATGGAAGTGATAGCTGATATGATTGAAAATATAAATTCCTTTGATAACAAAGCGGTTAGGTCGGTCATAACGGTTAAAATGCTCGGCCTGCCGCTTGTTTTTTATAAATAGCTCGGAGCCGTTATGACAAACTGGCATTCAAAGCGGAGCCTGAAAATGGCTAAAAATGACCGAGAGATGACAGGCAACGACAAAAACCCACCCCGACAGCAACGTACATCTTCACACCCGGCGTTGTGGGTAGCAAAAGGGATAAACTGCTATTTTGCAGACAATTTGCTTGGTTGTCCTATTCTCTAAAGTAATACAAGGGCTTGTAAAAAGAAATAACTGGTTTTATCCCGTTTGTAGGTCGGTTATATAAAGAAAGAGGTAAGAAAATGAAACTAACGAAAGTTATGGAAGTATGGGAAGAGCTACATATTAAAGACACTGGTGATATTGGCTTTGCTGATTTAGAACAGGCTATTGAGAAAGTTGTGGGCGTAGAAAATGATGTGCCGAGTGTATCATTACCGAAGCAACTTTGCAAAATAGGTGGGGATTAAATTTGACAGCATAAAGCATAAAATAAATGGCACAAAACAGACTTCAATCTGAAAGAATAGACGTAGCGCTTTTTGCAATAAAACCGATGAGCAATAATATGCCAGGGCATGAGCAAAGAATAAAAGCACATTGTGATAGAATACATCGGGAGCATTTTGCCAAAAGAAACTGCACTTGTGATTTATGCGTAGCATTTACACCGAGGACGTAAATGAGTAAAGAAACAGACAAACTTGGAAGTTTGGATTATAAGCCGCCTGGAGCTACCAAGCAACCTGCCAACCTCTCGCCAGCGACTTTAGGAATGAACAGCCACGTTATCAAGCCAGAAACAAGGGTAAATAATAGAGAGGACGCTGAGCAACCATTGAAGGCCTTTAATCCTCATCCTTGCAATTATGTGAACCAACAAAGATTAAAAGATTAACTGAACAGCCAATTCTTGGAAAATGAAATATTGAGGTTATAAGTGGTTAAGTTAACAAGCAAACAACAAGCATTTTGTGAAGAATATTTAATTGACCTCAATGCTACTCAGGCAGCTATTAGAGCAGGATACACAGCCAGAACAGCAAATAATCATATAAACCAAATAGTTGTAAATAGTGGTGTACAAGCCGAAATAGCCCGTTTGAAGGCTAAAAGGGCACAAAGAACAGAGATTACGGCTGATAATGTAGTGCTTGAGCTTGCCAAGATAGGATTCAGTAATATCGAGGATTTTGCCAAGATAGAAGGTAAGACCGTTAAGTTCACTGATTTCAAGGACTTAACTCGTGAGCAGTTAGCGGCTGTTGAATCTATCGGGAGCACAGAGAAGGGTAAGATAACTCTCAAGTTGCACAGTAAAATCAGTGCATTACAAGACTTAGGCAAGCATTTAGGGATATATCAGAAGGACAACGAGCAAACAGGACAGACGATATTCGACATATTGGCTATTGTGGGCGTTAAGATGGACATAGAGGGCACTACAAGGCCGTTAAACGTCATTGAAGGGGATAATGGTGTATAAGGACAAGGACAGGCAGAGAGAGGCCAACAAAGAGCAGATGAGGCGAGCCAGGGCAAAAGGTAACACAAGCCAGGGTAACACAGAAGGCGTGACAACGGATTTACCTTGCGTCACGCCTTCTGGTGTTTGTGAGGGTATCGTTACTGATAAGGCGTTACCAGTAAAAGAACGAACACCTGAAGAGACTGAAATACACGTTAGATTAGCAATGGAGAATTTGGGTATGATAAAGACAGAGCGCGGCAACATCAGAGTTAGTAAGCCGGGCGATGCAGACTACGTTCCACAGTGTGAGACGACCAGAGCTTTCATTGAAGGCAGACCCAAGAACACTAAACTTCCGACTCATAAGCGAGGTAAGGAAATCAAGCGCTTTGAGGACTTGCCGTCGGACGTACAGCAGACCATCAACCAAATGAGTATAGTTGACGGCAAAACAGACCATACGGACAAGGTTATTCGTACAGGCATAGCCATCAGATACCAACACTTATTCCCGGACAGGTTTCATAGTACAGGCGTAGCGATATGATAAGGTTATTATTGGGGTTAATCTTGATAACAGCGACACTTGAACAAAAGTTATTAGCTGAGCAGTGGGACAAATACCAACAAGATCCAAAGGGATTTATCACTACGTGCTTAGACGTTAAGCCAGAGCATTTCTGGCCTAAGATGGAGGAGATAGCCAATTCGGTCAGGGATAATCAGTTTACAGCAGTGCCTGCGTGTCATGACGTATCCAAGACTTACGGGGCAGCCCGGATAGTAAATTGGTTCAAGTCTTGTTATAATCCCTCGACAATAATCACAACAGCACCAAGTGATAATCTTGTTCGCAACCAGTTATGGAGAGAGATACACGCTTCATATTCAGGGGCTAAGGTCAAGTTAGGCGGTAAGATGACATCTTTAATGTGGGATTGTAAGCCGTCAAAGGAAATACTTGAGATATTAGACCCTGAGCAAAGGGCATTATGGGAAAAGAACTTTGCTTTAGGCTTCAGCACAAGCCCGGACACGGTAACAGAGTATGCAACGAAGATTCAAGGATTTCATAATAAGTGGTTGCTTTGTGTTCTTGACGAAGCTGGCGGCATATTGAGGGCTATTTGGAAGGCAATACTTGAAGGGTTAATCATTAATGAACGATGTAAAGTATTAGCTATTGGTAACTGTACCGACCCGACAAGTATGTTTTACAAGGTATGCCAACCGGATTCAGGCTGGAATGTAATTCATATCAGCGTGCAAGATACGCCAAATTACAAGTTGAGCAAAGAGGTAATCCCTAACGTGGCCGGTCGCAGCTATTGGAATAGGATGAAGAAAGATTACGGTGAACACAGTAATACCTTTAAGGTCAGGTGTAAAGGTGAGTTTCCTGAATTTAGAGAGGGCACATTCTTTGGTCGTGAGCTTGCTATTGCCAAGAAGGAAACGAAAGAAGAACAATCGAGGGTAGGTAATTACCCTTATGAAACCACACAACCTGTTTATAGCGCCCTTGATATAGGTGATATGTACACCGCAGGTTTATTCGTGCAATTCTTGAGGGGTAGAATCAGGATAATCGACTGTTATTGGGACAATCAAGGCTTAGGGATAGGCAACTACAAGAAGGTGATGGATTGTAAGGAGTACATTTGGGGCAAGGAGCATTACGCGGGTCCGGACTTAGTTACCAGCAACGCCAAGAGCGCGCAGACGGGCATGGTGATGAGAGATACGGCCGCACAGTTAGGATTAAACTTAATTCCGGTATTTCCACATACGGTCGAGGAAGGTCATCAAGCTATAAGGGATATATTTCCTTTAATAGAGATAAACAAGCCGTTTTGCAAGGTATTTTTACAAGCCACCGAGGGTTATCGAAAGAAGAAGAACGAGGCATTGAGCACCGATGACCAGCCGGCTTATCACGATACTCCCGTACCTAATGCTTGGGAAAACCACATGATGGCTGCTCTCAGGCATTTAGCTATGGCTTATAGGTATCAATCCTTTGGCGGCAGGAGTTTAGGCCGTACCAGGCCGAGGGAAGATACTTTATACGTTGACAGTACCACGGCAGATAGCTACAATTACAAGAAGCACGGGTTTAGATAGGAAGATTCGTAATGTTTTTAATTATTTTCTTTTTGATATTTGGATTGACAATGTTTATTTTAACAATTATTTGTATTGGTGGAATTGATACAAAACTGATATTTAGCAGAAGGCCGACACCGCCTCCACCAAAAGCACCTCCTAATCAGGGACAAACATAGATTTTGGAAGAAGCACGGGTTTAGGTAGGACAAAGTATGAGTATCAAAGATAAGTTAATTGACAAGCTCAAGGCACTTGGAGTTGAATTTAGTGAAGTAAAGTATGAGGACATAAAATGTAGAGATATGCGAATAATGCTTAGTTCTATTACAGAGAAGCATTCTTCCCATAATGAATTAGTGAGAATTATGGGATTTAGAGCAATGTATCGACATCTTGGGGAGGACGAAGTATGAGTCAAATAAATCAGATTGTATTAGGGATTTTAGCTGGTTTTGTTTTCTTTGCATTACTTCAGTTAGTTTTCTCAAAAAACCAACAGGATAATAAAGTAAAGCCGCGAAAGATTAAGTTTCGACATTATCGTGGTTCAGCCAAGTTATGTGACCGCAGTTTTGAGGACTGGGATACTTGATAATAAGGAAAACTGAAATTAAAGGAAAATATAATGGAAGTAAGAGAACACGAGAAAGAATTACACAAGCTCTACAATATAGCTCTAAAGCAAGAGAATGTAGAGGTATGCTTAGATATACTGGGTCAACTGCAACATTATGATTTCAGTTTGCCCCCTATTGCGGTTCCAGAGGTTCCAGGAAAAGGAGAGAACTAATAAATGCCTTTTCACAGTCCTAAAGACCCGAAGTTACCGCCAGTTCAAGCGGCGAAGCCGACTCCGAGAAGGATGTCTATTGAGGCTGAGGAGGCCAAGAAGCGGCAGAGGGTATCGGCTCAAAGGCGTACCGGTTGGGCAAGTACGCTAATGACCCGTGGTGGTTTAGGTCAAGCCACGACCCAAAAAGCTAAGGTATTGGGAGTATAATGCGTAAAGGAAAATCAGTATTTCACTGTCACGGAAAATCTAAGGGCAAGAAGATACGGACTTACTCAAGTGTCAAGAAGGCCAAGGCTGCACATAGGTCAATGAGGAAGAAATGAAAAACAGAATGAAACAAAGAAGGATAGTAAATTCACCTAATCAGGACAAGGTCGTAGCCAAGGCCAAGATGATAAATCTCGGATTAGCCTTAAACGGTTGTCCTATCTTCTGTGCTATACCTGAGAAGCCCGGGTGGGACGCTGAGCGGATAGCCCAGGGCATAAGGGCAGAAATCATCGGTATGATACAAAGGGCGAGCATACCGACTATCAGGGACATTTACGAGCAAGTGGGTAAGATGCAGATGGAGAATTGATATTTAGGAGAAATAAAATGGATAAGATAAGAGTATTTTTGCATAATTTTTTAAGGTTACACCACAGGATAATGATGAGATTTTTGCAAAAGCGTGGTTGGGTAGTATTTTATTTGGAGCCTAAATTCCGCAATTGCAAAGATGGTATGTGTTGGTTAAAGCTCTATGAGTCCAAACTTTAATCCACAGGAGAATAGTAACTGATGCCAGATAAGACAGAAGAAAAGTTAAGGGAGATTATTGATGAGATATGGAAGGATATGAGGACTGTAAGGGATTATGCAGGCACAGCATATTGTACTGAAGAAGAATCTAATGCTATGTTTTTCAAAGGCCAATATGAAGCATTAAAAAGAACAGTATCGGCTATCGAGAAACATATATATATTTTGATGGCAGAACGTGAAAAGGGAGAATAGCTAATGCCAGCTTGGGAAGAAACACCATTATACGACAGAATAAAGCAAAGGTGGGAAAAGCGGATAAAGATACGCCAACCTTGGGAAGAACCTTGGGATGAAATTATAGATATGTATCGTCCTGATATGACTAAGTTTACAGACGATTACGATAATATCACGTTTCCTGGCAAGAACATTTATTCGAGTTATCCTGCGTGGTGTTTGGGTGTGATGGACAGAGGTTACAGAGGTTATACAATATCATCGGCCATTGAGTGGTTCAGGCATAAGATAGGTGAGCAGGAGCTACGTGGCGTTGACGTAGTGAACAAATGGCTTCAAGATGAACAAAGGCACTTACTCGATACATACAGTAACAGGTCGAATCTATACAAGGTCTTAGGCTCATTTAGTCGGCAGGGACTATCGACCAGTTCGCCAGTTATGTTAATCGAGGAGGATTACGAGACGAGCAAGATTATGTGTCTTGTACCACATCCACGCCAAAGGTACTTAGGCCATAACGTATTCGGCGACCCTGATGAATTAATCTTAGAATGGGAATATTCTATCAAGGACTCCGCAAAGAAATTCGGTCTTGAGAATTTAAGCCTTATTTCTCAACAAAAGTACAGGGACGGTAAATATATGGAGCGCGAGGTCTTTGTCCAGATAATCTGCCATCACAAAGACCCGATGTTCGATGACTTAAAAGAGGGTGATATGAAGCCGCCCCGCAGATGGCCTTGTATGTATATACAGAAGAACACAGACTTAGAGCACAAGAAAGTCTTATATCCGATAAAGAACGGTTATCCAGTTTACGGTTATCACGAAAGAAACTTCACAGTCTGGCATTATATGAGGGACTGGCCTTACGATTACGCATTTTCACCGGGATGGTTTGGAAGGTTCGATGCCCAGACCTTAATGCAGTTAGAAAAGTCAATGTTAATGGTTGCCCAGAAGTCGGCTCAACCGCCTACGTGGGCGCCTGATTTTATGAAAGCTTCTTTGGCACTCTATCCGGGCGCTAAGAATTGGTACGAGATAGGCCAAAGAGAAGATATGCCGAAGTCGATAAACGAGAAG
>Ga0114920_10000733_pt1 | contig 14417 bp, 10 predicted proteins | sample ChitaG_FD_88683 | JGI IMG/M metagenome (GOLD analysis project Ga0114920, IMG submission 88683) | Deep subsurface microbial communities from South Pacific Ocean to uncover new lineages of life (NeLLi) - Chile_00310 metaG | ecosystem: Environmental > Aquatic > Marine > Oceanic > Sediment ... | reverse complement strand
TAACCGACTAACAGATTCATTTCTCGCATATTATTTGTCTTGCCTGTCTTGCTAATTCAATACATGAATCGCTTTGTTCTTCGCATTCATCGCCGCTTCCATTACGGCTTCAGACAGTGTAGGATGGATGTGAATTGATGAGGAAACATCACGAAGTGACATTGCCTTATCAACGACTAACGTCATCTCAGCAATGAGTTCGCTTGCGTTTGGAGCCAAGATATGAGCCCCAATAATCCTATCTTTCTCATCAGCTATGATCTTTACCATACCCTCAGTTTTTCCAATAGTAAGCGCTCTGCTGTTTGCTTGAAGTGAAAACTTGCCTACCTGCAAGTTTATGCCCTTCTCCAATGCTCCCTGTTCTGTCATGCCTACAGACGCAAACTCTGGCTCAGTAAAAACAGCCATGGGCAAGGCATCATAACGAATTTCTTTCTTTAGACCTGAGGCGTTTTCAGCTGCGATGATACCTTCATGTGATGCTTTATGGGCAAGGAGATTATTTCCAATAATATCCCCTATAGCATAAACTCCAGGAACTCCTGTTTCGAGCTGAGAATTTACCTTAACAAATCCATTTTTATCAAAAGAGAACCTTGAGCCTACCTCTCCCAAATCCTCTGAATTCGGCCTTCGTCCTGCAGCTAAAAGAACCTTTTCTGCCTCAAATTCAAATGGAATCTTATTCCTCAAGCAGGTACCTTTTAGAAAAACCTTGCCTCCTCTGTTCAGACTTTTCTCTATTTTCATCTGTGTATAGATTTTAAGGCCTTGCCCTTTGAGATGTCTTTCCAACCGAGTCACTATTTCCTTATCATATCCAGGAAGAATTGTGGGCATGATTTCCAGTATAGAAACTTTAGAGCCAAGCCTTTGAAAAATAGTTCCCATCTCGAGTCCTATAGCACCTGCGCCAACAATCAGCATTCTTTGAGGGATGTTTTCTAATTCAAGTGCCTCCCGGCTTGTAATAATCTCCCTCCCATTTGGCATGAGGAAAGGAACATCTGCCGGCCTGGAACCTGTAGCAAATATAATCTTATCTGCTTCTAAGAATATCTCATTCCCCTCAGCATAGACTGCAACTTGATGATTATTTTTAACTGAAGCTGTTCCTTTAATAACCTCTATTTTGTTTTTTCTCAACAGGAATTCTATGCCTTTCACAAATCTATCTATTATTCTGCTTTTTTCTTCTTGAACTTTCTTCCAGTTGCATTTCAAGACTTTTACTTGACCTTCAATATTTTTATTATCCTTTAATTCCTTATAAATTTTTGTTTGATGGAGGAGGTATTTAGTGGGGATACATCCCCAATTCATACATGTTCCTCCTAGTTCATCCCTTTCTATCAGGACCACTTTCTTTCCTAGCTGGGCTCCTCTTATAGCAGCTACATACCCTCCTGGTCCTGCTCCTATAATTGCTATATCATATTTTATTCCCATTTTTTCCTTCTCTTTTTAAATTTGAAAGTATTATACCTTTTCTTTGTGTCCATTTTAAGCTTTACGATGAAATAACCCGAATTATATCTTTATAACCCAAATACCAATGACCGAAACCTGTTTTGGTTTAAGGTTGAATGTTAAATGTTTAAGGCAAGAGTAGAAACTGGTTTAAGATTGAGTGTTTAATGTTTATGGAACTGTATGAATAATATGAATACTTTGAACCTTAAACTTTAAACCTTAAACTAATTTGTTTTGGGATTTTGGTAATTGGAAGGAGAAGAACCAAAATTATTAATTACAATTTACTAGTTACAACTTTATCTTGACAGCGCAAATTAAAAAAGTCATAAATAGTGAGAATTTGAGCTTAAACATGAGAATCTCACTGAAAAAAAATTTATGAGGAAGTTCTTTTATCTCGTATTTTTCATTCTTTTAGTTTTTGCATTCAGTCAAAAGCTTTATGCTTATGAGTACGGAACACTCTGGGGGCATGTAGTAAATGCTGATCATAAGCCTTTACATAATGTCAGAATCCTGATATCAAAAAAAGAGAGAGATTTCAACAAAATCCTTGTTACTGATAGAACCGGATTATTCCAGATTTTAGGGCTTCCACTTGGAAAATTTACAGCACAGTTTGAAGCAGAGGGTTTCCAAATCCATATTCGAGAAAACATCTTTTTGGAACCTTCACAAACTCTTTATCTAAAAGTTATTCTTAGCCCTGTAGAGAAAAAAGCAATATCCTCTTCCCAACTTCTACGCCAAGACTATTCTAACTGCCTCTATCAAACTATTCTTGCTGAATCTCAGATCCATGAGTCTCCCTCAGCTCATAATGTCTGGTCGCTTGTGGAAAACCAGGATTTATCTGCTACTACTAATCGTATCGATGTTGGAGGCCTTTGGGGAAACATCCCTGCCCTTTTCAGTGCAAGAGGAGGCTGTTCATGGACACAAAACATCTACTTACTTAACGGCATGGACGTGACCGACCCCTATTGGACTGGAATGCCTCTTTTTTCCCCTGACTTCTTTGCTCTGCAATACACTCAGTTGGTCAATGCCGGCCTTCCTCCGCAAGCCCTTTCCCCTGGAGCTTATTTTAATCTTGTTACACGCGAGGGGACGGATCAATATCACGGCGGAATATCTGCATTCTTCATTAATAAAAAACTTCAAAGCACAAACATATCCCCTGCTTTAGAAGAAGAAGGCATCTTTGAAAGCCACTCCTTTAATCATTTAATAGATGGAAATTTTCATCTTTCTGGCCCACTTATCCCTGGAAAACTCTCCTTCTTTACTTCTTTGTCAGGCTTTCATGTCTCCAGGGATTTAGCCGAGTATGATGAAGATGATAAATCTTCAGTTTTATCTGGGCTTTTTAGCCTAAAATATCGCTATTCTGAAAGCACCTTACATTTCCTCTGGACAGGACAAATCGTCTCTTATCCTTCTTTCGGTGCAGAAAGGAATATTCCCTTCTACTCAACTCTTGACCGAAGGGATTCTTATAATGTGTTCCAAACCATCTGGGATACAAGGATTCGAGATAGTCATTATATTAAAGTAGGCGTCTGTTTTTCTCGAGGGGAAATCCACTCTGATTTTCAGAAAAATTCAGAACTTCAACATGGACTCGAAATTTTTCACAAAATCCCTTCCGGAACTGCTCCTTTTACCCATCGAGACACACGGAACTCTTTAACCCTTCTCGTCAAAGCAGAGTCGTTATCAGCAAACTTCCTCAATGTCAGACATAGATTTCAATATGGATTTCAACTCCAACATTCTTTCTCTTCATCCCAACAAGAGATAAAAGATAACGTTCATCTTCATTTTTTCGAGCAAGATCCTCTTGAAATCATCAAATACAATACCCCTATCCAACATAAAGAAGCAGCTTTGCACTTCAATGTCTTTGTTCAGGATACTGTGACTTTTTCCAATTTTGTTTCTATTTATTTTGGGCTGCATCTTGCCTCCAGCAAAGGCTGGATTCCCGATTATCCATCTAGTAAAGAAAAAAACGGAATCAGCTGGCTTAATCTCTCTCCTCGTTTGGGACTCATTTTCCCTATATCTAGTTCGAAAAAATCAGCTATAAAAATTTCTGCCGCCCGGTACTATTTCACTCTTCCACTTCATTACCTCTCATACGGAAACCCCAATGCCCTCGGAGGCCAGGTATATGCCTGGAATGACTTAAATAACGACAGACAATATCAAGAAGGCGAAGCAAATTTAATCCTGAGGAGAGAAGGCCCATTTTTTTCTAAAATTGACCCAGAACTAAAAAGACCCTACATTGACGAACTAGCCGTGTCTTATAATTGTACGTTCAGCTCTAAATGGTTCTTTTCTCTTGGCATATTTCTCAGAGAGACCAGAAACCTCGTAGAAACCATAAACATCGGTGTTCCCTCTTCTGCCTATGACCTAGTTGAAATTTTCGATATCGGAGATGACAGAAAACCCAACACCCACGATGACCTCTCTTTCATAGTCTACAATCAGAAGAATAAAACACTTGGACAGGATTTTTTCCTCCTTACCAATGATGTCGGAGAAAAAAGGATATCGAAATATTACGGAGCCGACCTTACTCTTGTTAAAAAATTCAGTGAAAAATTCTTTTTTTTCCTTACCTTGACTGCAACCTCAGCCATCGGAACGACAAATCCTGGCAACACTCAATGGGAAAACGATGACGGAGTTATAGGAGAACTGTTTGACAACCCCAACACCCTCATTAATGCCAGAGGAAGGGTGAGCTTTGATAGAGCATACACAGGAAGAATTGGGTTTAATTATTTGGCACCTTTTGATATAAGAATTGGGTGTATTGTTAAATATTATGACGGACAACCTTTTGCACGGAAGATAATTGTACCGGGATTGAATCAGGGACCTTTCTACATCCAGGCACATCCTCGGGGAGTTTCAAGATATGAATATAACAGAACAGTAGACATCAGGGTGGAAAAAATAATAAATTTTGGAAAAAAAAGAATAAGGATTATTTTAGACGGATTCAATATTTTAAACCGAGCGCTGGCCACCAAAGAGAATGAATGGACAGGTCCTGAATATCCACTTCGCTTTGCTACTGAAATTCAGTCTCCAAGAGTCTTCCGTCTAGGATTGGCATATGAATTTTAATAAGCCAATAACTATAATCATTGTTTTCTTTCTCTTTGTATTCTATAACAAATCAATTTATTCTCATGAAATTTTTATCTACCGCCCATATCTAGATAAAAAGCCTCTTTTTCGAGAAAACAAAATTACTATCCATGGAGAGTTTTTCGGCCAGCTTCAGCTCCCGAGCACCTTCCCCAGCTACAATGACCTACGTGGACCAGACGACAGATGGAATTACGGGTTTCAAAATATCATCTTTCTTACAGAAAACACCACTCTCCTCGCCCAACTCATCACCCATGACGATGGCCATAAAAGAACTAAGTTTGACTGGCACTTCTCGCTCCGACACTCTTTGTTCGAAAATCTAGTCTTGATTATTGGTCATGACAGCAATCATGATTCTGACTATCAGAGTACACTTATGGGAAAAACCTTTTTTATCAATCGAAATTATATTGGCTTTGGCCTTCCCTTTAAAATAGGCTCCTTTTATATAGAACCTTTCACGTGGTTTTTCCACCATTCAAACCAAAAAGGACATCTCGACTTCTCGGGAGATAAATTATGCCAGGAATACGGCATAAGAGTCGGACTGTGGCTCAAAGAACGAGTGGGATTCAATTTTCAAATATTCTCTCAAACTGAAGCATACTTTTCTCTTGGTCAGGCTTTTTTAGCTGATTTAATCATCAGGATAAAGCTTATAGACTTCTTTGAATTATCTCTAGGCACAACCCTTTGGAAAGACATACAAAAAAGCCAACTGGGAAATAAAAAAAAGTTTTATAAATTTACGTGGGGTATAGCCATCCCATTTTAAGAAAACAAAGAAATGGTTTCGCTTTTTTATGTTTCAAAACCTGTTTTTTCTTGACATGATTGACTCATTATGTTACCAAGTTCTGTTCCCTGAGTGATTGATATCATTAGTATGAGGCGGATAATTTTACTTATAAAACTGTGTGGAAAATTCTAACTTTAGCAACAGTTAGAACAACACATAAGTATGGCCTTTATTAGGCATGTATTTAAAAAAATATATATCAATCTTTTTTGTACTCTTAATCTTCTTTTCTAATCATTCTCACTCTCAAACTTACTCTTATACAGATCAGGAGTGTCTCTTCTGTCATGGAAAACCCAATATCTCACAAATCACAAGTTCCGGCAAAGTGCGTTCTCTTTTTGTTAATCCAGATGAATGGTCTCAAGATATACATCACAAGAGCAAGATGGTATGTGTGGATTGCCATATTAATTCAAATCCCTATTTGCATTTCAGGGAAGGTTTCATCGATGTGGATTGTGCCCGCTGTCATCCTGAGGAGGAAGAAGAATACCAGAAAAACATCCATTTAACCTTTACTACTATTACACCTGGGAAAGAGCTTCCTTTATGTTATCACTGCCATACTAAACACCACATCCTTCTCCATGATGATCCATCATCATCAATACACGAAGAGAATGTGGGAAAGACCTGCATAGAATGTCATCCTGAGGTAATGGTCAAAGGAATCTTGAAAGGAACCTCTCTTGGAAAGATATCCGGACATCGTAAGGGAGACCTCTCTGAAAGCTTTGATATGATGGTATGTATTAATTGCCATTATAATGACTCTGCACACGGCGCCAAGCGTATCTACAAAGATTTTTGCTCCCGCTGCCATGATGTTCGCTCAAAAGGAGATCTTGTGATGGGGCCAACTCACCTTGACTCGAAAAGATGGATAGGACTCAATTATATGGGAGGAGGCTTTGTTATTCTTCTCTTCATTGGAACATTTTTCTTTATAGGTTATAAATCGCGGAAAGTAACCATGAATAAAATTAAGATTTGGCTTGATAGCATGAGAATAGAAAAAGATGAGGCACAAAACAAGGAAAAAACAGATCAAGATAATGGGGATAAAGAATAAAGGGAACAATACCATGAGGAATAAGGTAAAGCGATACGCTATGTTGTTCGACTTAAGGAAGTGTATCGGTTGCAATGCCTGTGCTGTGGTGTGTAAAAGTGAAAATAATGTACCGCTCGGCGTTTGGAGAAGTTGGGTAAAAAAAGTGGAGAAAGGACATTATCCACATTCAAAAGAGTTCTTCCTGCCTATCGTATGCAATAACTGCGAAAAACCCATCTGTGTTACGGTCTGTCCGGTTGGAGCTTCCATCAAGCGTTCTGACGGAATTGTTTATATTGACCCACACAGATGTATTGGTTGCCGTTACTGTATGGCTGCATGCCCATATGGCGTAAGATATATCAACCCAAAATTAAACATTGCTGAGAAATGTTACTGGTGCCACCATAGAGTAGATGCCGGTCTCAAACCCGCATGTGTCCTGGCTTGTCCCACTGGAGCAATTATGTTTGGTGACTTGAATGATCCTGAAAGCGATGTAGTAAAGACAATGGCCAAGAATGCAGTCCAGGTTATCAAACCTGAGATGGGAACAAAGCCTCATACATTTTACATCGACCTGGATATAGATACTGTTGAAACAAAACAGATGGAAGAGGAATAAGGAGCATTGTGGATACTCAAGTCATATACAACATCATACAACAGGAGGCATTTGGCTTAAATATTGCTATATATTTCTACCTTACTGGCTTAAGCGCAGGGTCGTTTATTCTCTCCACGCTAGCATATGCCTTCGGGATGAATCAGTACAAACCCCTCGGTAAGGTAGGTATAGTCTTGGCTACGATGCTTCTAATCATAGCCCCTTTTTTCCTTCTTATCCACATAGGAATACCGTATCGCGCATGGCACCTTTTTGTTTATCTCAATTTTGCCTCTCCAATCACCTGGGGTTCTTTTCTGCTGGTCCTGTATCCGATAAATTGCTTAATATACGGTTATTTCATGTTTAAAGGAAACATGAGGCTCACCCGGATCTTTGGATTTATCGGTATTCCCCTCGCAATATCGGTTCATGGGTATACTGGATTTATCCTGGCTTTTGGAAAAGCAAGGGCTCTCTGGAATACAGCCCTTATGCCTATTCTTTTCCTCGTCTCGGCCATTGTTTCGGGTATAGCGCTCATGATTTTAGTTTGTATTATTAAGGATCGTTTCTTCTCAAAAGAAAAGAAAATCAACCTTACATTGATCTTCAATCTTGGAAAATTACTAGCATGGATGATCATATTTGACCTGTTCCTTGTAGGCAGTGATCTTATTGTCCTGTCTATTTCTCACTCAGACGCTCAGGCAACCGCGCATTTGCTTCTCCTCGGTAAATTTAGTCCTTTGTTTCTCATCGTGGAAAATTTGCTTGGGAAAATCGTGCCATTCATTCTCCTTGTAGTTCCAAAGTTCAGGAGATTGACCTTTATAGTAGTAGCCTCAATCCTTGTGGTCATTGGAATATTCATCATGAGATATGTAGTTGTGGTGGGTGGAGAATTCATCCCGTTGATATAAAAGGATTTTATGGTATGTCAAAGATAGGTATTTCAAGACGAAGATTTATTAAAACAGGACTGGGCTGTGTTGCCGCGGCGGTCACAAGCATTGGCACAGCTCAGATACCAGCAGCAGACAAAAAAACTATGGGAGTATCTCGGACTTCACTCAAGTCTCTTAATGCCATCCCGACAACATGTAAACAGTGTCCAGCAGGCTGCGGCATAATCGTTTACTTGGATGGAGAACGACTCGTCCAGATTCTCGGGAACCGGAGCCATCCTAATAACCAGGGAGGCATATGTACCAAGGGTATTGCAGGAATAAACTTGGTCAATGACCCCGAAAGATTATTGTATCCTATGAAAAGGATAGGCCCAAGGGGCAGTGATAGCTGGACCAGGATCACCTGGGACGAAGTGTATTTTACACTAGGCACGCGTTTCAAGGAGATGATAAGGGATGGCAGGACAGGTGAACTTGTATTAGATAAAGGCCAGAATGATTCTTTACTTGACCGATTTATTACCGCTATCGGATCAATTCATATCATCGATAGACCTGCCTTGAAGAACCTCACCCGCGATACTGCCTTCACAGCGATGATAGAATCTCCATTGCTCTTTGAGGATGTTGGAAGAAGCCGAACTATTTTAAATTTTGGCGCCAATCCCTATTCGAACCACGATCAGTTCATAGGCATTGCTCGCCGGCTTGTCCATGCACGCATAGAGAAAGGGGCGAGACTTATAACATTTGATGTCCGGATGTCTGAGACTGCAGCTAAGAGCGATTCATGGTATCCCATTAAGGCAGGAACTGATGGTATCGTTGCCCTAGCTATGGCCAAGGTGATTGTGGAAAAAGAGCTGGCAGACAAGAATTTCTTGGATCAAAAGATTAATTGTTCGATTTCAATAATAAAGCATCATCTTTCACCATACACTCCCGAACTTGCAGAAAAGGAGAGCGGTGTAAGGGCGGTAGACATAGAACGCCTGGCAGTGGAGTTTGCCACACGGAAACCCTCTGTGGCTATAATTGGGGGTGGAGTTAGCGACCACGAGAATGGACTCCAAAACATAAGGTGTATAGCCCTCCTGAACTGGCTTGTTGGAAACCTTGAGAAAGAAGGGGGACTTTTCTTTCCGCGATTTCCCCTCAATCATCAAGGAAAACCATCTCTTCTGTCTGACTCAAGGTTAGAATTGAGTCATACTGTAAAAGGAGCCATGGAATTACAAGAGATTGATACACAAATTGATACCTATTTCGCCTATCTCTCCAATCCTGCTTACAATGATCCTGATTGTGAATCGAGCGCCCGTTTCCTTAAAGACGAAAAATCAGTACCCTTCCTTGTAGTGATGGATACCCATCTAACTGAGACCGCCATGATGGCTGATATGGTTCTTCCTGCTGCTACTTATCTGGAAGGATGGAGTATAAGCAGTGCACCATCTCTGGATAATATGCCCATCCTTAATCTCAGACAACCAGTTGTATCCCTTTTAAGTACTGCTAAAGTTTTAAGATTCCCTACCTTCGATTCAGGGAAGCTCCTTGAACCTACTTTCCAACCCCTGGGCGAGTCCAGAGAAATAGGAAATCTATGTCTGGAACTGGCCCGAAGGATAGGGGGATTTGTATCAGTAAGTCTCCCTTTTAAGAACACACAAGATTATGTCACCAAAATAACCTCTTCAATTCCCAGTCTTAAAAAACAAGGTGGTTTTAAAACTTTAAAAAGACAGGGCTTTTGGATCGATAAAACCCTAAAAAAAGGATATTACCTGAATAGCGGCAAGAAGAGCACTTCAAACATGACCCAAAAGGTTAAAATCTATTCTGACATCTTAAAGCATAATGGTCATCCTCCTCTACCAGAGTATCAACCTATAGCTTCTCACAAGGAGATAAATAGTAATGAGTTTATCTTTACTACATTCAAATCCAATCTCACAGCTAGAGGAGCCTCCAACAGTAAATGGGCAAGGGAGATACTCCATGAAAACCGCCTGTGGATAAACAAAAAAAAGGCGGATAGATTAAGTATAAAGAATGGAGACAAGGTCCGTGTTATATCTCCAGTTGGCACATTAATCACCCGTGTGTTAACTACCAGCAGAATCCACCCCAGGTCTGTAGCCATGGCTGAAGGATTAGGTCATACTGCAATAGGAAACGTTGCAAAAGCCAGGCGATTCAAAAGTAAAGACCAGGATACAAACCTCATTTGGTGGAGTAAAGAAGGAAATGGTGTGAATCCTAATAAAATCATAGAAAGACGGACAGCCCACATCAGTGGAGGCCAAGCTTTAAAGGATACAAAAATTCGTATTGAGAAAATATAACAATAATGGAGGCAAAAAAGGCATGAAAAAGAAATTCACTTCAATCGCTATTGCTATCGTTCTCCTATATGTATTCGCATGGCCTATCAATACTGATAGTATACACCCTAGCAGTGATATAAGAAGGTTGACCTATTCTGGAAATAACGAAGTGTTTTATCCTTCCCTAAGCGATGATGGACGATGGATGCTTTATATTATAGAAATAAAAAATGGCGAAGAAACAACAAAGGCAGTCAAGATAATGAATGTCAAAGATGGTAAAGAAAAAGAACTATTCCGCAGCGGAAAGAGAAAGGCACCGGCCCCATTTCAAGATGTTTATCTCAATGTTGGCTCAAAACCACCTATTTTGAGTGGAAACGGACAGGTTGCAATATTTTCATTGAGTCTCGGGAAGCCTTTTAACATACTCGATCATTACATAGCTGTAGTTAATACTGATGGCTCTAACTTTCAGGTGATCCATTTTCCGATCGATGCACTAGAAGGAAAAAACTTAAAATCGCTAGAATTTACAAGTAAAGGCTGGGAACGCGTATCCAATTATGCGACAAACAAAGAGGGAAATCGTATCGCATGTGTATTAAAAGGACATCTGGGACCAAGGAGATATGGCAACCCTAGTGGAATAGTCTTTCTAGATCCTTTAAACAAAAAACAAAGAACTATTCTCGCTCCGGACTTCAATGGGAGCAAATGGATCTGGCCATCACTGCCGCGTAGTCCGCTTACTGGAGGCGGGTGGGCATTTGCTATGAGTGGAGACGGGCAAAAGGTTGTTTTTGGGGCACAGTCATCTTCAGATAAAATTGACTACGACCTTTATGTCTTAAATTGGGATGGAAAAGATATAAAGAAGATAACTGATTTTCACGATCGTTGGTTTAGTATGGCTGATATAAGCCACGATGGAGAAAAGGTTGTTTTCTTTTATAACGGAAGTAAAAAACAAGGCATAGGGACATATATTGTTAATACAGACGGGTCAGGATTAAAATACCTTGAATCCCGGGTGGCTCCCAGAGTTGAGCTTTTCGATATGTCAGGAAACGGCAAGTACATCCTTTTTAAGCATATTTACAAAGGAATGATACTTGATCTCAATACAGGCCTGGAAATATTGGCATTCGACGAGGACACTCCTGGATATGTCACAGGTTTAATACCCATGGACTTTCCCTGTATACCTGCCTTCTGGGGACCAAAGATTATGAGTTTTAAAGGAGATAGGATTCTACTTATGGGCCCTCCCCAAGGCAAAGAAACTCCTGAAATATTCATGTTAAGTATTGATGTGAAATAATATGAAGAAAGGATAACATGCTGTTTTCAAAATATAAAAAGCAATTCCGCATACTATTGGGGCTTATTTTTATCGTGATCCTGATCGGATTAGGAAGTGTTGCAGCTTACTTTGTACGCTACTCGGCGACAAACGAGCAAGTATGCGCACAGTGTCATCCTGAACACATTGAGATGTGGAGAAATTCTAATGGACATCCAGCAGAAATGACGAGATGTTTTGAATGTCACTCGCGAGGCCTTAAAATCGTTCCCAAGAATCTGAACATTTTCAAACATTTACGCGATCAGTTCATACCCCCTGAATACTATGCAGACGACGAATTAACATCCCAGAGGTGTTTGGAATGCCATGAAGATGTCCTCGATTTAGGTTATGAGATCAAAAAGGAGGTAATAAAATTTACACACCGGTATCACTTCCAAGAAGGGCTGGATTGTGTGGACTGTCATCGCACAGCAGCCCATGAATACATGACAGGCAGTTCAAACCGGCCCACAGTTTTGGAATGCCTCGAGTGTCACCGTAAGGAATTCGAGGGCCCACCAAAAAACCAGAAGTGCCTTAACTGCCACAAAGTAATGCTTGCACCTGGTAAAACCCGATAGTTTAAATTAATATTATGATCAAATCAGTCGACATATTCCTCATCCTCCTAGCCCTTGCTATCTTTTCGTGGGGAATACATAAACGCATCCGGCTGTGGCACATAGGACGAAAGGAAAATCGATCCGACAAAATGTGGCACAGGATAAAATCTTTTTTAGTGGACGGAATAGCCCATCGGAGGATTCTACAAGATCTCTATCCAGGCGTTATACATCTCCTAATTTTCCTGGGCTTTATTGTGCCGTTTACGGTCATTGTGACAACGCAATTCATATTTACTTTACCTATTGCCTTAGCCCGCCTCATTTCCCTTATCCTGGATATTATCGCATTGGCCGCGATTGTGTCCTTAATCCTTGCCATATACCGCCGTTATATAACCCGTCCATCAAGGCTGGACAATCGGACCGATGACTTATTATCTCTTATACTCATCCTGCTTATCGTTTTGACCGGGATTATTCTTGAAGGCTTAAGAATATCCGTGATCGGAAAGGATGTACAAACATGGGCTCCCGTAGGGAACACCCTTGCTGCATTGATAAACATAACAGGTTTGGATAACAATGCCAAGGGCCTCCTATCAATGATTATTTTCCGGGTCCACTTTTTTCTCGTTCTAGGTATAATCGCTTATATCCCATACACCAAGTTATTCCATATAATCAGCTCTCCGATAAATATGATTTTTCGCTCCCTTTCGCCTAAAGGAACTCTTTCTTATTTAAATCTTGAGGATGAGGAAGCAGAAACTTTTGGGGTCGCCAAGATTGAGGAGTTTACTTGGAAACAGCTCATGGATCTGGATGCTTGTACTCGTTGTGGCCGATGTCAGGACCACTGTCCAGCATATTTGACTGAAAAGCCACTTTCTCCAAAGAAAATTATCGATGACTTAAAAAATCATATGCACATAAGGGCTCCGCAGATTCTTGATGCTAGGATCAAAGGGACCGATCCTGAAGAGGTCTCGCCTCTTATTAATAGTGTCATTGCCGAAGATATTCTATGGTCCTGTACAACTTGCCGTTCCTGCATAGATCACTGTCCTGTCTTTGTCGAACATGTAGACAAAATTCTTGATATGAGACGCTATCAGGTGCTCATGGAGAGCAAATTTCCTGAGGAACTGACAGCTGCCTTCAGAGGGCTCGAGAAAAATTCAAATCCCTGGGGCTTGGGATATGATGCTCGAGCAGACTGGGCTGGAGAAATGGATGTCCCTATTATGTCGGAAACCGGGGAAAAGGAAATTGATTATCTATTTTTTGTTGGCTGCATCCGTTCATACGACGACCGCAACAAAAAAGTCGCAGTATCCATGACAAGAATCCTTAATCACCTTGGAATAAAATTTGCGATATTAGGAACGGAAGAGGGCTGTTGTGGTGATCCCGCCAGACGGGTAGGCAACGAATATCTGTACCAGATCCTAGCACAGACTAATATTGAAACTTTTAACCGATATAATATAAAAATGATTCTTACCACTTGTCCCCACTGTTACAATACTCTTAAAAATGAATATCCACAGCTCGGCTTCAGCTGCGAAGTGGTCCACCATTCTGTATTCATCCAAGAAAATATACGAAATGGACGATTGAAACTGAACCATGCTCTGGCTAAAAGGCTCACCTTTCACGACCCTTGCTACCTCGGCCGATACAGTGGTATATATGAGCCTCCAAGAGAAGTGCTTACATCTATTCCTGCCCTTGATCTAAGAGAGATGAAACGCTCCCGAATAGACTCTCTCTGTTGTGGAGCAGGGGGAGGCTGGATGTGGATGGATGAGAAGATCGGCAAAAGAATGAACATCCAGCGTCTGGAGGATGCCTTGACAGTAAACCCTGAGTGGATCGCCACCGCGTGTCCTTTTTGTGTCACCATGTTTGATGACGCAATAAAGGACAAAAATTTGGAGAAAGATTTAAAAATCTGGGACATTGCAGAATTAGTAGAACAGGCTATGTTTGGAATGAAATGAGTTTAGTCAGTTTGTCTGTTAGTCAGTTACTCAGTTTAGTTTAAGGTTTAACGTTTAAGGTATTTATATTTTTCATTTAGTTCATTCAACCTTCAACCTTAAACCAGCTTCTTCTCTTGCCTCAAACATTCAACCTT
>Ga0114920_10000732_pt1 | contig 14417 bp, 10 predicted proteins | sample ChitaG_FD_88683 | JGI IMG/M metagenome (GOLD analysis project Ga0114920, IMG submission 88683) | Deep subsurface microbial communities from South Pacific Ocean to uncover new lineages of life (NeLLi) - Chile_00310 metaG | ecosystem: Environmental > Aquatic > Marine > Oceanic > Sediment ... | reverse complement strand
TCCAGCGTAACCTTAACCATCTCTTTCTCTTCGGTCACCACCTCTTCTTCCTCTTCCGGTACTACTTCTTCTTCCTCTCCCGGTGTTACTACTTCCTCTTCCTCTTCTACTGCTGCCGGACCACAGGATGCCAGCATCAAAGCCGCTACCATAAGACAGCTCACCACCAACCAAACAGCCTTCCTTTTCATTTAACCCTCCTTTCCTGAATTCTTATCATTCAACGGTCTTTCTCCATCGTTTCTTGCCATTGAGCCGTTTTCAGTTCGTTTGACATGGTGGTATTGAGTTTAGTCCTCTTATGGGAGTTTGTCAATACCAAAAAACGAACGATAATAGTACAACAGATGAAAGGTTGAAGGCCTATGAAGAGTTATGCAAGGGGATAAGTGAGACTCGCAGCTTTTCGGGACAATAACTTTAACGCTTACCTGACGATAGAGTAACTCAGGAAGTCTCACCTTCGTAAACCGTGCGGTTTGCAAGTTGCTCTAACCTAACATGTCTGGTTTCAGGGGTTTACTCCATACATCCTCGTTTTAACCCAGCCTTCGTCGTACGGAGTATAAAAATAGAACTCAGCTAGTATCTTCTTAAATTTCCATTCTCCACTCACTTTCACGTATTCTTCTTCATATTTACCTACCATCCATACAGCCCTGTTTGTTGGAGCATGTGTAGCTGGTACCTCAAAATACCATTCGCCAGTAGCTTTTTCCCCTTTTACCTCAATAACGGGGTTATGGAACATGTGTGTCATGAAAGGTAACGCTCGCGGTAACATGTCTCTAAAAAACCCTGTAATCTCAGACTTTCCTTCATAGCGCCCCATGGAGACAAACTCCACTACTGCTTCGTCTGTATATAGATTCACCATCCCCTGCCAATTTCCAGTGTCAGCGAAGTAGGCGTAGGTAGCCTTCAATTTCTTAATTGCTTCGATGTCTTCGAGTATTTTGATTCTTGCTTCTAATCCTTCTGATACCATGCCTTAAACCTCCTTTTAAACTGTTTGGCTTCTTTGAAAAAGCATAGCTCCATACTATAAGCTTAGACTAAGGTGCCAGCAATCACATATCATTTCCTCTAATAATCTTTTCAAAGTTGTCGGGGTTTCCCTAGGCTTGATAGTCAGAAGCTGGTTTTTTTTCATGCGCCAGGTGGTAGATCAATCAGCCTGTGGATGAGGTGCCAATATCATCTCTAAGGTGGGAGACGTTGGTTCCCAGCCTGGTTTCAGGTCGTCACCCGGTGCCAGATAGGGCAGCATCAACATAAGAGGAGCGTCCGTCTGCATGTTGAGGCCATGCCTTGATATTACGGTTTGGTAGCCGGCTTGTCTTTGGACTTGGGCCAATTCAGCCAGCTCTCTCCCCTTTGAGTCACCTATCCCATACGCGGCATAAAAGCCATCATGGATGGCATCTAACTGATCCCGTGGCTCTAAGCAGTCTCCAATTTCAATCAGCTCGCTATCCAGCTCAGCTATCATAAAAGGGGTGATTTTCTCGACTAGTCTCCTGTTGGGAGTTCTGCCTATAGCAAGGACCACGGTATCTGCCTCGACGGTCCTCTCTTTGCTATCCTTGTCCAAATAATTCACGCCCTTATCGGTGATTTCTCTAATTCTGGCCTCGGTAACTACCTGGGCTCCTGACTGCCATACCATCCTCAGTAAAGTAAAACGGCGCATCCCCTTTATATAGGGTGCCGAACCTATATTACCTGGTCCTCCTTCTTCTAAGATGGTTACATCTCTGCCTGCTTTGCACTGGGAAACGGCAATTTCAGCGCCGCGGCCTCCGCCAAGGATGACCACTCTCTTGCCGACTTTTGCGTCGTTCTTTATGCAATCCTCTTCGGTAATGACGATGGGTTTATCAACCCCAGGGATAGCCGGTATAGTTGGAGTCGATCCGGTTGCTATCAGGACTACGTCTGGTCTCATCTTTTTTATAATTTCGAGGGTGACTTCTCTACCCATCTCGACCTTTACATCTAGCTTATTCAGCCAGTCTGAAAGTTGCCGAGCATAATTGCGGAGCTCCCTAGTGTAAAGGCGAGGAATAGCAGAGGCAATATTAACCTGCCCCCCAAGCTGGCCTGCTTTTTCGCAGAGAGTCACGTCATGGCCGCGCAGCGCGGCTACACGGGCTGCCTCCATACCACCCACACCTCCACCTACTATGAGTACTTTCTGTGGTCTCTCTGCTGGTGTCATGGGAAACTTCTCTATTCGACCCAGGGTTGGATTAATGCTACAAATCATGCTTGAATAACGCAGCCTTCGGGTGAAGCAACCTTCACAGGCAATGCACTTTCTAATCTCACTGTATCTTCCTTCCAACATCTTCTTGGGAAGCTCGGGGTCAGCGAGCATCTGCCTGCCAATATAGACCAGGTCTACTTTTTCCTCCTCGATAAGCCTTTCAACTAGTCTATAATCATTTACCCTGCCCCCACCCACCACCGGAACTTTCACTGCCTTTTTAATTGGCTCCGCGTAAGGGATCATAGATGCCCTAGGATAGTAGAGACTCGGGATAATAATATCAAACCTAAGCCACAGCCCTGCTGTGACATCGAGAGCATCAATCCCCGCTTTTTCTAGAGCAGGGGCGATTATCTCCGCCATCATCTTTGGTGTCAGACCATGCTCACCTAAGTGTTCTGTTCCGGGAATGCGAAATATTAGCGCCAGATCAGGACCAACAACCTTCCTCGTTCTTTTAACTATCTCGGTGACAAAAGCGGTTGGTTCAGCGTATTTGTCTTCTCGATCGATGTTGGTCCAAGGAGACATGAATTGCTGTGGCAGAAATCCATGGGTACCGTGGAAGAGAACACAGTCAAACCCAGCTTGCTTGGCTCTGAGAGCCGCCGCAGCGTAGGCATCGATAATCTTTTCACACTCCTCCGTAGATAAGGCTCGAGGCTTCTGTTGTGCCCAAGGGGGGGTCTTTGTTGAGGGAGCCCAAACGGCAGTCCTATTCAGTGGGGCAGAAGCCTCCCTACCAGCGTGTAGAAGTTGGATGGAGGCTTTAGCACCTCCTCGATGAACTGCTTCAGCCAGCTTCGTCAATCCGGGTAAAAAACGATCGTGCCAAAGGCCTAACTGATCAAATGGTCTGCCATCCTTACGTATAGCAGCTGCTTCAACGTGTACTAAGCCGGCTCCTCCTGCTGCGCGTTCTTCGTAGAGATCGTACATGTTTTGGGTCACGTATCCAAAAATATCAGTGTTGCTCATTAGTGGCGCGGCAACTATTCGATTCTTCACTTCCATTGGCCCAATCTTGATAGGTTCAAATACTGTAGGCATCTAAGAATTCCTCCTTGGTGAATTACATCCCGGTGAGACAATCTGGTGGCTATATGCTTGCTATTGTTTCTGCTCTGTGATAAGAATCCGTCTCCCACATTAACCGATCAGTCTAGTCCTATTGGCATATAAGCCGCGTTTAACATTGAAGCTGTATTATGCCTAGAGTTCGATCCATTTTCCCTGACCAATCGTTTGCCCGCGGGTATCAACTTCCGACCGTAGGATTGTCAATTCTTGCTCAGTAGGTGGCTCTAGTACCTCAACTTTATCTGCAATAATTGGTTCAAAATCCATCTCGTTCAGCACATCTTCCACAGTTGACCAGGGAGATACTGCTAGGAGTTTCATTCTTCGCGTCTCTTCATCGTAGCCGAACATTGCTACAGGTGTGAGTACACGGTACGGCCCTGTTCCTCTTGGCATCCCTGATCGTTCTCTTGCGCCAGGAGAGCCATCCAGATACCCAGGTGAAGAAACAAAGTCAGGGCTTTTCACAAACTTCCGCTTCTCCTGATCAGTCACGATGATAGTGCGCCAGCACAAGGAGGCGATCTCGGTTGCACCTCCGGGTCCCCCAAAGCGACGCCCAGGATGGTAATAATCGCCTCCCAAGAATCCAGAATTGAAGTTACCCCATTGATCAATTTGAAGACCCATTAATATGCCATAGTCGACTAACCCAATAGCGGCAAACCAGTTTGTCATGTTCATATTGGTCCACATAACCGCTTTGTAGTCAGCCCTTGAGTTTGACAGAGTCATAAGCGGGTTTAAGGGCAGGACTGGGCGCGGAGCAATCGTTCCGTTCTCCAGCATATAAGCTACATTGGGCGCATGTGTCCTCATAGCCAGTAATACGCTGAGCATAGGGGCACCGCCAGCCTGTATATAATAGATCTTGTCCTCCTCAACCATCCTAGCAAGAGCGCAGATTTGATGCTCAGATTCAGTGAATGTAATGCTCATACGTAATATCCCTCCTTTATGGTTTCTTGCCTCTTCAATTCTAGCAACCTTTGTAGCCCAACACGCTTCTCCAAGAACTCCTCATGTGATTCGACGCTATAAACATACTTCTCCAAGTACTCGTCCATGTTATCCCTCTGCGAAGCAGCTATTAGCTCCATTATGTGTTGAGGATCATCAGCGTAGACGCCCTGAACACATCCAGGATATGCCCCAAAGGGTGCCTCCACTACTGCATCTACAAGAAAGTAAGGAATGGTGGTTCTACCAGGGTCTTTTCTTAACACGTCACTATCAATAATCTCTTCGGTCGAGATAATCAGCTTCTTAGCGGACATGGCCGTCTCTTGTGGAGCTGTGCTTGCCCCAAAGACACGAGCATTTCCGTAGACGTCACACTGATGCACATGAACGAGCGCCACATCAGGGTTTATCGCTGGCAGAAGACATATTGCCTGTCCGGTGTAAGGGTCGTTCACAATCTTCGCCCCCGAGTAATCGAAGCTCCCTGTGCCACCCAAGAACCTGACAGGAAGGAAAGGTACACCTATGGCTCCGGCCAAGTGTCGCATAGTCATTGCTTGATTACTCCATTCGGTCGTAGTGACTTTACCTTCCTCAATAGCTTTCATAAGCGCTCGGCTGAAGCCGATGTAGCCAACGTCGATCCGGCTGGCGCAACCACCAGCCACGAACATAAGAGCAGCAATCCAGGTAAACTTGGCACCAACCCAGAGGTCCTTCTTTCTCTGACGGACAATTTCACGGATAAGGGAACTCGGTCCTCTCTGGAGCATCGTGAGGTCGTAGCTTATATAGTCACCATCACTGACAAACCTCTCGACAGCTTCATGTTCTGTCATCACCTTGTTGACCAAGCCCTTTGGCTTGTTAGCATGCACATATTCCCTGAACCCATCAGGGTCGGGTGCCCGAAACTCGCCTTTGCCAGAAGCCAGTATATGCAGCTTTGATTCTTCTCCACTCATGATTACTACCTCCTGAATCTATCCTTGCTCTCCAGTAGGCTGATCGTAAGCGGGCGTTTTCGCCACGCTTATTATAAGCTAGAGTGCCCTCCCCACAATCGCCCCATCCCTGACTGCTTCAGGAAATCTCTTCACCCCGACGCAGTCCCCAGCCGCATGAAGTTCTTTAACCTGGTCCTTTAGAGCACGATACAGGGAGTTATTCTCTATTCCGCCGCAGGCTAACACTACTGTATCGACTTCAATACTTCGTTCTTGAGCGGCAAACACGTTGTAGGTAACCACGGTTTTTCCGGAGATCCTCTTAACCCAAGTACAGGGGGTCAGCGTAACTCCCTTCTGGAAAAGGCGAGCATATATCGCATGTTTTGTAGCTAGTTCCGGGATCTGTGAGCCAGCGTAGAATTCTTCGCAGAGCACCTCTACCTTTTTGCCAAGCTCCGCCAAGAAGTCAGCTGTACTTAAAGCCTGTATGTGGTGCTCACCGGCAAGAACAAGCACATTCTGACCAACCTCAACGTTGCCTGCCAAAACATCCCTTGCTTCTACCACTATATCTTCGTCCGTGCCAGACACATCAAGTGGGATGCGAGGCAGCGAGCCAATAGCTACGACCACTGCATCAGGATTCTTCTCTTTGACCATATCGACGGTGACTTCAACACCGAGGTTAATCTCCACGCCGAGAACCTCCAGTTGATGACTATAATATCTTTCCATATCAACGAAGCCATCTCGCCCCGGAGCTTTAGAAGCTACTCGCTGTATTAAGCCGCCTAACTCGCTCTCTTTCTCATAAAGGGAAACGCTGTGACCGCGCGAGGCAGCTACCCGGGCTGCTTCCAGCCCCGCAGGGCCACCTCCAATTACCATAACCCTCTTCTTTGTCGTTGCGGGTGCCAACTCAAGCCACCCCGGCTGTGTTTCCATGCCGACTGCGGGATTAATAGCGCAACCCAGCCTCCCGCGATCTGCCGCGAGCAGGCGGCCAGTAAATCCCCAGCAGGCTTCACTGCAGCCTAGACACTTGCGGATATCATCCAGCTTTCCCTCGCGTGCCTTGCTCGGGAGCTCAGGATCGCAGATGAGGGCACGTGTCATACCAACCATGTCAGCCTGATTATTCTCCAGAATCTGCTCTGCTTGAACAGGATCATTAATCCTTCCTATGCAGAACACCGGTATATCAACTACCTCTTTTATGGCTGATGATAGGTAAACAGCAAAGCCAAGTGGGAAGTACATCGGCGCTATGATTACTTCCTCAGACCAATAAGTGCCTACGCTCACACTAAGGTAGTCGAGTTTGCCGCCTTGCGTTAGCAGAGGGGCCATCACCAGCATGTCATCCAGGGTGTATCCCCCATCATGCAACTCGTCGCCACTTATCCTCATACCCACAGTAAAGTCAGTACCTACTGCCTCTCGAATCGAGTCGATTATCTCTAGGGGAAAGCGCATGCGGTTTTCCAAGCTACCGCCATAGTCGTCAGCTCGACGGTTAGACCAAGGAGACATGAACTGACAAATGAGGTAGCCATGAGCCCCGTGAATCTCGACCAAGTCATAGCCTCCTTCTCGAAGTACCTTGGCTCCCTCTCCAAAACCTCGGACGACCTCCTTTATTTCTTCCGTTGTCATTTCGTGAGGCGTATATCTCAGGGTGGGCGCAGGTAGAACCGAAGGTGCCCAAGGGTTGGCTATCCCGCCCGCTATCTGAGCCCCTCCATGCCACAACTGTGCCCCAACTACAACCCCGTAATCATGTATCACATCTGTGAACTTCCTGAACTTATCTGCAGCATTAGGGATCGTCCAGGCTACCGGTGCCATCGCAGGTAGTGCTCCGCTCGGGTGAGCCGCATAGATCTGAGTGATTACGAGGCCAACGCCACCCTTCGCTTTTGTCAGATAATAGGCTGTCTGTCCAGCGCCGGGTAAACCATCAAGCTCGCCCCAAGCGGTGGTGTGAGCTGTGCTCATGATCCTGTTTTTCACTCTGACCTTACCAAACTCCAGCGGACTGAAAAGGTGCTTGAACTGTTGCATTAACACATCCTTTCTCCTGAAGAACCTAGAAAATCACACTCAATGGCCCACTCCTTGCACGTTCTGTCCGTTCTTCAGAACTCTAATTCATATGATACACTCGTTTTATCAATCGCCGACAGCTAGGAGCGAATAAAATAACCCACCCTTCTCCTACCGCTTCAATATAGTGGCACACATGGCAGCAGGCCCTCCTTCAACAACACCTCCTCCGTTAGAGGCCAAAGCAACCTTGGGGCCTTGCTTCTTTCTTCCTGCCACTTGACGTGGTTCTGCCTCACCCCACAATTGCCAGACGAGCTCACCAATCTGATATAGACCAGTAGCCCCGATTGGGTGTCCTCTGGCAGCCAGCCCGCCACTGGTATTAACTGGAATATCCCCGGTGATTTGAGACCTGCCGCTCTCGAAAAATTCCTTTTCTTCACCACGATCACAAAAACCAAGGGATGAGTAGCTATTAAGCTCGGTTGGGGCTACCGCGTCATGCATCTCTGCCACATCAACATCCTCTGGTCCTATCCCAGCTATTTCATAGGCTTCGTAAGCCACTTTATCACGACCGGTGGGGCCACTAGGGGTCTCGTCAATTACGTCCATCTCCGGTTGGCGCCTCGGATCTACAAACGCAGCGGCTCGGGTAACTTGAGCCGCCACTGTAACGAGTGGTCTACTGCTGTAGTTATGTGCTTTCTCTTTAGCGCACAGGATTACGGCAGCAGCACCGTCTCCCATAGTTGAACACATATAAAGTGTCAGGGGATAGGCTACAACCCGAGAGTTAAGCACCTCTTCAACTGTCATCCGCTTCTGATATTGGGCGTATGGGTTAAGTGATCCGTTATATTTACCTTTTACCGCCATCTTGGCAAAAAGCTCCTGTGTCCATCCCATACCCCCCTCCTTTCCTTTCTCTCCTGTCTGCCTTCTCAGGTTACCGCCGTACATGCCCATATATTGAAATCCTAAATCACCAAAATAGTCCACATCGCTACCTGTAGCCATTGCCCGGATAGATTTGGCCGTGTCAGCGAGGTATAGTTTTTCCACGCCGACGGCAAGGGCAACATCATAAAGACCGGCGGCTACGCAGATCCACGCCTCTCTAAAAGCTAGCGTACCAGTGGCACAGGCAGTCTCCACATTTATGATTGGTATCCCGCTCAGGCCGGCGTAGCGCAGCACTACCTGTCCTCTTACCATGTGCTGTCCGGTGATGGCACCCCCCAGAGCATTACCGAAGTAAGCACAGCCGATATCCCCAGGATTAACCTTAGCATCATGGATGGCATTCCAGATTGCCACCTGCCCGAGATCCTTCAGGCTCTTGTCTAAAAACTTTCCAGCCTTATGCATCCCGACACCAATAACCGCTACTTCTCTCATCGTTCCTCTCCTTATTATTCTTCGACACTTGCCAGTCCGTCAGAGTTAGTCCACCCTAGACTTATCTAAACTGGCCGAAACTTCCAGGATACGACGTCATTGCCCTGCTCGTCCTCACGCAGCTTGTCAACAATCATCTCCATTTCCTGACCGATCTTCAAGGCATCGGCCCGGGCTTCGACGCCTGAGACCATGGTAAAGAGAGTAGGACCTTCGGGCAAGCGTACAGTAGCTTGAATGTAAGGAATGCTAAAATCGAACCCCGCTGGTGCTTGATAAAGCACCGAAAAAGATACAAGTTCAGCTCTTCTGCTCAGGGCGACTTCTTCCATAGTATCATCCCTTACACAGGCTGGACACACTGGCCTACTTGGCCACGCCACATAACCGCACTCACGGCATTTGGATCCTATCAAGTACGGCTCATCCTCAGCCGATTCTGGCATATGGAAAAACCCTTCCCTCACCGGTATTCTCTTTTTCTCTACTTGATCGCTCATTTGCTTACTTCCTTTTCCCGCCAACTCATACCTGTTACATGAATAAAAGCGCCACGATAAGACAGTTTAGCCCACACTGTCACAGCCGTCTGAGGGGCACTTATCTGTCCCTCAGACGGCTATTTTCCCTGTGTCCTTTAACTTCTCTCCTTCATACTTCACAGTCTATGGGTTATGTTACCACTCAGTGCCAAGACCTAATATCCCATTGATTTCCTTAGCTCCTGGTCAAGCCACACAAACATAACTTCTCTTTCAGTCCCCAGAGCATAAGATAGATTAATTTCGCCGTTGTAGTGCTTTAGCCACGGCCACCACATGGCGTAGCTATTTGGTAATGGAAATTGTAGCCACCAGGCTTGGTCGAGTATATAAGGAACTATCTCTTTCATGATTTGGGCTTGCTTAGCATCATCCTGATAGTTCTCCCACAACCACATCTGTGTATACGCCTCCATACAACGTTCGTCATCGACCATGCTCCGGTTATAGAAATTACCTACCATTGTTTCGTAAAATCCTTCTGGGGCCATATGAATCGCATAACTAATAAGCATCTCTGAGAACGTTTTCCTAGCCATTAACGCGTTATACGCTCCAGATTCCCTCACGTCTATTTCTAGGTCAACGCCAATGTCAGCCCAGTAGGCCTTAATAATAGATAGGAGGTCCGCGTATCCCGAAGTGCAAACTACCTCGGTCTGAAAGCCATCGGGATAGCCAGCTTCAGCCAGAAGCTGCTTGGCCTTGTCCGGGTCATACTTGAAAAGCTCCTGGACTGAATCGGGCATCTGCTCCAGGGGGGTATACCAGTCAGTAAAGTCCTTCATGGGTAATATTGGGGAAGCTAATATCTCGGCTTGACCGCCATAGTAATCGTTGATTATTGTCTGGCGATCTACGGCCATCTGCAGCGCCCGCCGAACACTCTTGTCATAAAATGGCAGCTCCGGCTTGTCAACTCTCATAAATAGCAGACTAGGCATGGTGCTGACATATTTTGACTCTTTTAGCTCAGGGTTGGTCTGCCTTATAGCCGGTGCCTCCTCCCAACTAACACTGAGCCGGTCAATCTTACCTGTCCGCAGTGCCGCTATTCGAGTAGAAAGATCTGGTATAATCAACCATGTCACGCCGTCTATATAGGGTAATTGATTCTCCGGGTGGAGAGGGTCCCTTTGCCAGTAGTTGGGGTGCCTTTCGAAGACCAGAGAACTCCCATGAACATAATCTTTCGCCACAAAAGGCCCTGTGCCACAAACATTCCTCCAATCATTCAAACCGTCTTTGCCATATTCATCTATCACCTCATGCGGCACTATGTAGAGCCAACCAGAGGTTATTTCCCATACCTTTGCCGTAGTCTCCGGTTTCTCTACTGAGGGACACTCAACAACAACCGTCCATTTATCAGGCGCGTATACCGATTCGTAAAAGTATGGATTACCCTTAGTTGTATAACACCTGTCACTCTCAAATATCCGCTCAATTGAATAGACTACATCATGGGCATCCATTTCCCTGCCGTTTACCGGTGGCTTATTATGGAAGTGAACTCCTTTACGGATATGATAGGTAATAGTTCCTGGGCTAGGGAACTCCCAGCTCTCAGCTAAACATGGTACCATCAGGGGAGGACGAGGGTACCTAGCACTAGTGAGGGAATACTCACCGCTGCCTGTCGGCCCCTTTGCCCAGTCTACTTGACCCAGGTCCTCATTAGTGAGGCACTGAGGCACAAGGTGACCGGGCATTCCGAATTCCTCATCCCACTGGGTCACTGAACCGCTACGAGCAAGCATAAGCCACCCACCATATTGTGGCTCTTCTGCTAGTCTACCCAATGAGTCTCGCACCATCTCCTTCTCTTCCGCTACCACCTCTTCTTCTACTGGTACTATCTCTTCCTCTTCTTCCGGTGTTACCACCTCTTCCTCTTCTTCTGCTATCTGGGCACAGGATGTCAGCAATAGAGTAACCACTATAAGGCAGCTTACCACCACCCATACAACCTTCTTTTTCATTGCTACCTCCTTTCATATGTTGGGACTAAAGTTTAATCTGTACATACAACTTTGTCAATACCCGCTTCTCCATTTCATGTTGTGATGTTTAGTAGCATACAACTACATCCACGAGTGGTAAAGGTTAGGTGGTATTGACGTGACCGAACTTCGCCTGCTATTCTCACAAGAGAAATGCCAGTGACATTAGACCTAAATAGCAATGCTTAATCATAGATGGCTTGGTGCGTGATATATTCTCATTAAAAACAAGAGGAGAAGAGAAATGAAGATTCCAAAAAAGTTGTTCACTCCGATTAAGATCGGGACTATGGAAGTCAAGAACCGCATCGTCATGGCTCCCATGGGGACAAACATAGCCGCCTCAGATGGCAGTGTCACTGAGAGGTTAATAAACTACCTCGCAGCAAGAGCTAAAGGCGGGGTTGGACTGATAATTACGGAAATCACAACTGTAGACCCGGTGGCGAAATATATGCCAAATACACTTGGGGCTTTTGACGACAAATTGATTCCAAGCTGGAGAGATTTAGCTAACGCCGTCCATGCCTATGGAGCAAAGCTCGCTCCTCAGCTTATACACCCAGGCCCAATAGCTACATCTGCTCTGACTGGAGTTCAACCAGTAGGACCTTCCGCTATCGCTTCTCCCTTGATAAGAGAAGTGCCTCGTGAAGCATCCATAGAGGAGATTGAAGAAATAGTAAGGGAATTTGGTGAAGCAGCTAGGCGAATGAAGAAGGCAGGCTGTGACGGAGTAGAGCTCCATATGGCTCATGGGGGTCATTGTCTGGTGGCTGCCTTCACATCACCCATTTTTAACAAGCGCGCTGATGCCTATGGCGGCTCTCTTGAGGGGCGACTGAAGTTCCCTCTTGAGATCATTAGCAGTATGAGAGCAGAGGTAGGTCGTGATTTCCCTATAATTGTACGAATCTCTGGCGATGAACTGGTGACCGACGGGCGAAGTATGGAGGAAACTCAATATATGGTTCGTATCCTGGTCGACGCAGGCGTAGATGCTTTCCATGTATCAGCGGGGGCGTATCCATTTATAGCTGAGCGAGTATTCCCACCAATGGGGACTCCTCTGGGTTTAAATGCTGCTCAGGCCGCAGCAATCAAGGAAGTTGTCGATGTGCCAGTAATGAGTGTAGGTAGAATCAATAATCCGCTGATAGCCGAGCACATACTGGAAACAGGCAAGGCTGATCTGGTGGTTATAGGGCGAGCGCTAATCGCTGATCCTGAGTTGCCGAAGAAGGCGGCTACGGGTAGGCTTGAGGACATCGCACCTTGTGTTGGTTGCCTTGGGTGTTTGGAAGGCCTACGGGAGGGGCCAACCTGCGTAATCAATCCAGCTGCCGGTAGAGAAAAGGAAATGGCGCTCACTCTTGCCGAGAAGCCAAAGAGGGTGTTAGTAGCTGGTGGAGGCCCCGGCGGTTTAGAAGCTGCCCGAGTTTCGGCTTTAAGGGGACACCAAGTTACTCTCTTTGAAAAGAGCGACAAGCTAGGTGGGCAGCTGAACATAGCCTGTATTGCGCCGACAAAGCAAGAGCTGACTCTATTCACTAAGTATCTTTCTATCCAGGTGGAGAAGGCAGGGGTCAAGGTGGAACTGGGTAGAGAGGTCACGCCCGCGGTAGTAGAGGAACTTAAGCCAGATGTTGTTATAGTGGCTACGGGAGGTGCCCCTCTTGTTCCCGGCATCCCTGGAGTAGATAAATAGAAAGTGGTTACTGCTCAAGATGTGCTGCTTGGTAAGGTTGTCCGGCGTGCTAATGTAGTTGTCCTCGGTGGAGGTATGGTTGGTTGTGAAGTGGCTGACTTTCTTGCTGCCGTAGGTGATTACATCCCTGTAGGCCGTACAGCGGTGACTATCGTGGAAATGCTGGAAAATATAGGCCTAGACATGCAGGCAATGGCGAGAGCCTTGCTTATGCAAAGACTGCGTGCGAAAGATGTAAAGGTAATCACCTCCGCTAAGGTCAAAGAGATTCTTGATGACGGTGTGTTAATTACTGGAGATGGGCAAGAAGAGGCTGTCCTTGGTATGGACACAATTATCCTAGCTATGGGAACAAGGTCAGTCGATGAGCTAAGCGGGAATATCAAAGGGAAAGTTGCTGAGGTCTATGTCATCGGAGATGCAAAAGAGCCTAGAAAAGCGCTGAATGCCATTGCTGAGGGGGCAGAGATCGCACGAAAGATTTAGATGTCATAAAGCTTGACGTAGGTGGCATCTTAACCGGCATTGGACTAAGTGCTCAAGGGGAGCCGTTTTTCGGGGGAAACTGCTATAAATAAGGCACTCAACCCATGGACGGTCCTTTCAGAGACACTCTACTTGTCGCGTTGTGGATTCGTTGAAGTCAAAAATTGCTGATTTGTTGACTCACTACACAAAACAGCGCAATGTCTGAAATCTATATGTGATATAATGGCTAGAAACAGGAAGGGCTTGGAAGTCGAAGAGCACTATGTATTTTGCCAATCAAGCTTGGTGTAGATAGAGATGAAAATAATGAGGATAAGTGAAGTTCCCAAGAAGACTTGGGTCATACCCGTATTCACTGGGTCAGACGTGACGAAACAGGAACTTCTACCTGATAGTAAAGACTTTGAGGCGAACATCGTGAACTTCGGCAAGGGAGTAAGGAACAAGTTTCATGCCCACGCTTGTGACCAGATCTTGATAGTTACCGCTGGAGAAGGCATTGTTGCTACAGAAGAGGAGGAGAAGGTGGTGAAAGTGGGTGACGTCATCTATTTCCCTGCGGGCGAAAAGCACTGGCACGGCGCGACCAAGGAATCGGAGTTTTCCCACATCTATGTAACAAGAAAGGACAGCACCACGACACTGCTAGAGGACTAATCTGAGCTAGCTGCTACTACTTGCAGCTAGTTATTTCACCCATACATCGACCTAGTATCGTCTTAGAATCTTCAGATCCACTCAACTGTGCTCCACCTTTGTGCAAACTTGTTTTCCCCCTTTCCTGTGGATAACGTTATGTTCACCTATTGTTCTGTTACATCTCAGTAGTATAGCTGAAGTATCGGTCAAGGTATGCAGTTTTCAGTCAGAATGACAAACATGAAAATCCTAAAAGAAAGGTAAACACTTCAGGGTGCAGGTTTGACGAAAAGCCAGAATGTGTGATTCAGGCTATTACTG
>Ga0114920_10000731_pt1 | contig 14422 bp, 8 predicted proteins | sample ChitaG_FD_88683 | JGI IMG/M metagenome (GOLD analysis project Ga0114920, IMG submission 88683) | Deep subsurface microbial communities from South Pacific Ocean to uncover new lineages of life (NeLLi) - Chile_00310 metaG | ecosystem: Environmental > Aquatic > Marine > Oceanic > Sediment ... | reverse complement strand
CACTGATTCAGGTGGATTGCAAAAGGAGGCTTTCTGGCTTCACACTCTATGCATCACTCTTAGAGAGAAAACAGAGTGGGTGGAAACTGTAGAGTTGGGGGCCAATATGCTTGTCGGGAACGATAAAGAAACGATTGTTCGAAAAGTAAGAGAATGCTTAGCTGTGGAGGGTTTGGAAACGAAGTTAAAGGAGTTGCCAAACCCCTTCGGAGATGGAAATGCTTCAACAAAAATCATTGAGGCTTTGAAAGAAGTATGCTATCCATAAACATTAAATTCCGCCCATATTTGCGAAGGTGAGCAACTCATTTTAAATTTATTTGATGGTATGTGCATGTGCATAGAATATGCGGAGTTTTTCTTCGCCCTTATAGTAGAAGATGCCTTCAGGGTACGTTTGAAGTCCGTTTTGTTGGGCTTGTTGGATTATGCGGTTGTATTCTTCTGTGCCTAGTCTGGGTTTTGTTATTATGAAGTAGGCAACTGTGCAGTTAGTATAATTCATAGCTTCGGTCATCACGTCAGGTGATGGATTATCCTTCATTTTGGTGAACAGTGCTACTCCTACGGGGTCTCGTTCTGGGAAGTAGTATGCTCTTTGGTTGTAGGTTCCTGCGATCATCTGTCCCGCATATGATATCCAAACGTCGCATATTACGATGTAGGTTTTGTTTGTGGTTTCATTGATGTATTTTACTGCTTCTAGTTCGTAGGATGTTGTTTGCAGTGGTGAATAAGAAGGATAACCGTAATAGACTGAGACTGTTATCCAACCTGCTAGTACGGCTGGGATTAAGATGTTCATCATTAAGAATAAACTAAGAGTAGAACAGGTAGTAGATCTAGGGGATTTTCTTACGTTTGTAGAAGATGTTGGAGGAGACAAATGCGACTTGAAGGAGGCAATCTTTGAGGTTGTACGACGGAAAAATGCAGGGAGGTCTTTTATGGCAAGGGCTACTAGTGGGACGCTTATGAGGGCTCTGAACATCCATATTCTTTCTTCGTTGAAGGGCACATTTATCATGAATATTCTTAGTATGCGATAGTCTATGCAAAGCATGAGATATCCGAGGAAGAGAAATAGTATGTAGATGCGTGTGTTGTTGGGTTTTTGATTGCGAGTTGTGTACAGTTTGTATATGACCCAGAAGAGAGCGATGAGGGGTCCAGCTATGTATATCAGTATGAGGTGAGGAGGGGAGTAGAGATAGTCGCCTAGCAGGAATTGACCGAGCAGTTCCGTTGTCGTGTATTCGTAGATTTTGTCTAAGCTGAAGTACGCTGAGAGGGAGGAAAAGATTCTGTGGTATACGAGGGCAAAAGGCAGAATGCTTGTTGATACGATGAAGGATGAGAAGAGAAGGATTTTTGCGGACGATGGAGAACTAGCTTTTTCTGTTTCGTATTCTTTGAGAGAAAGAGCCAAGATAAGGAAAGAGAGAGAAATGAATCCGGTTAGGAAATGAGATAAGAAGGAGGCGAAGGTGAATATTAGCATTAGGCTTGTGTACTTAGATTCAGAGGAGGTGAGGTACTTCATAAAGAAGTATAGGGATCCTAGAAAGAATATGAAGCCTAAACTGTTGGGCACTGAGATTGCTCCTAAATAGATGAGAAGAGGAAAAGCTGAGCTTAAGAGGCCTGCGAGGGCAGAGATCCTCTCGTCTCCTCCAAGTGTTTTAGTGATCATGAAAGTGATTGTTGGAATGAACATTCCCCAGAGCATTGGTGCCAGTAGCAAGTGACTCCAAAAAACGTCTATCCCGAACATACGTGCGAATGTCACGCTGTAAACACTTTGAAAGTTGCCGCCGCCGAACCAGTTGTAAATTCGTATTACAATGTTTTCAGCGGTTCCTCCCCATCCGTGAGGTGAAATACTGTCGAATATGCGCCTCGTGATGCCTAGTACTGATTGTTGGAATCCTATGTCGCCAGCTGGAAAGATGATAGCGAAGAGGGAATGAGAAATGATAGAATGAATGATTATAAAAAGTAATTTATATTCAATTGCTTCGGATGAAAGAATGATTGCAACCAGTAGAGCTGTTGTGGCGAAGAATATGGGTATGAACATGGGATGCATAAATTGCCAGACCGTGTAAACCTCTCCAGATCGCGAAGTGAGGAGCAAGTAAAAGGAAAGAACTGCCAAGACTAAATAGAGGAGCCTTGTGAAAATGAAAGCCTTCTTCATTTTGGTCCCTGCTTTTCGCGCCTTGTCTTTAGTCTATTCATGGTTGAAGAAAGGCCAGCTAAGACGCAGAGTGCTATAGTTACTCTGATGATGTCAAGGTTGTAAATAATTAGGATTACCCAGCCGATTATGCCTAGAAAGAGAAGGAGCATTAGACTGCCGAGTATGAGTCGTAGGAAGGGAATTTCTTTTTCGAAAAGCGTGTGTCCTAAGAACAGGATGTTTATCAAGAAGAAGATAAGAGAGGCGATTATACCCAGAGCTACGGAAAGGGAGAAAATAGAATTCAGAGAGATAATCAAAATCATGAGGCATGAAATTGTGGTGAAAAGAAACTTTTCATCACGCACTATTAGCTCTTCCACTTTCTTGAGTCGAAATGCCTTTTCCATTTTAGGTCGCCAGATTGTTGATTTTCAGTGTGGGGTTTCGAACATTCTTTTAATGTTATCCTTTAAATCTTTTAGTAAGCATTGTCGCGTGTCACAACAATGATTCATAGATTGTCTCCATTTTTGAAACGCATTCTTCCCACATCGCTCTGTCTTTTACAATTTTAACACATTTTTTACCAAAGCTTTCTCTTGAACGTTTATCTTCTATGAGTCGAATTAGTTTGTCTGCTAGTGTCTTGGGGTTTCTTGGGGGAAACAGAAGCCCATTTTTGCCGTTTTCTATCCATTCGCGGTTTCCGGGTATGTCTGTGACTACTGGTGGCAATCCGCAGGCCATCGCCTCAAGAAGTGAGACTGAGGTGGAATCTATGAGACATGTGGATACGTAGATATCGGCGGCTGAAAGGTATTTGGAAACTTCATTGTATGGTACTATCCCGACGAAGCGGATGTTACTTGAAACGTTCAGTTTTTCAGCCGAGCTTTTTAGGTGATTTGCTAGTGGTCCGCTGCCTTTGACTATGAATTTTACGTTTTTATGTCTCAAGAGCACTAAGGGAATGGCTCGGATAAGGCAGCTGATATTATAATGATTGTAGAAAGGTCTGGTGCTTATCACTACCTCGTCTTCTTCATCTATGTTGAGTTTTTTTCGGATGTCACTTCCGTCTATATTTGGATTGAACCTCTCTGTGTCAACCCCAAAGGGGATTACTTCAATTTTCTCCTCAGGAACCTTCATGTTGATCCATATGTTTTTTAGACATTTTGCGTCAACGGTAACTTTTTTTGCTTTTAATGCGGTGGCCTTTGCCAGGCAAAACCAAGCTGGGTCAGCGTGGGATAACGTGAGTACTTCTTTACCCCATGAGGTTAGTATGAAAGGTAAGTGGCTGAGAAGGATAGCTGGACTGTACTGGTGTTGCGCATGTAGGTATACAATGTTGGGATTAACCTGCCTTAGAATCTTTACTAGCCTCAAGGTGTTTGGGATTATTCGCTGAAGGATGTTCTTTCTGTTCAGGACTGGTAGGGTATGAACTGGTATTGATAGATTGTTTGGTGTTATCCAGGTTCGTGAGTCGGTGACCAAAGATATGTTGTAGCCCTTTTGAGCAAATGCTTTCATATATCGGTAGCTGTGAATTGAAAGTGGGCTGATGTAACATATCTTTGTGTTTGTCAAGTTCTTCCCCTGTTGTTTAAAGTTTGATCGCCTTCGTTCATTATTCTAGATTGGTACCAGACGTAATTATGCAGTTTTGACCACAAACTTGCGTTTCTCCAACTTTTTCTGGTCGTTCTCTCGTTTTTTATGTTTCCACATCGTTTTACAAAGATAAATCGCTCGACTAAAAGATAACATTTATCTAAGATTAAAGCGCATCAGCGTCTCTGTAGGCAATTGAAAAACCCAACTACAGTACAATAGAACTCCGTGCAAGTGACGTTAGGACGCTTATTATAGCTTCTGTCTACTGTGAAAATATTTTATTGCTAACATTAATATTTATGACGTTTGTCTATTGTTATTAATGTGAGATGGAATGATGAAGAAAATTTTTCTATTTATAATGGCTACCTTTTTACTTATTCCCTTGCTCAACTTTCAGTTTCCAGAAGTCAATGCAGCTTCTAACTCTGTGCCGTTTACCCCACATGAAACCAATGTTCTGGTAGTTTCTCCGGCTAGCACTTATTTTAAGGGTGGGCATTATTTGATCTCTGACCTTGCCCGATATGGGTTTAATGTTACTCAACACACTTCGGATGCTGTTGTGAATTATTTAGCTGAACCTGAAACATCTGATCTCAGCCAGTATGACGTTGTAATTCTTCATGGAGGTTATTTTGGTCAACCGCCTACTAAGATGACCGTTGAAGAGGTTAATCACTTCATGAATTACGGCGGGATTGTCATAGTTATAGGCAATGCATTGTTTGTGAACAAAACAAGTGGAACCTTCTGGAACAACCTCTTTCTAAGTGCTCCCATACAAAGGGTAGAACAAAGACTGGGGGTTGACTTCACAGCTTTTTTAAAAGACGCAGGTGCTACGGAATTCCATAATAACGGAACATTTACTTTAGTTAACAGTTCGATTCCAGGACTACCGCCTAATATGACCTATACTAGAGGCGCTTATGGTGCTTCGCAATTTCAGATGGCATTGTCAACAGGTGGCGCGAGCAAGATTTATGACTTTACGACTCAAGACGACATAACGACTTGCGGGGTAACTTTCCTTAAGAATGCCTCAGGCTCTGTTGGAATTTATGTTCAAGGCTCCTACATATATGCTACATCACCAGGAACCAACCAAATAAGATATTATGGATTAACAGACATTGCGCAGAGGTCAAGTCTTGTAGCTTCTTTAGTTGCTTTCGCACTTGGCACCGACGTTAACACAGTCATTAAGCCCCAACCATTAGCGACTATACGACTGGATGATGTTGGTCAACCCGATTATAGTGGTGAAGAAACATACCTGGGCGCGAGTCTCCGCAACTTTGATTCTATTTGTGATTTCTATAACATTCAACCAAGTATAGCTTTCATCGATTACCATGACACGAACCCGAACTATTGGCAGACAATTGGCAAGAACATACTTTCGCTACTGGAAACTGATTACAGCAATTGGGCATATTCGTGTCATCTTCAGGCTAAAGACGTAAGGACCATGTCGAAAAGTCAAATCGAGAATTTGATAGAGAAAAGCAAAGATAACTATGATGCCTTGGGGATTAATCTTTTTAGCACGATAATTGCGCCGGGAGGATGGTGGACCCAAGCAGCTTTGGATGCTATGGTTGACAAGAGCTTGTACTTGATTGACCTTGCGGGATATTATGCCGATTGGTGGAATATAAGGGTGAATTCAAGTGTAATTGTTCACGATTCACAGCAGATGTCTGGGGGAGCGGGTGCTGAAAATTTCACTCAGGTGAATAAGGACTTTCTTCACTGGGAATACTATGGAAGGCGCGATGAATGGGCTCTTGCTATTGTGAATGGTTTTCCCTCTTTCTTTTATCATGTGCCGAACTTTAGATGGAATGAGGTCGGAACTTATAGTGTACGAACGGTTTGCGATAATTTAACAAGTGAAGTTCCGGATGTCAAAATTGTTCCTTTGGTGGAGGCGGCTTTGTATTTTGGGAACACACGAATGGTTATTAGAAACCCTACTAGAACTGGTTCTATAATTGAATTTGACATTGACGCTTCTGCTATTCCAACGGTCGTGCAAATAGGAAAAGGTATGCTTTGGCTGAGAATCGGCACGACGGAAACTATAGCCGATGTTTCAATTGACAACAGTTCGTGGCATTACTTCGATGATCACACAATTAGGATGCCAGCGAGTTCTGCACATGTGAAAGTGACGTTAGGAACACCAACGACTCCGAGGGTTATAGAGACACGTTATAACGTAGTTGACACTTATTGGGACGCCAAACGGTTTAATGTTTCAATATCGGCTACAGCAGGACTAAATGTTTCTATCCGCTTATTTATCCCACAAATCGCTCCTTTTGTCGATACTCAATGGCACGTACTCTGTTCTGAGACGAAGTGGGATTATGTATTTGATCAGCCATTGCGTGTCCTTCAGTTTTCGGCGATCTCAGATGGTTTGATATCTGTTCAGGCTGGACCCGACTTTGTTCCACCCCTTATCTGGGATGTCGAACGTTACCCTGAAAGTCCAGAATACAATGAGATCGTTAACGTTTCGGCTAACGCAACTGATGAGGAAACAAGTATGGGCCCGGTCATTTTGAGCTATTATAATGGTTCTGAATGGACAAATGCTACGATGAACCTAGAAGATGGTCGATATTCCGTGGTCATTCCCGTGTTGCCCTACGGAAAGACTCTTTTATACAAGGTATATGCATCTGATGACGTGGGAAATTGGGTGGAAACGGACATTTCGGACTACACTGTGGTTGACTCAATTCCTCCCTCTATCATGGGTTTAGAGTTGAATCCGCAGGGACCTTCTGCTGGAGAGAGTGTTGTGGTAAGTACAACGGCAAGTGAGCCACTGTTTGCTAGTGGTGTAGAAAAGGTTACCTTGTGGTGGAGAACTGATGGAACTGAGTTGCAGTCAGCTAGAATGCTGCAGGAGGATGGTCTTTGGAAAGCTACCATTCCTGGCCAGAGTAGTGACACACTTGTGGAATTCTTTCTGGAAGCTTATGATAATGCGGGGAACCGAGCTACATCAGGACCGTTCATTTATAGGATGTCGAGTGGTAAAGCAGCACAATGGTGGCAGTCGCCTCTGCTCATAGGAATTATCGTGGCAGCTGCAGCCTTCATAGGAGTTTCAGTATACTTCGTAAAGTTCAGAAAAGCGAAGCGTAAGATGGCTGAAACCTGATCACCGCTGTGAAAGTTCAAGATGCTTGGTGGCACGATTGTTGTAATGAACTCTTGAGGGAGGGATCATGGCTAGCGAAGCTGCACCTAGCATAGTTGTGGCGAGGGGTGCGTCGTATTTATTCATTCAAGGGTTGGTTAGTAATGTTGCTGGTGTGGTTTATTTCGCATTCGCGGCTAGGATTCTTTCTGTGGCTGAGATCGGTGTCGTTTCGGCTTTGGGGATGGTTGCAGCTTTGTTTGTAACGTTTGGGACGTTAGCCTTGCCTTCTGCTGCGACAAAGTACATTTCGGAGTACTTAGGGAAGGAGAGGTGGGACCTGGCAAAGGGAGTTTATAAGAAGATTTTGCTGTTCGGCTTCTCGGTCAGCGGTCTGTTGTCCTTTTTGTGCGTTGTAGCTTCGACGTTTATGTCCGTGTTTGTCTTTGGTAGCCAAGCTTACCAGCCGCTAATTAACGTGTTGGCCTTGGACGTCTTTGCTTTGCTTCTATCCTCTTTCTTCACTGGGACTTTGTTTGGGCTTCAGAAGTTTAGAGAGGTCTCTTTTGTGGGCATCGTGCTTAGCTGCCTGAGATATAGTATTAGTCTGTACCTTCTGGTCCAAGGCTACGGGTTGATGGGTTTGGTAATCGGATGGGTAATAGGAGATTTTGTGGGTTTGGGGTTATCGTTTTTCTTCGCTTCAACTTCGTTTAAAACGAGAGCTGCGCAACAGCCGTTTACGGAATTGGTCAAGTACTCCTTGCCTCTCTATGGGTCGGGGATATTAACTTACTTTACGGCCTACATTGACAGGTTCATTGTGCTGTTCTTCGCTGGGTTCACGACTTTAGGAATATACAGCGTAGCAGTTATGGCTGCAAGTGTGGTGGGACTTGTTTCAAGGTCCATGAGCAACTCCTTGTTCCCTCAACTCTCTGAGCTATACGGGCGGCATGGAAGAGACGCATTAAAAGTGGCGTCTATAAGGGCGTCAAGGTACGTCTTCTTGATCTTTATGCCCTTAGCCGTAGGGTTGGCTGCGACATCGTATCCAACGATTACATTATTCGCTGGAGTTCGCTACGAGTCTGGGTGGCTACCCTTGGCAATGATTTCGATAGCCATGGCTTTGACTTGTGCGGGGGTTGTTGTGAGCAATCTCTTGTTGTCCTTAGGCCTTACGCGGACGTTTTTTGAGGCTAACATACTGGGAGTAGCTGTGGGTACTATCTGTTGCGCTCTTCTCGTGACTCCGTTTGGAAGCGCTGGAGCCGCTTTGGGTAGAGTAGCCTTGATGGTTATCTCTTTTGCCTACGCAGCTTACACGCTTAGGAAGGTTTTCGGTTTGTACTTTGATTCGGACGCCTTCAAAAGATCTTTGGTGGCTTCGGCTGTCATGGCTATTGCGGTAGGATTGATGCAGTTTGTGTGGTTAGATAGGCGTATGTTGCCGCTATACGTTTTTGTGGGTGGTTTCGTTTACATTTCGATGTTGAGATTCTTAAAGGCTGTAGATAATCAGGACATCAAACTACTTCATCAGTTCCTGCCTAAATACTTCGGCGGTATAATCGATACAATTGCAAGAATTTTTGGCATAGAAAGAAACTCGCAAAATCGGAAAGAGACTTGAAGCAAAAGACCGCTGATGCAGAAAGGGAGGCTTAGAGAATCGCTTATTAGATCAAGCACTATTTTATTGACTCCAAAATGGAAATTAATTTTGGGATGGTATTTTCCATTAGCATCTCTTCAGGAACCTTCGTAATTCTCCGCCCGTTCCAGATAACTTCAAGACCGCAAAGGAAAGCTTCATAGGGCATTTTGGGGAAACCATCATGAGTTGTCATCCTAATTAAACGACGATGCATATTGTAGAGCAAAGGCATTCTATGATACTGCATATGAGGGATTACCTTAACATTGGGCAAATCGACAGAATGGGAAAGGCCTAAGACCGTTACAGTTTCATCTGGGTGCTGCACAGCGTACTCCATGACCCAGTCTAATCGATATAGCTCAAGGTTTGGGCAATAATAAAGTATGTCTCGTTTTTCACCAGCAACATCCATTTCCTTAAACATTCTTGTGTCAATGGGGATCGGAACTATTCTTCCCCTTTTAAGCCCCGTCATCTGCCTTAACTCCTGGGTAACGAACAAAATCTCATCGCACATCCCTAATGCAAGATTCCATAGCTTCTTCCTAGGTCCACTTCGATTCGCGTAGTCAAAAGCGTCCGAACCAACTGCATGCACCACGCACTTCTTTTTAAAGAACTTAATAGGAAACACCGCATAGGTCAAGTATAGTAACTGAACCCCATAAATGATGTCAAAGGCTTTGTAAGAGAATGCATTCTCAAATGGAAATCTGGGCGGACGAGTTGCTTGAGCATTGACCTTGTAACAGCGAAGTTGCTCAGCTAGAATCTTGGCGTTTAGAGTACCCATCAGTAGAACCTTCATTCTGCTTCCCTGCTTACATTTTGGAGAGGTCACATCTTCGCGACTTGCCCATATACATCGAGGTATTTTCTGGCTGTTACATCCCAACTGAATGAGTTTCGAGCGTTGCTCAGTCCTTTCATACTCACCTTATGTGCAAATTCCCTGTCCAACAACAAGCGAAGTATTTTGTCGGCAAAATCCTTTGCATCAGATTTCTTAAAAAACAAACAGCAATCCGAAAAAATCTCCTTGAATGGTGGTATATCAGACACTATTGTAGGTTTTCCAGAAGCTATAGCTTCAAGTGCAACAAGACCAAATCCCTCATGAATCGACGTCGAAACAAACAGATCAGCGGCTGAATAGTAATAATTCAAGTCTACGCAAGAATAAGGTGTAATTCGATCTACTAAAAGCAAATGACGCATTACGTCTAAATGCCTAGCCTCTGCAATAATACTTGACTTGAGAGGGCCGCTTCCTACCATCATAAATTTTGCGTCAGGTTGTACTTTCACAACAAGCGGAATGGAGTGAATTAGAGTCAAGGGATCTTTCAATGGATGTAAACGCGTAACAGTAAGGATCAAAGGCCCCTTTATTGAGTATTTTTTTCTTATAATATTTCTTGGAACATTAGGATTGAAGTATTTCCAATCGACCCCGTGATAAATTACCGTTGATTTAACATTGTATCGTTTTGCTATATTTTTCTGTACATATCTTGATACCGAAATCACATGAGCGGCATTAGATGCTATTTCTTCAAAATTCCTATCCTCCTCTTCATACCATTGCCGCATATCCGGTTGAATCTCAAATTTAGGCAAAGGAAATGTGTGGCTAACAAACACGTAGGGCACTCTGATTATCCTAGCGAACTTAGAAATCTTCAATGCTTGATGAACACTGTTCAGATGATACAAATCAAATAGTCTTATAAAGTGCTCCAAAAAGCCCCCCAACCATAAAAGTTTCCGCATGTTATGAACGGGAGTTCTATCAATAGCTAGCTTCTCGTTTGAATACACATGGACATCGATCTGTTTTGCTAAACGCTTTGCTAGCTCGACGGTGTATCTTGGCAAATGCCAAAGGAAAGCGAGTTTCATTCCTTTTTCACTTTCCTAATCGTTAACAACGCTGATGCATTTGGGCTAGTTCCTTTGCCGAATCTATAACTTCCTAGAGAAGGCTCGACAAATATTCAGCAATCTGAATACTTGCAATTAAGCCTCCGATATTAAAATGTAGTCTATGTATACGGTTTGAACCCCAGAAACTGTTCTATCTTTTAAATTGGTCATTCCAACCATCACGAAGGTTATGCTTCTTCTAGGTGAGAGTTGCACAATAGTCGTGGTCCACTCAGAACTTTCGCTACCTATGGGCACGATTTCGTGCCCTCCGTCCTCGTAATAAACGTATACAAAGGCGATGGAGGCGGTGGATCTCCACCTCACAATAACAAATTGATTCTCGCTTGTCGTTATATTGCAAGGTTTCACGTAGTAGTAGTACTGGTAGGATTCAGTAGTGAAATTCCACGAAAGTTTCAGAATGTTTCCATCAGTAGTGATTTCGGGAGTTATAGTGCCGGTATAACTGGAATGAGTACGCCACCCTGTTTTGAAGGAATCTTCCTTCCATTCCGCAGTGGGATAATTGTCGTTTGCTCGCCAAGTCGCCTTCAAAACGTTATCCGACTCAAGTCCGGTCACATATATGAATGTATTCATGTCCGTGGATTCACCAAATGATGCAGCTATATCATCTACTGTCAGACTGAGAAATGTCCAATGCTTATGGTATTCAGTTATATTATAGCTCGAATGGCCAGAAAGCGTAACAGTGTAATTAACTTCACTCTCGTACCAGTAACGAAACCTTGTCTGAACATATTCCGTCAAGGGCCCGCCGTCGAAGACCACTTTCACGGTCGGACCAACACCCTCAACAACTGGAGGCAGCTCATATGGGTACTTAAACACGTACAATTTTCCGTCGCCGAAAACTTTGTCAACAGGCAAAACCGCAGACGCTCGTTGCACAACATCATCAAAATCAGGATTCCTAACCGACACAACAAAATAACTCACCTTCGCTCCAGCACGGGCAATCGCCCTTTTCATAATATTCACAGACGGAGTTTTACACATTTGCGAGTACAGCTTTACCGTCCACCAATCCCACTCGGGCACACCAACCATCCCCCGAGGATTGGCGCCGTACTTATAATCGGACCCCAGAAAACCTATAGCTAGGCTTGCAAAACCAGGTTCACAAACCGTGACAAAACGATCAGTCGAGTTCGAGCTTATGTAGAATATAGCCTCAATCTCATACGCTGCTGGCTGCACATCCTGAATTTCATTACGAGGATACGCTTGATACAAGGTAAACATAGCCTGCGAAGATAAGAGAATGGAAACTATTAACAGGCTCAAAAACCGGGGGCTCCCTCTGAGTTTGGTCTTCGGAAGAGACAAGGAAGATGCTCTTAACCGCGAGAAAGCGTTTCCCAGCACATCAACCACCCCCCAAATACCCAGCGCTACGAACGGAACCATAAGAAAATCTGCCATAGCAAGTATCCTCCCCGGCCCATAAGGAATATTTGTCATTCCATACATACTAACATAATACTCCACAATTACTGTCAAGTACAAAACAAAAAGAATAGCGGCCTTTCTCCTATCCACATACCTACCCGTTATACTCAATACCAGCCCAAGGAGCCCAAAGGCGAACAAAATACCAGTAATATCGGATTGAAAAGTCAGCAGATTTTCCAGACTTAAAAGCCCCTCAATCGTAAACGTAGCATTTGCTGAACGCAGAGCAAGAGGATAAGAAACGAACAGCAATGGATAACAAGCAATCTTTAAGACGGAACTAGAACTCTTCTGAATCACGGTAACCAGAAGTAAAAACATTAAAGCGAAAATTCCAGGCTGTGGATGCACAAGCAAAGTCGCAACACACGCTAGCAACGACAAAACCCAGATTCGCTTACTACGCACTTTTATCCAGCAAAGAAGAAACAGTACGCATAGAAAAAAGAAGAAGAAACCAAACGAATTTGGTACCGAAACCGTTCCCCAAGAGATTAGGCTTGGAAAAAGAACAGTACTTATCGCCGCTATTAGTGGAAATACTTTGTTACCATCAACGAATGTTCGGCTTTCGTTGGTGGAATTCGTCGACAACAGTTTAGCTATCTTGTAGGAAAGTAACGGCGTAAAGAGTCCCCAAAGTAACGGAATAAAAGTGATGTGCACCCAGTAAATGTCTATGCAAAGAAACCTTTTAAAAAGTACAACAAATGCGTACTGGGTCTTACTCCCAATTATATCTCTGATGTATAGCTTCTTGAGTAACCAATCATATGCGTAAGGCTCTCCGACCTTATCTATGAGCCTAGCCGCACCTAAATGAGACCAAGGATCTCCATATCGTCCAGGGTACCAAACCAGCAGGAAAAGACTACAGACCAAGAAAGAGTAAATTGAGATAAGGGCAAGTTTCCAACCAACGCTAAGCTTCGTGAAGAATAGTGTAAATAGCAGTAATAGCGAAGAAAGAAAAAATGCAGGTAAGAAGAAGTTAGGTATTGTCAACCAGACTGATGTGATGCCTTCAGTCGTTCTGGCAACAATCAAAGCGTAAAAGGCTATCCCCATCATGAATAAGCAGGAACAAAGAAGCGCATAAGATTCAATCGCCGTTCTCTTGATATGGTTTGATTCGTTAAAAACTGTTTGATCATCAGTAGTTCTTCTTCGCATGGAAATGACATAAAAAATCAAGCTGATAGCCACAACCGTGACAAGAGACAGGGTTTCAGTGAATATCCGTGTCAAAATTAAGAAAACTCCTGATAGAGCCATCACCATCATAAATGTCACTAGACCCAGTGCTCCTTTCAAAAACGGTTTTTCATCAAAATAAAACAACTTCCCAGCAGCTGTGGCACTGATGTAGAAGAATATCAAGGACGAGGGAATTCCAATGTAAGGCGATTTGATCATTGCTGAGTTTAACACAACGACTATCGATACGACCACTAAAGAGGCAATTCTACTCTTGTCGCCCCTAGTCATTTTCGAAACGTTTTCTCTGAAAGAATCAACCACGTTAACTCGCATCTTCAGCCCACAAGTGCGTCATTCCACAGTGTTTGAATCGCCTTTAACATAACTGTTTTCCTATCGAAATTTTCCTTTATGAATAAATGACGCAGATTGGTACAACCATCGTTGATTAGTTCGTCAGCGCTCTCAACGAGTTCGGAAAAAACGCGGGTAAGATTTTCAACAGTTGGTGGAACAAGCAATCCTAAAACAGGATTTGAAACAAAGAACGAATCCAACTCTCCCCTTTTGGGTCCAGTGCTGATTACATATAATCCTGCACTAAGGTATTCAAATACTTTGGTTGACATTGCACACAAAAGATATGGTTTGTCGTCAAATGGCACCAATCCTATGTCACACGCTGCCATTAACTCAGCTAATTCGTTACGCGGTAGTGGACCGCGTATCTCAATCAAGTCGTCTGGTATGCTTAATTTGCCTTTTAAGTCATTCAAATAGTCGATTCCGTTGTACACATAAAACAGTACAAAGATCCTTTTCTTCACATAGCTCGGTAGCGATCTTAAACATGACATGATCAAGTCTAGGCGATAGTAAGGATTTATACCACTCCCGCAGTATACCATCACAATTCTATCTTCAGGAAGCGCGTACCTAGACCTTATTCTCCGCTGAGCGTCATAATTTCGAGGGAAAAAAACTGAGGTGTCCGCACCGTTGGGTGCAAGAACTACAGGAGTCCTGATCCCGCGTTGGCGAATCGTATTGACCAGTGTCGGTGTTATTGCAAGGATTCCTGTCGAAAATGAGTATATTTTGGTTGCAATCTTGAAAAGCGGCGAAATTAATCGCAAAGGAACGTATCGAGTGAGTTGTGAACTTATGGCTGCCTCCCAATCGT
>Ga0114920_10000729_pt1 | contig 14427 bp, 16 predicted proteins | sample ChitaG_FD_88683 | JGI IMG/M metagenome (GOLD analysis project Ga0114920, IMG submission 88683) | Deep subsurface microbial communities from South Pacific Ocean to uncover new lineages of life (NeLLi) - Chile_00310 metaG | ecosystem: Environmental > Aquatic > Marine > Oceanic > Sediment ... | reverse complement strand
TTCCCGGTAATCGTTTTGCAGTTTTTCTGCCAGTTCGGATAAAGAAACATAGGAATCGGCAATTTTTATTAATTCTTCAAGCTGCTGATTATCTAATTCCATATATTTATTATATCATAAGTATAGAAAATATCAATTAAATTTTGGATAAAAACTGAAACAAACAACCCTGATTAAAAACAATGTACTATCTCATCGGCCATTCTGTTAAGAGGAACAACTCTGTCGGCTAACTTATTGTCTACAATGGCCCTGGGCATACCATATACCACGCAGGTATCTTCACTTTGGGCAAAGACGCTGCCACCTTTACTCTTGACAAGCCGCATACCTTCAAGACCGTCAGAACCCATGCCGGTCATAATTACTCCAAGCACTTTCGAACCGTAACCTTCCACAATAGACCTAACCATTATATCCACGGCCGGTTTGTGAAGCGTTTTAGACGGCTCATCAGATAGAATCACCCGACCGGACGATACGAGGTTCTTAACGGTTAAATGCTTATCTCCGGGAGCAATATAAACCGTTCCCGGAGCGAGTGTTTCACCATGTTCGGCCTCCTTGACCGTTACTTGCGATATGGAGTTGAGTCTCTCAGCCAAAGACCTGGTAAATGTTGGCGGCATATGTTGAACAATCGTAACCGGTACAGGAAGGTTCTTAGGCAGACGCGGAATTACGGCCTGAAGAGCAGGCGGACCGCCGGTTGATGTCCCAATAGCAATTATATGAAAATTTTTTCTTTCGCTCCTGCACTCGACCACATATGTCGGAACAGGAGCCCTGCTGGGCCTGAAGGTTTTCGGTTTTTGTTGCTTTTTGAATGCCCGGATGAGTCTTCCCTTATTAAGGGCAATATATTTGATTTTTTTTAAAAGCTCTTCTCTAATTTTTACAATATCAAGAGCCACATAAGATGATTGTTTGGGAATAAAATCAACCGCCCCCAGCGAAAGCGCATCGAGAGTGGCGGATGCTCCATCGGTAGTAAGAGAACTGACCATCATAACCGGAGTAGGATTATCGGCCATTATACGTTTCAAAGCCGTTAGGCCATCCATTCTGGGCATTTCAATATCTAAAGTGATAATGTCAGGTTTAAGCTTCTGTACCATCTCGATACCTTCGATGCCATTATGAGCCATGCCTATGACTTTAATATCGGGGTCAGATTCCAACATTATAGAGATAGCTTTTCGCATAAAAGCGGAATCATCTACAACTAATACACGAATTTGTTTCATGGTTAAATCTTTAAAACGAGATCAAACAAGCTGGCCAGGTCAAGAATAAGTCTTACCCTGCCATCACCCATTATTGTTGCGCCAGCCACCCCCGGTGTATTGCCAAGGTATTCACCCATCGATTTTATGACAACTTCCTCCTGTCCGAGAAGTGATTCGACTATCAATCCGAGTTTCTTTTCGGCTAAGCCAACCACAACAACCCTTAAACGATCCCTCTTTTCAGGCGATTTGTTAAAAAGCGCTTCGGTTAAATCAATGAGAGGCAATATCGTGTCTCGAAGCTTTACAACCTTTTTTTGATTGATATATTTAACTTGATCAGGTGATATTACAACTGTTTCTATAACAGAAGTTAGCGGTATAGCAAAAATATCATTTTCACTTTCTACCAATAAACCCTGAATAATAGCCAGCGTTAGCGGTAGTCTTATTGTTACCAACGACCCTTTTCCTTCCTCGCTGGATAATTCTATTGTACCCTTTAATTTCTCGATATTAGTCCTGACAACATCCATACCCACGCCCCGACCGGAAACGTTGGTCGTTTTTGCCGCGGTTGTAAGACCTGGCTGAAATATGAAATTAAGAATCTCTTTTCGGGATAATTTCTCGACAGCTTCCGAAGTCGTCAATCCCCGCTCAATCGCTTTCTTTTTGATAGCTTCAATATTCATGCCCTTACCATCATCAGCAACCTCGATAATGATATTATTACCTATTTGGTAAGCAGCGAGCTTGATTATACCCTGTTCCGGTTTGCCGGATTTTACTCTATCTTCGGGCAATTCTATTCCATGATCTACCGAGTTGCGGATTAAATGCACCAGGGGATCGTTGATTTCCTCGATTACGGACTTATCCAGTTCCGTTTCCTCACCTGATATTTCCAGATCTATCTTTTTTGATAGATCGCGGGACAGGTCACGGACAACCCGTGGGAACTTGTTAAAGACGTGCCCAATCTGCAGCATTCTCATTTTCATGATAGCCACATGCAGTTCTGTAGTTATAAGATTAATCTGGGAGGAGGATTGCTGAAGGCTATCCAAGAGACCTTCGCCCTCATGTTCGGCCTGCAATTTCCCGATGGTCTGCAACAGGGCATTTCTGCCAAGTACAAGTTCACCAACCATGTTGACCAGACTGTCAAGCCTGTCAACGCCTACTCTGATTGTTGAATCAACTTTTTTTCCAAAGGCTTTCTGGAGCGTTGAGGCGCTCTGAGATTCAGTTTGAGAAGGCTGGCTTTCCACAGACTTTGCCGAAGCTTCAACTTCAGGCTCGTCTTCCCTGATTTCGAGTGTTTCTTGATCTTCAGATTGGGATGGTTCTTTTTCTTCAGTTTCTTCTGTGCTTTCAGACGGCCGGGCTGTTTGCCCCTCATAAATTCGCTTCAGCTCTTCAATTATTCCGTTAATATCGGTATTTCCCTGCTTGTTATCAATGATATCCTGAAGGACAAGTTTAACAAAATCAACCGCCTCTAAAAGAACATCCATTGTTTCTTCGGCAACCTGCAATTCATTCTTGCGGAGTTTATTGAGAACATCTTCCATATTATGCGTCAACCGCATTAATTCATCAAATCCAAGAAAACCTGATGCCCCTTTCATCGTATGAGCGCCTCTAAATATCTCATTCAATAGGTCTAAATTCGCAGGATCTTTTTCAAGTTTGACTAAATTCGAGTCTAAGGATTCGATAATCTCATTAGTCTCGATCATAAACTCATCGATAATAGACTGCATTTCATCAAGTTCGAATTCAGAATTGCTCATTGCTCACTCCCAAAAACATCGTTTCAATTCAGTTTTGCATATCATTCTAAGTTTGAGATAATGTTGTCTATTTCATCCTGCTGTTTTGTGTCTTCAATATTGAACTGAGCGTTGGGATCGTATACACGTTTCCTTTTGTTTTCTCTTGTCTTGAGTACATCATTTTTGACTCCGACGGCGCCCAGGAGGGACATCAATTTATCTTCCACATCATCGAGTAGAGTTATAGCGTGATCCATTTGCTGAGAGGTAATATCCTGAAATTGCAGCGCATCCATTATGCTGTAAGAATCATTTAAACAGGCTTCAGAATTTTCATGAACTTTATCTAATAATTCTCTAAGCTCTTCATTTGACGATAGTATATTTTCAGGAATAAGTTCTTTCATCTTCTTAATCCACCCGGCATTATCAGTTTCCCGATTTGAAATAGCCTCAACCATATCCAGTACTTTATGAGTAGCTTTTTCGGTTTGTTCAGTAACTCTTTCAAGATGTTGGGTTGTTGTAGGAACTTTTTCAAATGATTCCTGGATAGGCTTGCGTATCTCGCGAAAGACGCCCATCATTTTGCTTATTGATGAGGTTAGTTCTTTGAGTTCCTTACGTATCTGTCCGGTCATTTCCGATTTGTTTGCTTTATTTTCTGACATTTAAATCTCCCTTCTACACTGATTCCAACACCTGGTTAATCTTATCAGCGAGCGTCTCCGGTGTAAAAGGTTTAACTATATAGTTATTGACTCCCGCCTTCATCGCTTGAATAATATCTTCCTTGACAGATCTGGTTGTAACCATCAGAATCGGTAAAGATTGGAGGTCTGGATCTGCCCTGATTGAGGTAACGAATGTCAAGCCATCCATCTCGGGCATATTCCAGTCGGTTATTACAAAACCGAATTTTTCGACCTTCAATTTTATCAAAGCATCTTTACCGTCTGTCGCCTCAATAACATCATTGAAGCCTGCTCTTTTAAGTGTATTTAAGATGATTCTTCTCATTGTTGGCGAATCATCGACTGCTAATATTTTTAAATCAGCCAATTTTATTTCCTCCTTCAAACAGGTTGCTTCAACTGCAAATATTTTGAAACCTCAGCTATTAGAACTGGGGGTCTGAACGGTTTTACAAGATATGACGAAGCGCCAACTTCAGTCCCCAGCTTTATATCTTTTTCATCCTCCTCAGAAGAAAGAATAATAATCGGGACATTAGCATGAGCCTGATTTTCCTTGACTGTTTTAATAAATTCATAACCATCAACATTCGGCATATTCAAATCGGTTATTATCAAATCGACCCCATTTTCCAATGAAGACAGTTTCTCAAGGGCATCCATACCATCGCAGGCAGTTATGACTTTACAACCGGCTGATCTCAGCGCAAAAGAAACGAACTTAACCACGGTCGGTGAGTCGTCTACTACCATTATTAAACTGTCAGCCATATCTCGCCTCTTATAGTTACTCTTTCTTATAAACAAGCCCATTTTTAAAGTACACCAGCTTGAATGCCTTGCTTATACCATGCAAAGATTCCGAATGGCCGATGAAATAATAACCACCCTTAACCAGGCTGTTATAAAAATATTTGACGATTTTTCTTTTAATCTCATCTGAAAAGTAAATCGTCACATTTCGACAAAAAATTATATCTACATTTCTTATTAAAGACATTTTCATACTATCAATCATGTTTATCTGAGAGAACTTAACCAGTTTTTTCACAATATCTTTGATATGATAAACATTACCTTTTTTAGTAAAGTACTTATCTATATAGAGCTTGGGCGTTGTTCTGAGGGACAGTTCATGGTAAATGCCTTTCCTGGCAGCAGTAAGGACTTCCAGAGAAATATCATTGGCAATAATCTCAACATTGTAACTGGTATAATTAAGTATTTTCTCCATTATATTCATCGACATGGTATAAGGTTCTTCTCCGGTTGAACATCCGGCGCTCCATATCCTCAAAGTTGAACCCGGTTGCTTCGTTTCCATTATCTTAGGCAAAGCTTCATCGGTAAAAGCTTCAATTTGGGGCATATTTCGGAAAAATGATGTTTCATTGGTTGTAAGAAGGTTCATCAGCACGTTAAATTCCTTCATTCCGGTATCGTACTTAACCATATAGAAATAATCCTTGAAATTCTTTATGCCGAGTTGATTCATTCTATTTCCGAGACGGTTTTTAACAAGGTACATTTTTGTTTCAGGAAAATACATACCCGATTTTTCATGTATATAATCTCTGAAAGAAATAAAATCCTCCAACTTAATGTCAGGAGCAGTAATTGACTCAGTAAAAGTCGCGGCAGTGTTTGCAGCTTTATTATCACCGACAACGCTTTTTTTTGGTAATGTGCTAGTTAATGTCACTTCCTCACCTGCAATCCAGAATTATCATTTTTGTAGATTATTTAACATTCCTTAAATTACTAACTGCCAGCTGTTAATTATCTTCAGTCAACATAACTCTGTTTATAAACAGTTCTAATACTGTCAAGCTTAAAGATCATTGGTTTTCACCTTGGATTTAGAGTAACCGTTTTGTATTCTAAATCGATATTCATCAATCCCTTTCTCGACTATTTTTAATAAGTCAAACATCTTAAACGGTTTAATAATATAATCATATACTCCCTTGCGGATCGATTCAATTGCGCTGTCCAAAGAAGGGTAAGCCGTCATTATTATCACCGGTACATGCGGCCTTTTCTGATATAAAACGGATGTAACCTGAATACCGTCAACTTCAGGCATTTTCAAGTCAATGATAGCGATTTGAAAATTGATATTATCAATCATATCAAGGGCTTTGCGGCCATTTTCCGCTAAATGGACCATATAGTTTTGGGATGTAAAAAAATCGTATAAGAGATCCCTGATTAAAAGCTCATCATCAACAACCAGTATTTCAACTTTTTCAGATTGCATTTCTGGATTCAAGCGCCTCCCTGGCCGCGTTTTGAATATCTTCATTGTCCGATTCAGTGAATTTTTTTAGCTCGGATTCAACTCTTGAGTCATCCGCTCTGGCAATCAGATTTATTATAGCGATTTGTACAAAGGGCGGCTGAGCAGGTATAATCTCCAGCAATTTATCCAGACAACTGGTATCTTCAAGAGAGGCCAATGCATTAATGGCATAAAACCGTACCCACATGTCGTCATCATCGAGAAGGACCTGTATCTTTTCGCCTACGCCTTCCCCTGAAATATTCAGGTAAGCGTCAACAACCGCTTTTCGCACCTCCGGATCCTCATCGGCCAGCAGGTAAGTTAATTTGCTTTCCAGATCGGGATAACCCATTTTGGATAAACCAACAACAGCATAACGTCTGACTTCGGCTTCCTCATTGCTTAAAGCATCTGCCAGTATTTCTACTGCCTGATTCTCACCTATCCAGCCTAAGCCACGGACCGACATTATCTTCTTTTGCAGGTCGGGACTCTCGATACCGTTCTTAAGCAGATCTATGGTTTTATCTCCTCCAATAAGAACCAGCGCTCCCAGCGCTGCCTCGCAAACATCCGGATATTCATCATCAAGATGTCCGGCTATTTCGTTAACAACAAAATTATTGCCAACCAGCCCCAATGACCTGAGCGCCTCTACTCTTACATGCCCTACCTCATCATCAGCCAACTTCAGCAATGTATTTATTGATTCCTGGTTAGAATATTTAGTGAGTGTTTTAGCAACCGTTATCCTGATATCAGGGTTTTCCGAATTGGCCTGATTTAAAATTGACTTGAGTAATTCGGGTGATTTCAAAAATGATGAGATTTCAATCAAATAGATTTTCGTCGAATCCGGACCATTTTTAACACCATTAATAACCGCATTTAGCCCTGTGCTGCCGGCAATCCTTAAAGCTCCCTGGGCTAAATTAACCACCTCTTCATCAGGATACCTCAGCGCTTTAATCAGGCTTTCAACAACTTCATCGCCAGTCCAGAATGCCAGTTCACTTATGACCGCTTTTTTCACTTCCAGGTCATCACTGGATGAACCTTCTATAAGATAGTCAACGAATTTACCCCCTGAGACATTATAAAGGTCGTCACGGCCTCCAGAGCCGGCATTTTTTAAAATTGTTGTCAGCACTACATTCCTGAGTTCGGAATTATTTACATTCATCAAGCTTAACAGTTTTTTAATTGCACCAGGAGAATTAATTTTGCCTATTGCCTCAACAGCGGCATAGGCTAATACGACATTATCCGATTCCAGTTTTTCGAATAAAACGGGTAAGGCTTCGATTGAACCGATATTCCCAAGGGCTTCAATAGCTTGAAAGCTGGAATCAGGATGAGAATTCATACACTCAATAAGAGGTTCAACCGCCTCGGGGCTGGTAACCTTACCCAACGCTTCCGCCGCGGAGCCGATAACGTTCTCATTCGGATCGCTTAAAAGTTTAATCAGGACCGGAATAAACTTATGATCTTTGACCAGGGCCATTATATCGACGGCAAATTTCCTAACGTCATGATCGGTTGATGAAGCTTCATTTATAAGGGCGTCTGATGATACAGTACCCATTTTTACCAATACTTCGGCGACCAGGTTACGGACAGAAATATCAGGGTCTGCTAACAGGGAACAAAGATTTTCTGCAATTTCAGGTTTAGGATTGGAAATAAGCTCAAGGGCAGCATCTTCCCGTTCCATCCTGTCAGGATCTTTAAGTTTTATAACAATCTCAGAAAGTGAAACAGGTCTTTTTTCACCTGTTTCGTCCACTTTAACAGATACGGCGGACATAATCTCTCCTGTGTAATCTATTAATAACTTGCCAGCGCCTGTTTTTCATCGGGAAATATATCGAATATGTTAGTAAGCTGTGTGATGTCAAATATTTCCTTAACATACGGCGCCAGATTAGTCAGTTTCATCGATCCCTGGGAATTACGCACTTCTTTTAAAATCGATACTAATGCTCCGAGTCCTGAACTGTTGATGAAATCAACCCTGTCCAGATTTAATATCATCTTTTTCGATTCATTTTTTAAAACATCCTTTGAAGCTTCTTTCAACGTTGAAGAGCTTGTCAGATCAAGACGCCCTTCGAGACTTAAAATAGCAACGTCTCCTTCTACTCTTTTCTGGATATCCATCACTTCCTCCAATGTTATTTTAACATTTGATTTTTTTATTATCGTTTACTTTAATTTCAATAAAAACTCTAAATTTATTATTATCTATTTTCTTAAATTCAACCTTATCGCACAGTTGTTTAATGATTTTCAATCCCCTTCCAGATTCCTCATCGCTACATGGAAATTCATTCCATTTTATGTCCGTATCGGCAAATCCATTGCCACAATTTATTATTGATGCAATAAATGTTTCCGGGTTGAAACAAATGTCGAAAACAATTGCAGCGTTTTGGGAATCATTATCTCCATAAAGATAAGCATTGCTAAAAGCCTCGGATAATACGGTTCGAATATGATAAGCTTTTCGGCAATCGGATGTTGCGCTATTTGCAATGGCATTAAAGATATCATCTGCTATTTCCAGCGCTTCCCATTTCGCCGGAAAAACTACTTTTAATTTATGGTTCACCTGTTTACCTCAATTTTCACCAGGGTTGTATCATCGACTCGGCCAGGATCATAAGAATATTCTCTTAACAGGTCTTTTAATTTCGGGGCGAATTCATCCCAGGGTGTTTCACTGAAAGTCGTCAAAAATTTTGAAAGTTCCGTAAGCCCCAGCATTTCGCCCTTGCTATTTACACATTCAAACATACCATCCGTAAAAACAACCAGTCTATCGCCAGGCTTCAGCTCTGTTGTTTTTTCCTTATAATTTATATCTGAAAATTGCCCTATAAACAGGCCGCCTGTCTTTAATTCCTCAATCTTCCCGTTTCTAATAATGTACCCGGGTGGATGACCGGCATTTACCGAATAAAGCTTGTGAGCGTTTAAATCGACTAAACCAAAAAACATGGTCACAAACATCCCGCCGAGTTTCTGTACGTCCTTACAGAGAAGGTTATTAACTTTTGAAGCAAGTTCGGCTAAAGAATCCATTTTCTCGGCAGCTACTCTTATATATGATCTGACTGAGGCCATTATTAATGCCGCAGGCATGCCTTTGTTTGAAACATCAGCTATAACTACAAGATATTTCCCCTTACCCAATTCGATAATATCATAAAAGTCTCCCCCCACCTGGCCGGCTTGATCATGGTAAGCATAAACCTCAATTCCATCATATTTCTTGTTTACCTCAGGCATCAGTGTGCGTTGAACCTGTTCAGCAAGGTCAAGTTCATGTTCCATTTTCTGTTTGACCAGGGCTTCCTCGTGAAGTTCAACATTTATCACCGCCACAGCCGCAAAGCTGCCGAGCAGTTCCAGGGCAAATTTATCTTCAATATCGAACTCCTGTTGACCCTCTTTGTTGGCAATAGTGATTGCGCCAACAATTTTTTCCTCCGCTTTCAAGGGAGCGCACAAGATTGAATTAATATTGATCTTGGATATGCTGGAACTTGCATCATCAGTGAATTCAAGGTTGTTTAAAATTAGAGTATTTCCACTTTTCTTAACATGATTAATAATGTTAATACCGCTTTCAGTCTTAATCTTCTTGATAATTCTCGGAGACAGGCCCCAATTTACAGATTTTAATTCATTGCCAAAATCAAAGATAACTACCTCGCCGACCTCTCCCTTTACAATTCTTAATGCGGTTTCGATTACCATAGGAAGAACCATATTAATATCTAATAGAGATGTGAAAACACTCCCGATTCGAGACAGGTCAAGAATTTTATTTATTTGATCTTCTAGTTTATCTTCAATATTAGCAAGACGCTGTTCTAAAGCCTCGCCAATTTGAAAAATACTTTCAACAGATTCAGTCATGTTTGGAATTCCCGGTGTTTTTTTCTACAAAATTAAGTCAAGCGCTGTAAATATTCTCCATAATTATGTTAATATCATATACTTTAATATCTACTCAGCATTATTTGCGGCCATTTTCTTGAGCGCATTGAATATCATTTCTTTAACCGCATTTATGAACACTGGTTTACGGTAAATCTTATCGATTCCGAATACCTTCTGCAAATTTTGCATTTCTTTATCAAAATAGCCGGACATCAACGCCACTGGTACTTCCGGATGATTATTATGCATATAACGAACAAGATCGAAACCACTCTGACCCGGCATAATTATATCAGCAATAATCATTAAATATTTGTCGGGATTGAAATCTATTAAAGCTTCACTTACACTGGTAACCACAACCGGAATAAAACCCAAATGCTCAACATAATTGCCTATCAACGATGCCAATTCCTTCTGATCATCAACGATTAAAATCTGCTTAGATATTCGAGATGTACCCTTGCCTTTATAATCAGGAACATTAGCTTGATAGTCTGCAAAGTCTTTTACCTCAATTTCCGTATTGTCATTGTTATTGGCATGATCTATATATACTTGCAGATGTTTTTTCAAGTATTGCTTGAAGTCGGATTCGTTTTCACTCATTCCTAACGCCTGTTTTAAACGTCTGATCTTAGGCATGGAATTATTTTGTATCGGCAAGATCGCCTGTATTCGGTTGTTGCTGTTTTTTAATTGAAATTCTAAATAACTGTAAATAATATTCTGGACCTGTTTCTCAACATAATGGACAAAAGAAGCTTTATACCATCCAGGTTTGATATCTACGTTTTGGTTTAATTTCATTGTCTTTGAATTGGATTGCAGCATTATATATATCCCCTTAACAATGGTTCAGGTATTGTCATATTCGGCAGATTTATGCTGAACGTTAAATAATTATCGATTTGATTGTTAAATAATGCTGTTAAAAGAAACAGGTTAACAGAAACACCATCTGAAGATTACAAAAACATTAATTAACTGAATTGATAATATATGACTTAAAAACAACTGCTGACTTTAACTGCGCAATTAAAGTGAGATATTATAGATGAACTACCTGGCAATTGTCATCTTTAAGAACAAAACTTGCCAGCCTTTCGGCGATAAGTCGTCGATGGCAAAGCCGGGCGTCTTTTTCATAACATAGAAGACATATTGCTTTTTTCTGTAAAGTTTCATGCAACAGTTTCAATAACTCATGCTGGTTTTGCAGGTGTTTTTCATACTCGCTGAAAAAGAAATTATAATCTGAATCTTTTCGCACTTTATTCCTTAAATATTGCGAGCTTCCCAGCGCTTGCAGATGAAGATAATCGATTCCGGCTTGTTTTAAACATTCAACCAGGTTTTTCTGTGAAAAGTTTTTATTTCGAGAATATGGCTTATCCCGGACATCAACAACAATCTGAATATTGTTTACTTGAAGAATATTTAAGAAATCATCGGCGGTCATTTTTTCATAACCCAAGGTATAGATCTTTCTTATTTTAATTATATTATTCACAAGCTCTCTTTATAAAATAATTAGGGAATTAGTCAATTGTCAAATATTTAAACGCTCATTTCCCGCAATGATATCTTTTTCCCTTGACATTATTAAGCAACTGTTTATTTTTTACGATATGGAAGATAAATATATTTAATAGTTTTAATGGACGAAGTTTATTAGATTAGGATTAAATTAAACAGGTTGTTACAGGGCGGCTTAGCCAAGTGGTAAGGCAGAGGTCTGCAAAATCTCTATTCTCCGGTTCGAGTCCGGAAGCCGCCTTTTTTTATTGATACAGCAATGCCGGAATGGCGGAATAGGTAGACGCAAGGGACTTAAAATCCCTCGGACATTTATGTCTGTGCCGGTTCGATTCCGGCTTCCGGCATGAAAGACAACGGGTTACAAAGATGAATTGCAACCCGTTTTTTAGTTGATATAAAACAAGTCACCAATAAGTCACCAAGTTTTGTAATTTTGAAATGTTAATGTTAATATGGGAGCTTGGCTATCATTTTAGACTTATGGTAATCAGCTAAGTGAGCATAAATCTCTGTGGTTTTAATTGTACTGTGACCAAGCAGTTCCTTGACGGTGTATAGAGGAACGCCTTGCATTATAAGGTGAGACGCAAATGTATGCCGAAAAGTATGACAAGTAGCCCATTCTAATCCGATTTGACTACATACTTTACTGATATTTCTGCAGACAGTATCAACTTTCCATTGAGGTCTTTCTTTTCCGTTTATATTTGGTGGACCAAAGACCTTATTGTCCTTACGCTTTTTTAGTGACAATAACATTTTCCCTAATTCTCCATCGGGAGTAAATCCGGTAAATCTGTTTCTTTTGCTTTTAGAATTTGTTGATTTAATTGTAATTATGCCGTTTTCAAAATTAATCTCATTCCAGGTGAGGGAGAGGGCTTCTTGCAAACGGACACCGGTCCAGAGGTAGAAGTCAACTATATTTTGCCATTCAGTATTTTTAACCGTAGCGCGTACTTTTTTGATCTCCGCAATAGTCAGGTATTTCGGGCAATCGGATTCAGGGACTCGTAGCATGTTTACACCCCAAAATGGATTTTTTTTAATTATATTCCAGCTTACTGCGATATTAAAAATTGCCTTTAAATGACGAAGTTCAAGATTCACAGTTGATTTGGAAACTATTCCATTGGGTTTATTTGTTTTTTGCTCTAACCTATATTTTATATAATTATCAATAAGTTGTCTGTCGATTGTATTAAGATCAATATCGCCTATAAATTTACCAAATGTTTTTAGAACTCTTTTCTCCCGATTCCAGGTAGATGATTGTTTTATAAGAGAGCAATGAGCCAAATAGTTATTCTGAAATTTACTAAAAGTTGATTCAATAATATCTTCTTCATCAAAATCGTCTTCAATCAACTTGCTGCAAAATTTGTGAAACTCTCTTTGTGCAGTTCTTTTATCTACATCACCAATAGTATGTATTAGTCAAGCACAAATTAGACTTTTTGATTGTTTTTGTTTAGAGCGATTTTCTTCAGTTAACCTTCTTTGATTTTCCAATTTTCTATTAACCCGAGCTTTATCCAGTTTATTTTTTCTTATATTAACAAGTTTATCAGGATCACCGAAGTGATAGTCGACAGGACGCAGGTATCTGATTCCTGCGTGAAGTCGCTGATGGTTGTAGTAATCGACCCATTGTCCGATCATTATTCTGGCATTACCAAGGTCTTGCAACTCTTTATCTGACATTTCATCTCTTAAGCTTCGGTGGAACCTTTCAATTATGCCGTTAGATTCGGGGTGACGTACCTCATACGAGCCTACGGCCTGATTCTGATCTGAGCCAGCTTGAATCTCTTGATCAGTTTCTTAAACTCTTTGCTGGTGAGTTGGCTGCCGTTATCGTTGACTATATCAGGTTTGGTTCGGGGATGTTTCTCCAGAGCCTTTTGCACTACCAGGGTTATATCCTCAGCCTTCATTGATATTAACAGCTCCCAGTGAACAAGGTATCGCGAATAGCCATCGATGACGCCAACAAAGAAATACCATCGGCCTGAAAGCCAGAGGTACATGATATCGGTATGCCATCTCTGGTTCGGTTTAGTCGGTTTGGCAACCATTACGCCAGCAGCCTGACTACGTTTCCAGCGGTACAGCAAGTCATGTCTGGACAACACATTGTAGACAGTGCCCGGTGAGACATAAGCCACATCTTCATCAACCATCATCCAGCATAACCGGCGGTAGCCTTCCTCGGTATGAATAAGAGCGTAATCTACTATCGCTTTTTCTTCCTCCGGTAAAATCTTTAACGGTGATTCTCGACCAGTTGTTTTATCATCCAAACCTTCCCTTTCAGCCCGTTTTTTCCAGGTAAAATAGACTGATCTCTTTAATCCCAATGCCAGTAGAGTCCTTGATAACGGCCACTGGCTGCGATGATTCGTCTTGTTGATCTCGTTTAGAATCCCCAACTTGAACTCCGCTGTATAGCGTTTCTTCTTACCTAATCCCCAAGTGTTTTTTTTAGATGCAGGTTTTCTTCGGTGATCTTGCTTATCACTGCTCGCATACGGTTTATCTTATCTTCCAGCTCGGTTTCTCTATTCTTACCATTAGCTCGTCGCTTCTTGCTGTTTAAAGCCTCTAAGGCTCCTTTCCTGGCTTCGGATTCCCATTTGTAGAATAAGCTGGATACTATTTGATAGCGCCGACAAACCTCGGCTACACTTGCTCCCGGCTGACGGGCTTCCTCTAAAATCTTGAACTTCTCCTCGGCTGTAAATTGTCGTTTGGCCATTGATCTCCTCCTTAATTCTTTGTGCTTTTTTAATTATACCAAAAGAAGGAAATCGCTTCCTACAGATCCTACGGACAATCTTTCTTACTAACAAAAGTCTATTTTTAACTTAGGCAAAACAGGACATCTTCTTTTTGAGGATAACAAGTACTATGATGAAGCCAAGAAACAGGTAGATGAAATAAAC
>Ga0114920_10000728_pt1 | contig 14437 bp, 18 predicted proteins | sample ChitaG_FD_88683 | JGI IMG/M metagenome (GOLD analysis project Ga0114920, IMG submission 88683) | Deep subsurface microbial communities from South Pacific Ocean to uncover new lineages of life (NeLLi) - Chile_00310 metaG | ecosystem: Environmental > Aquatic > Marine > Oceanic > Sediment ... | reverse complement strand
TGTCAACAGCACCATCTTTAGCCATGCGGTCTACAAGATGATGACGGCGTCGGCTACCAGCGGTGTCACGGACGAGACCTGGGCCATGGTGTTTTACCAGTCCCTGCACAGGCTGAGCCCGGGCGCGGTCTTCACCGATGGACGCGCTGCGGTGCTGAGTAGTGCGACTGCTCAGGGATTCAGTGATGAACAACTCGACGCGATCGCCGACGCGTTCGACTCAGTTGGAATCATCGGGGCTGCAGCGTCAGCCGCTATCGCCGCCTGACTGGTCAACGAGCACCGAGCCTTCGGGCCGATCGCCGAGTGTCTGTAAGGCGATCGGGGTCCCCTCAACCGATGATGTCGTGGTCAGCCGGATGATCTCGGCGACTTTGCCCGGCGCGTCGCACTGCAGGTAGTGGTCCGCGCCCGGCACCACCCAGAAGCGGCTTTGGCCGGGCTTGTCTTTGAGGTAGGCCTGCCAGACGTGGTTGGCGACTCGCAGCGGAGCGACGCCGTCGTGGAGTCCCCAGATCAACGTGGTGTTGACGTCGATACCGGCGAGCCGCTCGAGCCAGCCGGTCTCGTCGGCGGCACGTTCGTGCAGGTATTTCACGGTATCGGCAAGTACGGCAACCCCGTCGTTGTGCGCGAAACACTGTGCCAACGCCATGATCTCGGGGTCCTGCGGACTGCGCCGGGGCATGAACGTAGTCATCCCCAGGCCTGCGGCCAGCATGTCGGGCGTGGCGGCGGCCGCGGTCGCGCGACCGGTGGCCTCATCGAGCAGCGCTACCTGGAACGCGGTCAGGTTCGCCAGCGGCAGGTAAATGTTTGCGTTGGTCATGAACACATCGGCTGGCAGTGTCCTGACGTCCTGATCTGCCAGCATCGCCAGGGCGATCATGCCGATGCTGCTGCCGCGATCGTGGGTGATCATCCGATATTTGCCGAGTTGCCAGACCTGGTTGATCGCGTGAGTGAGTAGGCGCGCGTCGTCATAGAGCGAGTAGACGTAGGGGTGGGGCGGCTTTCCGGACAGCCCGTACCCGGGGAAATCGAGGGTGTAGATGTCGAACTCGGCGCCCAGCTCGCCGACTAATGCGTAGTAGTCGATGCTCGACGTCGGGAAGCCGTGTACACAGACCAGCGCCGGCGCGCCAGGGGTGCCGCAGCGCCGGCTGAACACCTCGACCTCGGCCTCGGCGTTAGCCGCCGTCGTCGACGTCCACGTGAAGTGCGTTCCGCCCCGGCGCCACTCTTCGAACATGTCCACTGTTCACCTTTTCTCCGAAGTCTGGTCAGCCCCGCGGCTGCAGATAGGCGGCCAAAGCATTGACCAGCCCCCGACGGGCGACATCGAGATCAGTGTAGGAACCCAGCTGGCGCTCTGAGGCAAGACCGCGCATCGCACCGGGAATGAGTGTGGCGACTTCTCGGACCCGGTCGGGGTCGATGTCGAAACCCGCGAATGCGTTCCGGCAGGTTTCCAGCCATGACTGGCCCCAGGAATACAGTTCAGCGGCCGTCTGAGGGTACAAGCGTTCCAGCTCCGCATGCTCGCGGGGCAACGCGGCACGTAGATTCTCGATCGCGCGCGAGTCCGGCTCTGCCAGACCGCGATACAGCGTGTCGACGATTCCTGCGATGCGGTCGCGCAGCGGGGCGTGTTCATCGAGTGCGGAGAAGATCTCTCCGCGACGCTGCGCGGTGCGCTGCAACACCGCTGCCCAGAAGCCGTCAGTGTCCCCGAACTGGTACTGCACGGCACCCCAGGTTGCGCCGATGTCCTTAGCGATCCGGTTGGCGGACACCGACCCTGGATCACCGGATGCCAGGGATCGCAGGGCGGCCTCCAGCATGTTCTCTCGGGTCGCCTGACCGCGTCGGTTCGTACGACGCACGCGCTCCGACGATTCAGTCGACCCGGCCCTTTCGGTCATGTTCAGACCATAGCCGCTCCCGAATCCAGTTTCGTAGAGCCTACTATGATTTCCTGATCGGGTGCTCTATCGTTCGTCAGGACCGAGCCGGACGCGAAGGGATTCTTGATGGCCAAGCCACCCCTGTCGATGAAGCCGACTGGATGGTTTCAGGTCGCCTGGTCCGACGAGATCGCTGTCGGCGGGGTCCGACCCATGAAGTACTTCGGTCAGGAGATGGTCGCCTGGCGGGCGGAGTCGGGCCGGCTCACGGTGATGAACGCCTACTGTGAACACCTTGGCGCCCACCTCGGGTACGGCGGCACCGTCAAAGGCGGAGCGCTGCAATGTCCGTTCCACGGATAGCAGTGGAATCAGCAGGGCCGCAACGTGTGCATCCCCTACGAGGACCGGCCCAACCGAGGCCGCCGCATCACGACCTACCCGGTGGTTGAACGCAACGAGTCGGTCTACATCTGGCACGATCTCGAGAACCGGGCCCCTTTCTTCGAGGCCCCCGACGTCTTCGCCGACTTCGGTGATGGCGGTAGCTCCGCGGATTACTACCCGCAGCAACGACTTTTCCAGCAAGGGCTCGAGATGCATCCGCAGTACGTCCTGGAGAACGGGGTGGACGTCGCCCACTTCAAGTACGTACACAACACCCCGATCGTGCCGGTATTCACCCGGCACGATTTCGACGGCCCGGTGTCCTACGTCGATTTCACCATCACCTTCGAAGGCGATGAGGGGCAGAAGATCGAGGACGTCAACAGTGGAGTTGAGGCGATCAACGGCGGGCTCGGCATCGCGGTCACCAAGAGCTGGGGGATGATCGACAACCGCACCATCTCCGCGATCACCCCGGTCGACGAGTGCACCTCAGATGTGCGGTTCATGGTCTACATCGGACGACCGACAGAACGGTCGGCCACCTACGACCCCGGGCGCGCCGAGGCGAAAGCCAACGAGTTCGGCGCTGAGGTCATCCGGCAGTTCAGCCAAGACATCCACATCTGGGCGCATCAGCGGTACTCCGACCCACCGGCGCTGGCCGGTTCGGAGCTGGAAGGATTCACCGCAATCCGGAGGTGGGCGATGAAGTTCTATCCCGACGGCAAGGGCGGAAGGGCCACCGAACTGACTGCTGCGACTGCGCTGACTGCTGCAACTGCGCGACAACCAGCCGATGACTGAGGAAGAAGGGCATCCTATGAGCGAATCCATCAGGGTTTTCCAGGTGGCCACTGGCAACGTCGGTTCCGAGATGATCAAACGGATTGGCGGCCAACCGGACCTCGAACTCGTTGGCGTGCATTGCTATTCACCGAAGAAGATCGGTAAGGACGTCGGCGAAATCGCCGGTATGGCGCCCAACGGCGTAGTGGCGACCGGCACGATCGAGGAGATCATCGCCGCGAAACCCGATGTATTGACCTTCCACGGTGTCTTTCCGGATGAGGACCTGTACGTGAAGGTGCTCGAGGCCGGGATCGACATCGTCACCACCGCCGACTGGATCACCGGCTGGCACCGCGACCGCAACCACCCCCACCACTCCGGCAAACCGGTCACCCAGCTTCTCGAAGAGGCCTGCAAAAAGGGGGGTTCAACGTTCTACGGCACTGGAATGAACCCCGGTCTAAACCAGATCCTCGGAGTCGTGTGTTCGGCAGATGTCGCCGAGATCGAGAACATCACCACGATCGAATCGGTCGATGTGTCCTGCCACCACTCCAAGGACACCTGGATCGAAGTGGGTTACGGCCAGCCCGTAGATGATCCGGAGATCCCGGACAAGTTGGAGAAGTACACCCGGGTGTTCGCCGACGGTGTGCTGATGATGGCTGACTGCTTCGACCTCACGCTCGACGAGGTCGTATTCAGCTATGAACTCGGAGCGTGCACTAGGGATGTCGACCTTGGCTGGTACCGGCTTCCCGAGGGCTCGCTGGGTGGCAATTACCTTCGCTATCAGGGCATCGTCGACGGCGTGCCGCGTATCGAGACGCACCTCGAATGGCAGATGACACCGCACACTGATCCGAGCTGGGATATCAAGGGCTGCTACATCACTGTGATCAAGGGCGATCCGAACATCTATAACAAGCACATGATTTTCCCCAAGCCCGGCATCGATCTCTCCGACCCCGCCAACTTCGTGTCCATCGGCATGACCGTCACCGGAATGCCGGCGATCAACGCCATCAAGTCCGTCGTCGGTGCTCGGCCGGGCATCATCGCCAGCGCCGACCTGCCGTTGCGTGGATTCGCCGGGCGCTTCAAGAGCTAGCGTCGGATGGAGCTAGCGTCGGATCGATGGGCGCTACGGCTGCGCTCGGACTTGCGCCAGCCGCGTTCGCCGGGGGTGTGCCCGTTTGGGACGGAACCTACGCGGTGACCTTCTTCGTCGACCAGAAGACCGGCACCAGCGTTGCGGCCACCCAGGTCGAGAACCGGTACGCCGACAGCTACACGTTCGACACCAGCTGCTCGGGTGGTACCTGCGTCGCCACCATCGTCGGAGGGCCCGCTCCGCGCAACGCGACAGTGCCAGTGCCAGTGACAGTGACATTCACCTGGAATGGTTCAGCGTGGGCCTCGGCCAAGACCTTTCAATGGAACTGTCTGATGCCGGACGGTTCGATTCAGTGGAATCCCGCCTACTCGCAGGTCGCATATACGCCGCAGGCGGACGGCACGATCGCCGGACGCTGGCATACCGATATCCGCAGTGGCGCCTGCGAGGGCACCGTCGACATCACGATGGCGGCCGTGCCGGCCTAAGGGAACTGTCAGCCTGCCCCTTTTCCGTTGTCCACCCGGTAGACGGCCCCGTGTATCGCCGAGGCGTCGTCGCTGGCCAGGAACACGATCGCCTTGGCTACATCGTCGGGCTCCATCATTCCGCGCAGTGAGGCGATGCGCATGATCAGATCCCAGTCGGCGTCCTGCGGTGCCTGAAACTCGGTGACCTGAGCGGTCAGCATGCCGCCCGGACAGATCGCGTTGACCCGCACCCGCTCTTTGGTGAACTCCACCGCCAGTGCGCGAGTCAGGCCAATCAACCCATGTTTGGCCGCGCAGTAGCCGGCCGAATACACCTCGCCCTCGACCCCGGCGATCGACGCGACGTTGACGATGTTCCCGCCGGTTTTCAGAAGATGCGGCAGTGCCGCGCGGCACAGGTAGAACGGGCCGTCCAGATTCACCGCGAGATCGGTCTTCCAGTCTTGGTCGGTCATTGCGGCTGTGTGTCGCATCTCGTGGAAGCCCGCGATGTTGGCAAGAATATCGAGCTGCCCGAATTCTTCGACGCAGCTTGCGACAGCCTGCGCGCACGCCTCGGGCGAGGAGATGTCCACTGAAGCAAAGCTCGCGCCTGAAATGTCAGCGAACACCTCCGTCATACGGGCGGCATCTCGGGCGATGCCGAAGACCCTCGCGCCCCGTTGGGCGAATAATCTGGCGGTCGCCGCCCCCAGGCCTGCCGACGCGCCGGTGACCAACGCGACCTTGCCGCTCAACTGACTCATGCCCACGACCTTCTCATGGACGCCTCGTAGCGATGTCCAGCACGAGGATGCCCACCACCACGATGCGGCTTCCGGGGACCCCCGCTAAACCGGCAGCGGGAAGCGCGCACCCTAGCCTTGTTTCACCAACACAAGCTGCGCCTGTGGGATCCGTAGCTGCTCTGGAGTTGCCCTTAACCTTTCGGCCACACCAGCTTCGAGCAGATCGAACATCTTCGGTGCGCGCGGATCTGCCGGGCCGCCGGCGAGCGCCGTCGACAGCGCCGGGAACGTCGCTGCCCGGGCGAACCCGGCCCATCGTGCGCCGAACGCGACTAGGTCATGATCGGTTTGGTAGCGACTCCAGAACCGGTCCTCGGCGTCGAACACCTTGAGGTGCTCGATCTCAAGACGTTCGAAACGTCCGGATGGCGCGAACGGTGCCACGAAGTCAGCTTCTCGCCGCCCGACGGTGGGAATGCACATCCGCGACATCTCGTCGGCAGTGATCAGGCCGTCAGTCGCCAGCTCAGCGAGACCGTCCAGAATCGCCACCAGCAGCGGACGGTAGCCGAACTCGCCGTCCTCGTCTGTGGCTACCGTCGTCAGAATCAGCCGGCCGCCGGGAGACAGCTCCCGTCCGCGGAATGCGACGAACTCATGCCAATCGTGGGCGGCCTGCGTGGCGAAGGCGGCCCGCACCGACGAGTCCGCGCTGTACGCCACGTGGATATGGTCCTCGATGACGGCCGGCACCCGGCTCAACCATTGGATCGCCCAGGAACTCCAACCGAGGTGGACGCTGTTGGAGGGCAGCAGCTGTGAATAGAAGGACCGGCCGACCGCCGACGCGAACGTGGCACGGTCGCGGTGAAGATAGGAGTCCGGGTCATCCTCCAACGTCTGGAACAAAGCGGTGAAGTCGTTGTCCGGCACGTCGGTGTGGGCGACCAGCACTGAATGCTCAGGGCGGGTTCGTTTGCGCAGCTCGGAAATCGCGGCGCCGACCGGGAGCAGCGCGTTGTGCCCGCTGGAGGCACCATAGTCGGCGATCACGATCGGTTGTGGCGGTATCGGTATCGGTACCGTGGCGGCCGCCTGCTCGACCAGGGTGACGGCCGATTGCAGGCCCGCCGCCTGAAGGCGTGTGGCGGCGCTATATGAGCCGCTGTCTGTGGGCTCCGGCCGCACAACGATGCTCGACTCAGGCATCGGGCCTCCGAGAACGTCCGGGCAAATCGGTCACTGCCAACGGTAGTCCTCGTGCTGGCGCCCCGCCGCAGAAGCGTTCAGGACAATATTGCACATCTGCCGAAGTGTGGCCGTGTCGTGAAGGTACCTTCACGCTCGGTCACGGTAGTGCGGAAGCCTTCACGTTCGGCGGGGCGCCGGCTCGGCGGCTCGGCGGCTCGGCGGGACGATGGTCGCCGCAGTGCTCAACTTCCCCGGGCCACCCATTCGTCGTAGTGGACGATTTCGTCGCCGACTGCCGTCGACTCGCCGTGGCCGGTGTAGACGACCGTCTCTGCGGGTAGCCCTCCGAGCTTGCCCGAGATCGATTCCAGGATGGTGGGGAAGTCGGAGAACGAGCGGCCGGTGGCCCCCGGCCCACCCTGGAACAGGGTGTCGCCGCTGAACACCGCAGTCAGCTCGGGTGCGTGCCAGCACACCGAACCAGGTGAGTGCCCCGGCGTGTGCAAGGCCCGTAGCGATGTTCCGGCGACGTGCAGCGTATCGCCGTCGGCGACCGGGCGAAAGTCGCTGTCGGAGTGGGTCATTCGCCACAACATGCCGTCCGCCGGATGCAGCAGCACCGGGGCATCCAGCGCCGAACTCAGTTGGGGTGCGACGGTGACGTGGTCATTGTGGCCGTGCGTGCACACGACCGCAACGACGTGCCGTCCGCCGACAGCCTCGATGATCGGCTCGGCGGCGTGCGCGGCGTCGAACACCACCACTTCGTTGTCGTCGCCAACGATCCAGATGTTGTTGTCGACGTCCCAGCTGCCGCCGTCGAGTTCGAATGTTCCGCTGGTCACGAGGCGCTGTATTGGGCCGCCATTCACAGGACCACCACCGAGCGCAGCACCTCACCGGCATGCATCTTGTGGAACGCCTCCTCGATATCGCCGAGCCCGATCCGTTCGGAGACGAATTTGTCCAACGGGAACCTGCCCTGCAGATACAGGCTGATCAGGGTGGGGAAATCCCGCTCTGGTAGGCAGTCGCCGTACCACGACGATTTCAGCGATCCGCCGTGGGAAAAGAAGTCGATCAACGGCATCTCCAGCGTCATATCCGGGGTCGGAACCCCGACCAGGACCACCGTGCCCGCCAGGTCGCGGGCATAGAACGCCTGCTTCCACGTTTCCGGTCGGCCGACCGCGTCGATGACGACATCGGCGCCATTCCCGTCGGTCAGGTCCTGAATGGTCTTCACCGCGTCCAACTGGCTGGCGTTGATGGTGTGGGTTGCGCCGAACTCGCGGGCCCAGTCCAGCTTTCGGCTGTCGGTGTCGACCGCGATGATGCGTTTGGCGCCGGCCAGTCGGGCACCGGCAATCGCGGCATCGCCGACACCGCCGCAGCCGATCACCGCGACGCTGTCGTCGCGGCTGACTGCGCCGGTGTTGATCGCCGCACCCAGACCTGCCATCACGCCGCAGCCAAGCAGTCCGGCTGCCGCGGGGTCGGCGGCCGGATCGACCTTGGTGCACTGACCTTCGTGCACCAGTGTCTTGTCAGCGAACGCCCCGATACCCAGCGCGGGGGTCAGGGGTGTGCCGTCGAGCAGCGTCATCGCCGCCGATGCGTTGAACGTGTCGAAGCACAGATGTGACCGCCCGCGCCGGCATGCGCGACACTGGCCGCACACGGCGCGCCAGTTGAGGATCACGAAGTCGCCCGGTTCGACGCTCGACACCCCGGGGCCAACAGATTCGACGGTGCCCGCTGCTTCATGGCCGAGCAAGAATGGGAACTCGTCGTTGATGCCGCCGTCGCGATAGGTCAGGTCGGTGTGACACACGCCGCAGGCGAGGACGTCTACGACGACCTCGCCCGCTCCCGGGGCGGGGATAACGATATCCACCAGCTCGATCGGCTGAGCCTTCGTCCGGGCGATCACACCCCGTGCAGTTTGGGTCATGTCTTCAACCTACTGGCTGCCACTGGTTGCACAGTGAGCTGAAGTTCTCTCCAAACCGATGTCTGGGGCCCGGACGGCGATCCGATTGGCACTTGCGGGTGAGGATCGTGGGACTAGCGTCAATGACCGTGACGACACTCAATCAACAAACGACCGTCGCAGCCGAGGGCGCCGAAGAATTCGCCGGAAGAATCGTCTCAACGATCGATGCGGCCAGCGTGGCCATCCTCTTGTCGATCGGTCATCAGACCAAGCTGTTCGACACGCTCGCCGAGCTTCCCCCGGCCACCAGCACACAGATCGCCGATGCCGCCGGGCTGAACGAACGCTATGTACGGGAATGGCTTGGTGGCGTGGCCGCCGGCCAGATCGTTGACTACGACCCCGAGACACAGACGTACTCGCTTCCCGAGCACCGCGCCGCGGTGCTGACCCGGGTCGCCGGGCCGGACAATCTTGCGCGAGTTGCACAGTTCATCCCGCTGCTCAGTGAGGTGGAGCAGAAGGTGGTCCACTGCTTCAAGCACGGCGGAGGGTTGTCCTACAGCGAGTATCCGGGCTTCCACACGCTGATGGCTGAACAAAGTAAGGATCCGTTGATTTACGCCTAAATAGGTTCGAATCACGTGTCTGCCGCGCAGCTCAGAGGCTATTTCAGTTCAGTCGACACAGCCCGCAGTACCGGGACCGTACGCAGATCGTACGCAGTAGATTTAGCGGCAGCGTCGAAAGCGTCCGCTACAGTGTCCAGGTCGTCGGGGAGAAGATGCCCGTATCGGTCCAGCGTCATGACCGCTGTTTTGTGGCCTAGGAGTCGCTGGACGACTTTCACGTTGGCGCCGCTGCTGATCGCGAGACTCGCGCAGGTGTGGCGTAGGTCGTGCAACCGTAAGCCGTCGCAGCCCTCCACGGCTGCGGTTGCCTTGGTGATGGTGTAGCGGGCTTGGTTGATCTTCAGGTATCCGCCGCCGCGTGCTGACTCGAACACCAGCGCATCGCCGGGGCGGTCGCTGATCTCTGTTTTGAGCAGGGCGCCGAGGAACGCAGGGATTGGCACGGCGCGCGTGCTTTGGTTCTTCGTCGGGCCTTCGACCAGCCCGGTCTTTCGGACGTAGGTCACCGACCGGCGCACCCGAATACGTCGCCCGTTCAGGTCCACGTCAGCCACCCGTAGAGCGGCAGCTTCACCGAAGCGCAGCCCGCAGTAACCCAACACGAGCACTAGGGTCCGCAAACGACCGGACGCCACCGCTAACCGGTGCAACTGCTCATGGGTGAGGTAGCGCTGGTCGCTCTCGGGTTGCCGTGGCAGTTCTATACCTTCGGCGGGGTTGGCGGGCAGGTACTTGGCCCGCACGGCGAACTTGAGTACCGCACCGACCACTTGGTACGTGGCCTGCACCCTGGCTGCGCTGAGCCCCTTGCCTTCGAAGCGCGCTGAACCATCTACCGATAGGCCGGTGGTCCACGTCTGTAGTTCATCGAAGCGGATCTCGCGCAGCGGCAAGTCTTCCCACCGGGGCAGCACGATGGACTCCAGTAGCGACTGATACTCGGCGAAAGTTTTGGGGGCCCTGGTGGCCTTGGTGGACAGCCAGCGCTCAGCCATCGTTCCGAATGTGACACCCGATAGCGCCGGGTCGGTCCACGTCCCGGTGACTTGATCAGAAACGTGTTTGTTGAGCCACTGCTGTGCGTCCGTTTTGCGGCTGAAGCTCTTGGCGTGTTCGCCGCCCTGCTCGTCGACATAGCTTGCGCGCCAACGTGAACCGCTGCCGTGGCGCGCGGACTTCTCGCCACTGGACTTAATAAATCACAGGCCTTCGACGCCCGCTCTGCGGTTACGCTTCATCGTCAGTCTTTCTCTACCGAATCGCTAGCCGGCTTACGGCTAGCCAGCTTACGAAGAATGTCAAGCTCGGCGGAGCGCTGCGCACCGAACAGATCAGCGGGCGCATCCGGCACCTCGTGGAGGCGGCCGTCATCGCCGGAGGGTTCGTCGAGGGGGAAGGATTGTAGTTCTCTGGGAAGCCCCCCCGTGGGCGCCTAATCCGGGCGCATCGGGCACCTCGCGGGACGACTGCCCCAGGGCCCGCTCCAGCGCATTCATCGCCCCCATGGTGAGAAGGACATTTCCGCCCGACAGCCCTTCTGCGACCTCGCGGGACAGCGCTTCCAGTAACTTTTCCACGGCATTCATCACCGACACCCCGTTGGCGAAGTCGGCTGTGGCCTGTAGGACGCCGTTTTGAAGTAATTCTTTGACGGTGCCGTTCCAAGGAAAGCCCGGCGGCTGGGTGAGCCGCATCGCCTCTGCCTCGGCGGGAATCTCACTCGTAGTCAAGCCCCCCGAAGATCCGAAGCAACGCCAGAAGATCCTCGATACCTGGCGTGCACCTCGCGATGGCAAGAGGTGGTTCAGTCTGTACCAGTTGGGCTGTCGCTTCGGCGCCATCGCTGACCCCTCGAAGGTGGCTGATTTCTGTCCTGCGCCGCCTCCGCCTGTCACCCCTATTCCTGGGGCTGTGGGCGTTCCTGGCGGGCCTAACGGCGACGGCGTGCAGGAGAACGATCCTCCAGCCATATCTCGGCAGGGGGCGGCGATGACCGAGGCCTACGACAACACCGCTGTCTGGTGGCACGACGGGCCGTGCTCATCAGGTCTCAGGCCATCGGCCATCGGGTGCGAGTGCGAACGAGGCAAGGCCTTGGAGGGCGACACGGATGGCTGAGTGGTGGTGTGCAGATGATCAGGACGATGATCGTGGTGTTGTCGCTGAGCGTGAGCGCGCTGATCGCGAATCGTTTTATGCGAGGCACGATGCTAGGGCCAAGGCGAAGGCCGCCAAGGATCAGGCCAAGCTGGACCTACAGAGCAGTCATCCTGGTGTTGCGGATGGCGTCAGCTATTCGCTGGGTGAGCCGGAGGCTGGACGTGTGATGCGACAAATGCGCGCCGATGCTGATGAGGCTCGGCGTGCGCATGGCGATGAGCGTCTTGACTAGTGACACTTTGTGACGGGTAAACCCATTTCCCTATACCGGCGGCGGCGCCTAGATCAGTCCGGGTATTTGTCACATACCCATGGCTCCCATGGCTGCTTGTATAAGCACACTTGGCGGACGCTGAGGGTCGTCTCGACCGCGGGGGAGTTTTTGCACTCTGACCAGCTGGACGGCTCGATACAGCCCGGGTAGACCGGGGCTGCAGCGAGCGCGGTGGTCTGCGCGGCAACACCGAACCCTGCCAACACCGTCATCGCGGCCAAAGTCTTGATAAACGAGGTACCCATCATGTCACTCCCTGAAAGTTGTTGCTCTCCCTGACATGACCAAGAATGCCCACCCCACATGAGGCCACCCGGAGAACACGATGAAAGATCTCTCATCAGCGGCCATGCCAGACCCCCACCCCGTCAACCCCATAGGGGGGTGAGCGGCCTCCCTCGGTGCATAGTGGCCTTTTTACTCACACCTAATTCCACATATCCCACATATCCCACATATGTCGAAGAGGTCTATAGGGGTAGTTCCGGTGCTCGTACAGTGGCGATTACTACCCGACACTGGCCCAGTCGAATTGATCGACGCTTGTGGACCTGAGGGAGATGGAATCGTTGCGGGTATTGAAGCGGGTATCTGACTACGCAATCAGCCGTGAATCGCCTCTAACAGCGATCCTCGGAGTTGTTCCCAGACTGCTGTCGAACATCCCCGCCTGCCCAGTGAGTTCACTCCCCCCAACTGTCTCACTTACCCACTGGCAACGGAATTACAGCCACTTTCCGATTATTTCCCGTTCAGGGCTGGGCGAGAGCATCAGCACAGCTTTTATGGAGCGTTTCACTGTCGCTTTTATTCATAAACACAGCCTCCATCTTCTGGTCTTCGAATCGATCCCAAACCACGCCCATGGACGTCTCCGGATCAATGCGACCATAGCCTAGAAAACGATCGCCAGCCACATCCTTCATCATACCAACCAGAGGGCCTGCACCATTATCTTCCCAGTACAGCACCCAGTTGACACAGCCTTTTATTCCAGCTTCCGGTTTGCTCCACATCCCGAGTCCCCACAAGAAACAGCCTTTTTGCGTATGGAGATGCCATTCGCTTTTTGATCCGGTGAAGACCTTTCCCGGCGTTGAAACCGAGGCGTAGTCATAGTCCAGAGTATAGCGCCCGACGATGTTACGACCGCCGCAATCACCAGAATAGCCCGAGGACACTGCGCCAGGGAACAAGTCCCCGCCCTGGGTGTCGGCGCCATGCTGAGCACACCCCGTAACGATTGCCAGAATAAAGAGCAAAATGCTCCATGGTTTGATCATCAAATACATATGCCGCCTCCCTCATCAATATTTATTGATACTCCACACGCGTTTGGCGTCCGGATCCGAAGCGACCGGCTCCCACTGAGGATTCATCTACGCAGAGGCTATCGGCCTTTAGCGCCTCACAACAACGATTCATCGATTTTTGGCGCTTGGGCACAGGCGCTTTATGTGCCCTGAACCGTACTTTCCTGTCATAGGACAACACCTAACCGGGGTGACAACAGGCCCGCTGCCGGTCCTGGCCTACAACGCAATGGGAAGGACCGCCCTGATGAAGGGGAAAACGCGAATGGGCTTTTCCCCACCCCCGCTGCTGATTTTTTCCACAAAGACCTGCTGTGCCGCGCTCGATAAGGAAACGAGCAGCGGGGTCTACTCGGCAGAGATAGGCGACCAGCATCAGGTGCGCGCGGCCGCTGGTTGCCTCTTCGCCTGCGTGGTTGAGCTGCTCGAGTCCTCTTTCTCGTCCGGCTCCCACACAGGCGTCGAACGCAGCGCGCCCGATTCCACGACCGCCGCCATCACGCCGGCCTACCATCAGTCCATGGGCGAAGCCCCCGACAACGAGCCTGACGAGTCGCCGCGACGATCGGCCCGTCGCCGGATCGTAGTGTTGGCGGTGGTGGGGAGTCTTGTGGTCGTCGGGTTGGCCGCCTGCGCGAGCTGGCAACTGCGGGACGATCCGCCGACGCTCACCGAGCAAGCTCCGCCGACACTCACCGAGCAAGATCCGCCGACACTCACCGAGCAAGTGGCGGCCGTGCCAGGTATCTCGGAGGAATTAGCGGCCTCAATGGTCGATGAAGCCCAGTCGACCTCGGCCGTAATAGACCGAATTGTTGACCAGTGCGCGAAGGGGACCAGTGCGCGGGCGTTCGGTGCGCGGGTCGCGACCGGCACACCACCGGAGTTGCGGGCGGCGGTCACCGCCGCGTGGGAGATCATCTACAAGTACTACTGCCCGGAAGCGGCGAGCAGCTGACGATCGGCCCCTCAGGCTCTCAGGCGAGCGGAACGAAGCGCATCTACCATTCGCCGGCGCGCTTGACTTGGAAGGTTGCAGGCGTTGACGCAACCGGTGCGCTTGTACGCAGATCGTACGCAGATCGTACGCAGATCGTACGCAGATCGTACGCAGTAGAACTAACGGCAGCCGTTGCGAGCCAACATAACCAAGGCTGTCACCTGCGACTTTCTAGTACAGCCAACACAGCCTGAATCACCAAACGCCAAGAGCAACGGAGTGGGGAAGTGTTCGACGCTGCCCTCGTAGACGCCATCCTGCCGATGGTCAATGGGCTGCCTGAAAGGCTCCGGGCGGGGATCGAGGTAACCGACTTCGGTTGCGGCAGTGGCCATGCCGTCAATGTGATGGCGAAGGCATTCCCGGAGAGTCGGTTCGTCGGCGTCGACTTCTCGCAGGAGGGCGTCGCGGCCGGTGTCGATGAAGCCCGACGGCTCGGGTTGGCCAATGCGACCTTCGAGGCGGCCGACGTCGTCGACTACGGTGTGGCTGAATCCTTCGATTTCATC
>Ga0114920_10000726_pt1 | contig 14451 bp, 16 predicted proteins | sample ChitaG_FD_88683 | JGI IMG/M metagenome (GOLD analysis project Ga0114920, IMG submission 88683) | Deep subsurface microbial communities from South Pacific Ocean to uncover new lineages of life (NeLLi) - Chile_00310 metaG | ecosystem: Environmental > Aquatic > Marine > Oceanic > Sediment ... | reverse complement strand
GCATGTCGACGATGCGAGACGCTCCAAGACGAGTCCTCATGATGACCCTTTCGGGGTGTTCTTCCGTAATCTCGCCGATAATCGTTGCCTCAGGCGCATACTTGTTTTGATGCATCCTTTTGATAACCCTCTCGGCATCGTCAGGAGCAACAACCGCTACCAGCCTTCCCTCATTGGCGACATAAAGGGGATCAAACCCCAGCATCTCACAAGCGGCACGCACCGCATCCTGCACTGGAATCGCATCCTCGTGGATCAGGATGCCTACCTTGGACTGCGCGGCAAACTCATTGAGGGTGGTGGCAAGTCCTCCCCTCGTCGGGTCGCGAAGGCAGTGAATTTCACTCGATGCCTCCAGCATTCCAGATACTAGTTTGTTCAGAGGGGCGCAATCGCTTATCACCGGGCTAGCGAACTTTAGCCCCTCCCGCTCGCTCATTATGGCGATGCCGTGCTCGCCAATGGGTCCGCTTAAAATAACCTTATCGCCAACCCTGGCGTTGGAGCCTGAGATATCAACACCATCGGGAATAATGCCCACCCCAGCGGTGTTGATGAACAGCCCATCGGCGTTACCTCTATTCACCACTTTAGTATCTCCAGTGACCACCTTTACCCCGGCCTCATCGGTTGCCTGCTGAATCGAGGTCACGATTGTCTTCAGGTCGCTCAAGGAGAAACCTTCCTCGATTATAAAAGATACGCTCAGGTATAGGGGTGTGGCGCCGCTCATCGCCAGGTCGTTCACCGTGCCGCAAACCGCCAGTTTCCCGATGTCGCCGCCGGGGAAGAAGATGGGGGTTACGATATAGCTATCGGTAGTGAAGGCCAGCCGACCCTTAGCGTCAAAGACGGCTGAATCGTCCAACTTGGAAAGCAATGGATTATCGAAGGAGGGCAGGAAGCCCTTCTCCACCAGGTCATGGCCTAGCTTTCCCCCGCTGCCGTGTGCGAGGAGAATCTTCTCATCTTCAAGCGGTTCCATAGTGATAGTAGCTGGCGCAACTCCCTTCCGAGGATACCATGCATGGCCCCACGGGATGCTCCGGGGTGCAAGAATTGCTAAATAGTTTACAGTCTGGAGGGGTCTTTACCCCTCTGAGGATGTCGCCGCAGATGCAACCCTTATGCTCCAAGGTCGGCCCCGGATCGATGTCAAAGACTTGCTCTGCATCGAACCTCTCGTACTTCTTTCTGAGCCTTAGACCGCTCTGTGGAACTGAACCCATGCCCCGCCAACTTGCCGGCGATGGCTCAAAGACGACGTTCATCAACTCCTGAGCCCTTAAGTTGCCTTCCTTGGTCACCCCACGTCGGTAGGCGATCTCCACCCTTGGTTCACCCTGCTCTAGCTGATTGACCAGCATATCCACGGCTAATAGAACATCTAGGGGCTCGAATCCAGTTACGACACAGGCGATGCCATAATCGCTGGCGGCGAATTCCCACGGACGGGAGCCGATTATGGCGCTCACATGTCCAGGGCAAATCAGGCCATCAAGCTTTACCTCGCCGGAGTCCAGCAGGCCTTTGATTACCGGGGGGCAGAGCTTATGCAAGGAAAGGACATAGTAATTCCTTATCCCTTCCTCCTCAGCCTTTAGTATGGAGGCGGCGATGGTCGGAGCCGTCGTTTCAAAGCCGATGCCGATGAAAACGACTGCCTTTTCCGGGTTCTTTCTGGCGATCTGGAGCGCATCGATGGTGGAATAGACCACTCTTATATCGGCGCCATCGGCCCTCGTCTTTTGCAAGCTGGAGCGGCTGCCGGGAACTCTAAGCATGTCACCGAAGGTGGTGATAATCACATCGGGCTGCCGGGCAAGGGCGATGGCTTTGTCAAGGTCTGCATTAGCGGTAACGCAAACGGGGCAGCCAGGACCTGAGAGCATCTCTACCGTTTCGGGAAGGAGTTGGCGGATACCATGTTTCATGATGGTGACGGTGTGGCCGCCACAGAACTCCATCAGCCTGACATGCCTTTTCGATTGGCGGCGAATTTTATTAAGCACCGCCTTGGCCATGTCGGCATCTCGGAACTCGTCGATAAATCTCATCTTTTTCGAATTAGCGGCTATTTCCCAAAGTTTTTACATACTTGGAATAGGTTATCAGAAGTTGTAAGCATTCACCCATTCCCTATCTCACCTTGAGGCCTTCGGCTTCACTCAGGACAGGCGAAGCGAAGGGTCTCTGGGATTCCTCAGTCGCGGAGTTTATCCTGGGTTGCATTAGATTCTTCCCATTCACTTTGTGAAGGGTCAGGATGACAACGGCGAAGGGCTCCCTCAGAATGACACTAGGGTGAACGGTTACCGGGGGTTTATGTTTCCCCCAGCAGTGCTATCTCCTCAAAGATTCTTAGCGTCTCCTGTGCCTCCTCTTCATCGATGACACTTATGGCGTAGCCAGCGTGGAGGAGTACATAGTCACCGACCCTGGCCTCGGGAGTAAGGAAAACACTGATCTTCTGAGCTATGCCCCCGAACTCAACCTCCGCCTCTGTTCCATCTATCGATGTAATCTGTACCGGTATGGCAAGACACATGGTTATGTTCCTCTTGATCTTATGACCTCTCTTGCTTTGCTGAGCGCAAAACCTCTTTCGGAGGGAAGCAGCCCTTCGTCAGCCGCGATATCTAGCAATGCAAGTAAGGCATCTCTATCCCCTAGGACTGCAAGCGTGTCGGCTGCCTCTATCCTTTCTGAAGGTAAGAGGTTCTTATTTGTGGCTATTACTTTGAGTTTACTAACCTCTTCTGACATTCAGCCCTCCTATTAAGCTGCCACGAGCCTAGCGATTTTGGCAAGCTCCAAATCTAGGATTACCTTATTAGCCTCGTCTAAAAACTCATCTGTCAAAAATTCGCTGGCATCCATGATTTCAAACAATACTGGCTTCCCATCTTTTGTGAGGTGCATTATTATTGGTCCCACCTCCTCAGCGTAGTCGATAGATTCATTAGAGACCTCTAACAGTAGAATGTCTTGCTCTTTATCATATTTAATCCTCATACCTTCCCCTCCTCGCAGGATAGAATGTGATGACTCTCATTATATCTCCATCCTTCTGATAAACAACCCTTATCACGTGAGTTTCGCTTATCGCTCGCTGTGCAATGAGACGGCCTTTCTTGGCCATGGTAACATTTTCAGGGTTATTGATGGCATCCTCTATTTGCCTCTTTGTTACTTTGAAACCATGCTCCTCCAAGATTTCAAATTTCAAGTGGGCATGTTTGGTAAAGATAATCTTCATAGGATGGTCAATGTAGAGTGAAATTGGCAATGATTGCCTGCCCCAGTGAGATACCGCCGTCGTTAGTGGGGACAAGGGAGTGGGCGAGCACCTCAAAGCCCTCCTTCTCCAAGGCATTGATGGTCAACCTCGAGAGTAGCCGGTTCTGAAACACGCCGCCACTCAAGGCAACTTTACATAACTTGGTTTCTTTAGCGATTAGCCGACACATCTCTGCTGTCAATTGGGCTATGGTACGGTGAAACCCAAGTGATATTGTGCCTACGGGGAGGCGATCCATATCATCGATAATTGCCTCAAATATTTCCTTGAGTTTCACAATTCTGACCCCATCCTGCTCCACTATAGAGAAGGGATAGGTTTTGGCCTCACCAGTTGCGCCAGTTGCTGCCATCTCCAGCTCAACTGCCGCTTGAGCTTCGTAATCCACTCTTCCTCTAATACCGAGGAGCGCTGATACCCCATCGAAGAGCCGCCCACAACTTGAGGTCTGGGGAGAGTTGCTCCCCTTTTCAAGCTGCTGCTTCATAATCTCCTTCTCATGCTGATCGATATCTTTCATGAAGGATAGGCCATTATCCATCATACTCTTTCCTAAGATAGTGAAAATGTATGAAAAAGCCATGCGATAGGGTCTTTCTATTGCTGCAGCACCACCGGGCATGGGCACGTATTCAAGATGTCCTTTCCTCTGAAAGCTCTTGTAGTCGGCGACGAGAAACTCCCCTCCCCATATGGTGCCGTCATTACCGTAGCCCGTGCCATCGAGAGCGACACCGATGACCGGCTCTTGAACTCCATTTTCCACCATACAGCTAACGATGTGAGCATGGTGGTGCTGCACCCCAATGAGTGGGAGGTCGCCAGTGCACTCCTTGGCGTACTTGGTGGAAAGGTACTCCGGGTGGAGGTCATAGGCCACAGCCTCTGGCTCAAGGCGGAAGAGCCTCTTGTACAGTTCGATAGTGTTCTCGAAGTGTTCCATGGTCTCCAGGTTCTCCATATCACCAATATGCTGGCTAATGAAAGCATAGTTGTCCTTGGTAATACAGAAGGTGTTCTTAAGCTCGGCACCGCAGGCAAGAACCTGATTTGTCTTGAATGGGAGGTTAATTGGGTAGGGGGCATAGCTACGCGCTCGCCTGACGAGCTGGGGCTTTCCCCTCTCCACGATGGCCACACTATCATCGTATCGGCTATGTATGTCGCGATTGTGTACAACGAAAAAGTCAGCGATGCCATCAAGCCTCCGTAGTGCCTCGTCGTTGTCTTTAGCTATGGGCTCCTCGCTTATGTTCCCGCTGGTCATTACTAAAGGAAGACCTGTCTCCCTGAGCAGCACATGATGAAGCGGGGTGTAGGGAAGCATCACACCCAGGTATTTCAGTTCAGGCGCAACGTTCCTTGAAACGGAGGAATTATCTTTCCACTGCAGCAGCACTATGGGGCACTGGGGAGAGGTAAGCAGCCCCTCCTCCTCTTCGGACACTATGCAATGCTCTTTGATGTTCTCCATGGTGTCCAGCATTATCGCCAGGGGCTTATAGGGGCGCCTTTTTCTATCGCGCAACAACTGCACAGCCTCATCGTTGGTGGCATCGCAGGCGAGGTGAAAGCCACCCAATCCCCTAATAGCAACAATTCTTCCTTCTTTTAGTAGTTTGCTAGCAGTGGTAATGACATCATCACAGGGGATAGCCTTCCCATTGCCATCCACCAGTTCGAGAGAAGGACCACATTTGGGGCAGGCATTGGGCTGAGCGTGGAAACGACGGTCCAGAGGGTCGTCGTATTCCCGCTGACAGTCGGGGCACATCATAAAGTGGCGCATCGTGGTGTTGGGGCGGTCATAAGGGATGTCCTCGATGATGGTGAAGCGGGGCCCGCAATTGGTGCAATTGGTGAAAGGGTAGCGATAGCGCCGATCGTCTGGGGAGAGAAGCTCGCTCTTGCATGCATCGCAAGTGGCGATATCCGGGGAAACAAGCTGATATTTGCCTTCTTCGGCAAGGCTGTGGCGTATTTCGAATGTGGTGTAGCCAGCAGGTGCTGTGCTCTCTGTTGAGATATCATCGATGTGTGCTAGGGGAGGGGTATCCTTTTCTAGCTCTATGAGAAATCGATCGAGCGCCTCTTGATTGCCCTCTACCTCGATTTTGACGTCGCCTGAAGTGTTTAACACCCATCCCATTAGCCTGTGTTTTGTTGCAAGCTGATAGACAAACGGTCTAAAGCCAACACCCTGGACGACGCCGCGAACGCTGATGCGAACAAGTTTTGGCGCCTCTATCGTAGTCATGGTAACCGAACTAAACTAACCTTATACATAAGGGATATATCGAGTAGAAAATCAAGGTAACGTTTGCTCCAATGAGAAAAAGCCTACTTTTTCATTTCGGCTAGTAACCAGGAGATCCATGCGTCTATTCCCTCTCCCGTCTTGCAAGAAATCTGCATAAGTGCAGCTTTGCGGTTTACCACACTAACGCCTCGACTGAAGTTGCGAAAATCAAATTCAACATATGGTAAGAGGTCGATCTTATTAACAAGCACTGCATTCGCCACGCTGAACATTAAAGGGTATTTATAGGGTTTATCGTCGCCCTCGGGTATGCTGGAGATCATCGCATTTCTGTCTACCCCCAAAGTGAACTCTGCGGGACAGACGAGGTTGCCCACATTCTCAAGGATGAGTAGTTCGGTGCCCTCTAAAGAAATGCTCTCAAGGGCGTTATTGAGCATATTGGCATCAACATGGCAGGCGCCGCCGGTGTTTATCTGAAGGGTTGTCACCCCTTCCTTGCTTATCTTATCAGCATCCAAGCTCGAAGCGATATCAGCCTCGATAACGGCGATGTTCACCTTATTCTTCAACCTCTTTATCGTCTCCAAGAGGAGGCTTGTCTTTCCCGCTCCCGGAGAAGCCATTAAGTTTAAGGCGAACACACCTTTTTCATCAAGCAAGTGTCTGTTTCTCTCCGCTATGCGGTCATTAGCGCTCAGTATATCCTGAAGAACCTTTATTTCCATTATTCCAGCTCCATGCTATCGATATAGAGTTCACGTCCCGCCACTACCTCAATGTTGCCGCCTTGACAATTGGGGCATATCCAATGGAACTCGGCAAGAGGGAAGGTTGTGTCGCAGCCGTTGCAATGGGCTTTTATCGGGATTCTTTCGAAGGAGAGCGTAGCACCACTGGCGATGGTGTCTTTACTGAGAAATTCAAAATAGAACCGCACACATTCATCGACAACCCCTGACATCTCCCCCACTACCAGATTGATTTTGGTGATCTTGCTGGCGTTGTGTTTCTCAGCTTGTTCCAAGACGATATCAAGCACGTTTTGAGTAATGGCAAGCTCGTGCATTACTTCTATTCTGTATTGTATATGAATCTGAGCCCAAATTCAAGTTAATGTACTCGTTCATAAGACTAGTGACACTTCACCCCTTCTGCATGATAACTGCTTCGCAGCTTCCCTGCATCTCTGATCCACTTAACCACCCGCCCTGAAATGGGCAAATCAGAGAACACCTCTAGACCCCCGTAAATGGCCGTACCCCTCTGGACTGTACTCGTTCACTTGATTAGTGACATATCACCTCTTCTCCATTGTTTTCCCATCCACCTGTCCTCAGATGAACATCTGGAGGACACCACTAAGCCCCCGCCAAAAGGGAGACCCATCTGGACTCCTCTATTAGTGTTTTTGCGACTCGAAGCAGCACCCTTTGCCATTCTGAGCGCAGCAAAGAATCTCAATCAGATTCTTCGGTAGGTCTGCTCCCTCGGAGTGACTGTACTCGTCCAATACAGGGCAGTTTACTTCAAGGAGCATATATGATATGGTATTATAAAGGTGATAATGCACTACAAATCTATAGACCATTGTATTCAAATGCTCCATGGATTAGTTGGCGGAGGGTAGAAACTGGAGGCTTTGTCAGGCACAGTTATCCCCGAAGCTAGTAGTGAGTTCCGCCGCCAGGTGGAAGAAGAAAGCGGTCAGAACATATTTCGGTGTTACCAGTGTGGAAACTGCACCGCGGGTTGCCCCGTTTCCTATGCTATGGACATCACACCACGCCAGGTTATGCGGGCTATACAAATGGGGTTGAAAGACAACGTGCTTTCCAGTTCAGCCATCTGGGTGTGTGTATCCTGCCAAACGTGTTCTGCTCGTTGCCCCCTAGAGATTGACATTGCTAGAGTGATGGAGACTCTGCGCCATCAGGCCATAAGGGAGAAGGTTAAACCAGCAGAGAAGCACATTGAAACCTTCCAGCGCATTTTCCTTGGGCTAGTTGAAAGTCGGGGGCGCGTCCACGAGCTGGAGTTGGGGTTGAGATACAATCTGGCAAGCAAGGATCCTTTTGCCAATAGCTCGCTTGCAGGAGGTATGCTTAGAAAGAGAAAGATCACCAGCATCAGGCCATCTCGTGTCAAAGGGGCATCGGAGGTTAAGGAGATGTTCCGTAGAGTGAGAAGCCTGGAGGCAAGAACAGAGTTGCAGGAATCCAGAGAAAAGCATCAGTAATGGGGAGTGTTTATAGTTACTATCCTGGTTGTACCCAACTCTCTAGCGCAAAGGAATTCGATGTTTCAGCGCGATTGGTATGTAGGAAGCTAGGAATTGACCTTCGAGAGCTAGAGGATTGGACCTGTTGTGGCGCTTCAGCGGCTCATACCATTGACGAGCTATTGAGTATTGTATTACCTGCCCGCAATCTACAGATCGCAGAACAAGAAGGCTTGCCACTAGCTACGGCGTGTGCCATGTGCTATTCTCGTCTCAAGATTGCCGCTCACGAGCTTGGTGATGCGGCAAAGCTGGATCAATTCAAAGAGATCATTGGCAGGGATTTTCATAACACTGTGCAAGTCGTCCATCTCCTGGAGATACTGGATAGTGAGAAGATGAGCTTTCCCGTGGAAAAGCCGCTCCAGGATTTGAAGATAGCCTGTTACTATGGCTGCCTGCTAACACGCCCCAGGAATATCGTTGGCTTCGACGATGAGGAAAACCCACACAAGATGGATAAGCTCATGAGTTCACTGGGCGCCGAGAGTGTTGAGTGGGGGTTCAAGACAGAGTGTTGTGGCGCTAGCCTGCCCTTCAGCCGTCCGGATGTTGTACTAAAGCTGTCGCACCGGATTCTATACCATGTCAGGCAAGCAGGCGCTGATTGTGTTGCTGTCGCTTGCCCTATGTGCCACAGTAATCTGGATACTCGCCAGAATGAGATGAAGGCAAAGTATAAAGACGATTTCGAACTGCCAGTCCTTTATTTTACTCAGCTCCTGGGGTTGGCTTTGGGTTTTTCGGCTCATGAACTAGGCCTGGAAAAACACTTCGTAGACCCGAGACCGATGTTGAAAAGCAAGGAATTGGCTTAGTCAGGTGATAGGAAGGTAAAGAGGATGGCCAGGATTGGAGTTTTCATCTGCCACTGCGGAACTAACATCGGTGGTGTAGTAGATATCCCGAGGGTTCTGGAAGCAGCTAAGGAGATGCCGCAGGTGGTCTTCGTTGATGGCAATAAATACACCTGTAGTGAACCAGGGCAGGCATCTGTACGTGAGGCGATAATAGAGAATCAACTTGACAAGGTAGTTATTGGCTCTTGCTCTCCTCGAATGCATGAGAGAACCTTTCGTAATACTGTGGCCTCGGCAGGACTTAACCCTTACCTGCTGGAGATTGCTAATCTGCGGGAGCATTGTAGCTGGGTGCATGGCTATGACAAAGAAGAGGCTACCGCTAAGGCTATCGAGCTCATCAAGATGGCGGTGGCGAAGGTCAGTCGCCACGAAGCCCTTTTCCCCAAGGAAGCTGGAATTACCAAGCGAGCCCTTGTCATAGGTGGTGGTGTAGCGGGGAGCCAGGCTGCTCTGGATATTGCTAATGCAGGCTACGAAGTGGTCCTGGTAGAACGGGAGCCCACTATCGGAGGGCGCATGGCCCAGCTAGACAAGACCTTCCCCACTCTTGATTGCTCTGCTTGCATCCTTGCACCCAAGATGGTAGATGTGGGGCAACATCCTAATATTACCCTTCGCACGTATGCCGAGGTGAGAAAGGTCGGCGGTTTCGTTGGTAATTTTGAGGTGGAGATACTGCAAAGGGCGAAGATGGTCGATCACACCAAGTGTACTGGCTGTGGCACCTGCTGGGATAAATGCCCTGAGAAGGTAGATTCGGAGTTTGACCTAGGATTGGGCAAGCGAACCGCAATCTACATCCCGTTTCCACAGGCAGTACCCCCTAAGCCAGTTATTGATACTGACCACTGCCGTCATATTAAATACCGACAGTTTATGGAGGAAGGTGGGGAGGGTAAGCCTCCTCCGAAGTGTCTTATCTGTGAGAAGCTCTGTCCTGCAGAGGCTATTGATTGGAGCCAGCAGGATGAAATTATTACTGAGAAGTTTGGAGCTATCGTAGTGGCGACTGGCTTCAAGACCTTTGACTACACGGCGTATGAGGAGTTCGGGGGCGGTCGGTATCCTGATGTTATCACTAGCTTGCAGCTAGAGCGATTGATGAACGCTGCTGGACCTACTGATGGCGAAGTTGTCCGCCCCTCAGATGGTGCCCATCCCAAGACGGTGGTGTTCATAAGTTGTGTTGGCTCAAGGGATGAGCGTAAGCAACGAAGTTATTGCAGCAAGGTATGCTGCATGTACATGGCCAAGCACGCCATCATGCTCAAGGAGCATGACCCCGATGTGCAGTGCTACATCTTCTACATTGACATTCGAGCTGGCGGGAAGGACTTTGATGAGTTTGCTCGTCGCGCTCAAGAGGAATATGGAGCGTTGTACCTGCGAGGCAGGGTGTCGAAGATATATCAAGATTGTAAGAAGCTAATCGTGCTTGGTGAGGATACCCTTATGGGACGCCCGGTGGAGATTCCTGCTGACCTTGTGGTATTGGCTACAGGGATAGAGCCGAGTGATGGAGCGGCGGAACTGGCTCAAACCATCAACATAAGCTACGACACACACAACTTCTTTGTCGAGGCGCATGTCAAGTTGCGCCCGGTGGAGACGCAGATGGACGGCATTTTCTTGGCGGGTTGCTGTGTGGGGCCGAGGGATATCCCTGAAAGTGTAGCCCAGGGTAGTGCCGCTGCCTCTAAGGTTACCGACCTCTTCAGTCAAGAGCGCCTTGTTACTGACCCCATGGTAGCGGTGATAGACGCTATGAAGTGCACCGGGTGCATGCTCTGCGCCACGATTTGTCCCTTCAATGCCATTGACTCTCAGACTACCAGAGACGGGCGGATAATGGCGGTGGTGAACGAGAGTCTTTGCAAGGGGTGCGGTCTTTGTACAGCCGCCTGCCGACCTGGGGCTGCTAATCTCCGTGGGTTTACTCAACAACAACTGCTGGCGGAGGTCACCTCTCTATGGCAGTAGAAGATTTTCAGCCCCGAATGGTAGGCTTCCTGTGCAACTGGTGCAGTTATGCTGGCGCTGATATGGCTGGTACCAGCCGCATGAGTTATCCTCCCAACATCCGTATCATCCGTGTGCCGTGTTCGGGAAGGGTCGACCCTCTTCTGATAGTCAAGGCTTTCCAGCAGGGCGCTGACGGGGTTCTTGTTGCCGGCTGTCACCCTGGCGACTGCCACTATGTTGAGGGTAACTACTATGCCCGCCGTCGCTTGGCACTATTCCGTCTCCTTCTGGAATTCATCGGTATCGATCCCAGACGTCTGTGTGTGGAGTGGGTCTCGGCTGTCGAAGGCAAGAGATTCTCTCAGGTAGTCACCTCTTTCACAGAGGAACTGGTCAGGCTGGGACCTAGGAGCGAGGTTCAAGTTGGAGCCTGAGTTAGTGCAACAGATTCGTGATAAAGCCAAAGAGTTGCTTACAAGCCAAGCTGTAGATTGCGTCATTGGCTACGGGCGGGCAACTGATGGCGTAACCTCTCGCCCGCTGTTTGTCTACGAGCCTGAGCAGGTAGAGGAGCTCATCTTTGATAAGACCTGTACTCATAACCTTACCAAGTATCTTTTGAATCGTAGGGGGAAAAAGACGGGTATCGTGGTAAAGCCATGTGACTCTCGCGCAATCAACGTGCTGCTTAACGAAGAGGAAATCAAACGGGACGAGGTTTATATCATTGGCGTTGTATGTGATGGGGTGGTGGAGACAAGATGGAATCAGGTTGGCGAAGAAAAGCAAGCTCGCTGTCAGTACTGTCACCAGCATACGCCGGTGGTCTATGACTTCTTGGTAGGGGAGCCACCGGAGGAATCACCGCCAGCCCCGGAGGACTATGCTGCTGTTGCTGAGATAGAGGCTAAATCATTGAGCGAGAGAGAGGCCTTTTGGACTGAGCACTTCGATCGCTGCTGCCGTTGCTACGCTTGTCGCCAGGTCTGTCCGGGCTGTTATTGCACCGAATGCTTCGTAGATAGACTGGACCCACTATGGGTAGGCATAAGAATTGCTCCAGAAGAGAACCGCATCTGGCATACCATTCGTGCTTTTCATCTCGCTGGAAGATGTGCTGGTTGCAATGAATGTGAGCGAGTTTGCCCGATGAATATTCCCCTCAGCCTTCTCAATCGCAAGCTGGTGAAGGAAGTAGATGAGCTCTTTGGTTTCCAGGCCGGGCTCAACGAGGAAGAGATGCAACCCCTGGGAACTTTTAAGAAGGAAGAGAAACTAGGGATTGGAGAATGACGCAGGTCATATCTAAGAGCGATCTGATGGTGTGGCTTGGCAGATTGAGTGAGAGCCATACCCTGATAGCGCCGGTTAATGATGCAGAAATAACCCTTTTTCGGCGGGTCTCCAACGTGGAGGATATCGCTCTTGATTTCACTAATACCACACTCTCCGCCAAGGAGTGGTTCTTTCCTCCTACAGAGACGTTGTTCAGTGTAGAGAGGAAGGATGGTCAGGTTGAGTTAGTGCCAGCCGAAAAAATGGAGGAGAGTGTGATTTTTGGGGTGCGTCCGTGTGATGCCTTGGGTATTGCACTACTAGATAGACCCTTCTTGAACGAACCGGCCGATGCCATATACAGGCGGCATCGTGATAAGACTATCTTAATAGGTCTATCTTGCCGTGAGGCTCATCCTGAGTGCTTTTGCACCTCTATGGGTACTGCCCCCGATGACCCTTCAAATGTGGACGTACTTCTAACTGAGGTGGCAGATGGTTATATTGTTCAGGCTGTCACCGAAAAGGGCAAAGCAATACTGCCGCAGGATTTGCTGAAGGAATCCGATGTAACCCCTCCGTCCCCACCTTCCCTGTCAACTGTCTCTGTCGAAGGTATCGAGGATGCGATGTTGCGGAACTTCGACAGTATTTACTGGGAGCGGCTAGCCGACCGGTGCCTCCACTGTAACCTGTGTGCTTACGTTTGTCCCGCCTGCTACTGCTTTGATGTGCGAGACTATAATGATAAGGGGAAGATACAGCGGGTGCGGAGCTGGGAGAGTTGTCAATCCCCGGGGTTTACCACAATCGCAGGAGGGTATGATCGACGCGCTGGCAAGGGCCCTCACCTCAGGCAGCGCTTTTCCCATAAGCTGCTCTACTTCCCCCGTGAGTTCGGCTCTGCGGCCTGCACCGGTTGTGGGAGGTGTGTAAAGGTGTGTCCGGTGAACATCGACATCCGAGAGGTTATAGCCGACGTTCAGAATCTGGGAGGAAAAAGTGGGCAATAATGACCCCTTTATTCCCTATTTAGCCACCGTTCAGAGCGTGGTTGACTTAACTCCTGACGTGAAGCTGTTTACGGTGGAGTTGAACGATGTTGCTGTTCGGGAAAGCTTTACCTACAGGCCGGGGCAGTTTGCCTTTATTTCCGTTTTTGGTATGGGTGAAGTCCCCTTTGGCATAACGTCGGTGGCGCATCGCAACGAAGGGCTGCAATTTGCAGTGCGCCGTGTTGGGACTGTCACCAACGCCCTCCACGAGCTGGGGGAGGGGGCAACGGTAGGGGTGCGCGGTCCCTTCGGCAATAGCTTTCCTCTGGAGGATTACGAAGGGAAGAATATTTTCATCATTGGTGGTGGTATTGGCATGGCGCCACTGCGGCCGGTGATAAATACCATCCTTGACCGCAGAGATTCCTATGGCGAGCTGCTTATAATCAACGGCGCACGCACACCTCAAGACCTGGTTTTCGCCCCTGAATTTGACATCTGGTCGCAATCGCCCCGAACCACACTAGAGCTTACCGTGGACCGTGGTGACGAGAATTGGACAGGTCGGGTAGCCCTCGTCCCCGATGTAGTGAGAGACGTCAAGCCCTTGCCTGAGAATACCGTCGCAATTACTTGTGGCCCGCCTATCATGATACGGTTTACCCTTGAGGCTCTGAAGGAACTGGGCTTTGCCGACCGTCAGATCATTACTACACTGGAGTCGAACATGAAGTGCGGTCTGGGTAAGTGTGCCCGGTGCAATGTGGGAGACAAGTATATTTGCAAAGACGGTCCCGTCTTCGACTTTGAGCAGATCTCTCAGCTCTTTGAAATGCCCTGATGTTTGTTAGGAACCCCACGAGGTGAGCAGACCTGCAAGGGGTGACGTTTGGGCCGGACATCCTTGATGATGTTAACCGAGGCAAGGTTTACCCGAAACTCTTCCCCTGCCGTATGCAGCCTTTTCAGGTTGTGGCAGGGGTTCTTTGTATTGTTGCCGATGCAGAGTCCCCGTCCGTCGCTGACAACGTGACTTATCCCGAGGCGATGGTCAGCGTTCCCGCCGCCCCGATTGCTATTGCAATGTTACTAGCTCTTCGTAGCGTGTCTCGAATTCCCTGTCACCTTCTCCTGTAAAGTGAATGTAGTAGCTGAGGGTATACTGACTTGGCGTTCGGTCGATGCCTGTTATGGCGTCCACAGTCACCTCGGCTGTGGCACCGGGATCCAGCATAACATCGTTTGACCAATCAGGCGCGGGCTGAATCCAGTTCTCACCGTCGTTGCTCACGGAGTAGCAGAACACGTACACGTTATCATACAGTAATGGGCTCTGATTCTCTAGAGAGAAGGTAAGACGGAAAATCTCGCCCTGGTGGAAGGTGTTGGGTGATATGTCAGTAACAATTGGTGGAGTTAGTGGTGTGGGTGTGGGTGTAGGTGAAGGTGTGGGTGTAGGCGTAGCTGTTGATGTCGGCGTGGGCGTTGGCGAAGTAGTGGGAGTTGTCATAGGT